>Ga0123342_1003686_pt1 | contig 24327 bp, 11 predicted proteins | sample Turbeawhitnodule_FD_89960 | JGI IMG/M metagenome (GOLD analysis project Ga0123342, IMG submission 89960) | Root nodule microbial communities of legume samples collected from Mexico - Turtle bean Mexico white nodule | ecosystem: Host-associated > Plants > Roots > Nodule | place: Mexico: Nepantla... | reverse complement strand
GGAGTAAGGTATGTCATTATTACTGTTCACCTACCTGAGAGCTAACCACCCGCTTTACTGACTTGAGCGTCGGAGTGCCTTCGTAGGTACCCCCACCATCCGGTGTTCACCCGACGACCGAGTTCCGAGTGCCGAAGGGTAAGCAGAAGAAAGAGAAGGATCCCAGTTCATCACCCAGCCACCTGCCCGACCGAAGGAGGGAGAAGAAGACTTCAACAGTTCTCTAGGTCCCATCTCCCTAGCAGGAACAATAATGTAATCTACAAAATATATATATATATATATGCTTCTCTATATTTTTTAAAAGAAAGTAGATTAAATAAAATAGAGAAGTAAGTATTACTCATTTAACTTGGTTAATAAAAAGTAACAGTAAAAAGTTTAAAAAAAATTGTATGTATTAAAATTAAATATATTTATTATAGTATTAAATAATTTAGATGCGGTGTGTATATATTTATTAACATTTATAATTTTATCTTGATATTATTAAATTATTGACTTGTGGTTGTTTTTCGATAATTCTTTTGTGTTTTCTCAAATGCATTTTGTGGGAAGAAGAAAAATGATATTTTCTCTTTCGAAATTCATATTAAAATTCATAACTAACATTCTGGATTTTTCTTTCTAGAATACGTTTTCCATTATAAAAATCTCTTTTGAATTTACATTTTCAAAAAGCAAATAACCCTCTCAAGGAACAAAATTTTCAGAATGCTTCTATATTGCTTACTCTAGTTTTTCCATAATTTGATTTCTAGAAAGCAATACATTCCTAATTTCATCCCAAACACTATTCAATCACACATTCTTACCTCAATCACCTAATTCAAACTTCCAATCACAACCACAACCTCCAATGCACCTTGTTGGACATGAGCCTTGCCTCCACCTGCAATCCACCATTACCAAAATCCAACCTTAGCACTCCTTCATTTCAAATCAAAATTCCAAAAATAATTTTAAAAAAATTATATAACTTAGGTCTCAAATGATTTAGTGAAGCAAGCAAAAACTCTTACATTTGTCCTTTATCCCTTTAATATTTTAGACATTGACGTGCATTTTACTATTTGGAGTAGGTTTATGTTTCAACTCTATTTCATTCGCATTCTTAAAAATCCTTCTATCATGCACAAGTTTAACTTCAATCTTATCTTCATCACTAGACAAATTTTACAAATCATCTGCAAAATTTGGTTCATAACCATCTATGAGAATGTTTGTCTCTCTTCTATTTCTTCATTTTTGCCTACTCTCAATAGCTCTCACCTCTTGCATTGTCAACCTCACTATGAACTTCAACAAATTCAATATTGTCCTTCCTTAACCATGAAGAATCTTCTAACACATGCCCAACATTGTCATCAGCATCAGCCTCACCAACACCCTCAGCATCAGTTCACCAAGAGCCTCGGCATCAACCTCAACAAGAGCCTCTGCTCCAGCCTCACCAACAACCTTAGAATCAGACTCACCAACAGCCTCAATATCTTCACCATCACCCCGCTCAAGATCAACTTCCTCACCATCATCATCCTCAATGTCAGCTTCCTCAACCTGACTGTCATGAAGCTCATCCTTCTCAGCATCACCTTCCTGACCATCAATCATCCTTACCCTCACCCTTGTCCCTATATTCTATAAAATAATGCTCCACAACTTGTACCTTTAATACATTGTGTACTAAAAATAAATAAATTTCATCATATCTATTTGTAACTTTCAGCATATCTATTGCACCACCATCATCAACCAAAATCTACAATTTTTCTCTAACACAGAACAACCTCCATGTAAATACCACATTCGATTTATTGTTAAAAACATCATCTCCTTCACAATGCGTACTATTTCAAAGTAACTCCATCTATCAGAGTTTCATGACAATGTTGATGTCTGACCATCCACATATCTCACTTTGTTACCTTCCAAAAATTTCTCATTATGGTGGACCACAAGGTAAAAAAAACTTTCATATATGATAACAAATTTATAAAAGGTATCCTTATAAAATATAGATGTAGATAAAAATACTAAACAAAATACAAATAAATCCTTCATTTAATAAACTAAAAAGGAATGTAAGACCACAATGGACCACATACACGAAGATTTTGCACATGGTGGGACCATAAATCCTAAATTACTACAAAAGTTTTCTTAAAGTAATTAATTACGCAACATACAACATATAAAATAACTGAATCAAATAAATAACATTTCAAAAACTTACCATAAACCTCTGAATCAACCAATCGTTAAACGCACACAATGAAAATGAAAAATACTTAACAAACACGGTACCACAATCAAGAATCCAAATCAACAAAATTGTTCAAATCGCCGTAAAGTCCACATTTACACTTCTCTCTACCACATCATAAACACTTAACATCGTTGATCCAAATTTAACATAAAGGACCACATTGATTTTAAGAAAAAAATCACTATAATAAATTAAATATTAACCTCAAATATAAAAAGTAATTAAACCTAAATGAATAGAGTAATCGAATAAATTTGTAAATATAAATATATGTAAGTTCATAACTCCAACATCCTTTATTGTAATTATTTTAGTTATCTTGATTAAGTATACAAATTTACTAAATATATAATACAAAAAATTACAACATTCAACATTTAAATACTTTTACTATATAAATATTCACTCCATGAAATTAGGTTATTTTATAAAACTTAACATCTAAAAAACTCTTATTATTTATCCATCGTCCAAAAACTTAAATCTAGATTAGACATTAAATCTTCTCGTTTGAACATTTCATCAAAATAAATAAACAATATTTCTTTCATGTATTATTCTATTTATACTTGTTTATTTAAATTTACTAAAATTTGAAATAAACTTTACTTTTACCTAGTTCTTAAAAATGTTAAGCATATTGATCCAACATTCAATCCAAATTAAAAGTTAGTTTTGATGTTCTAACTAAAACTCTAACACTCCTTTAAGTTATTTGTGCAGTGAGTACAAGGTCAAATTATTTCTTTTCATTTTTAAAAATGGAATAATTATTGCCACTTACTAGTGAAACAATATGGTCAATAATATGACAACATTTTTAAATAGTGTCATCACTAATCTAAAAAAAATTAAAATTTGAAGATAAAAAAGAACAAGACAAATTAAAATCCATTAGTGAGTTAAACTACTACTGGATATAAAACATGCAGACATCCATAGCTTAACTAAGAGTAAGGAAAGAGCTTTAATTTATAAGGAGTCCTAAAAAATTGAATCATATCAGAACTGAACATGGATCACACTTATCCATTTCATTGATTTTAAGATTATGACACAGCAAAAAGAAGAATCAAGAAAACTCAGTAATCACACGTTCACATTTATCTTCCAAAATCTTCACAGCTTCAGTGAATAGCACTTCAGGTGGTAATGCTCCAGTTGATTCAATAGTAACTACACAGACGAGTAAAAAGATAAATATGTAAGATCTTTTTGCAACATTTCAAACATTCATCTTTTAGTCAAACCAAATTTGCACAAAAAAGTAGAGACTCTTTGCATGCATCATTTCATCTTATACCTGCCATAATTTTATTGGATCTGCTTCTCATTTAATGATTCTCATTTATTTATTTAAATTGGTGGTTTCCAATATGTTTCAATCAATCCTAATGAGAGTGTTGCTAGCATTCTTTATATTTGCCACAGCATAACCATTGGCTATAATCTAATGTATCAACATTCTCGGGAATATCTCATTAGATAACCAACATCTGTAAGGCCTTTTTTCTTAATAAAGAGAATCAATATATGGCATCAGTCATGTCAATAAACCTACTCAATAAATTATTACTTCTAAGCTGAACCACAACAAGAACAAGTTATGTTGAGACTAGCCTACTAAAAATGATGTAATTTTTTGTATGCTAAGATTTCAGATAACTTTGAAGGTCTAGTGTTTAGGGTACAACTTACAAATGAAATGATGTTTAACGCGACGTATTGATATTCGATCTTCCCATTCTTTGCCCCCTCTGATGCATTCCCTACACAAAGTGCAATTCCGTGGTCTGGCTACTGTTGCCCTTCTTTTACCTACTCAATAACCAAATCAGCAAACTAAGTGCCAAAGAGAAAAACAATAATCATCCTTCACTATAATATGGTCCACGACAGCACTGAAACAAAAACTGAACTACCTTTTCCAATGTCTTCAATATCGAACACATTAGGTTCACATTTATTTACTAATTTTTCAGCCTGCTCATCCACAAAATCTTCCAAGAGTACAACCTAGAAGAGAGACAAAAAAATCAAGCTTACACGTGGCAGAATTTGCAAGTTTTTTGCAGTGTTCGAAGTGAGTATGACTAGTAGATAAGATATATTGTATTCCCTTACCTCCGGAAGCATCCTATACCAAGCAGTGGCAACTGGGGACCATTTTGCATGTGTCCTACCAATGCCTTTAACTGCATGTGCTTCAAGTTCAATTTCCTACAAATAGTATATGTATACCATATTCAGTATCAAATATACTTTCAGTATTCTATACGAAGACAAGTAAACAGAAACAAGCTTGAAAAAACATATAACTCAGTGTCTTGCATTACATGGTAAGCAAAAGGATAGATAGAAACAGAGGTAAATAAACCTCGTGTAGTAACAAATATGTCATTAAAGAGCAATTATACAGTCTATGAGGAAAAAAGTTGGCTAGTAGTGGAACTGTATGCATTGAAAATTAGAGATGGTAAATAAACTCCACAAATATTGTCCGAACACATCCCAATTTTGATGGAAAATCTCCATATTGACTAGGCACAGGTATGAATATGGGTATGAACATGAACATACACACTTCATCCCTGTTTTAAATTACTAAAACATATTTAGTTTATTAAGTAACCTAAAGACTAATTTACATTGTTCTCTTCCATCACAACCCCAATTACAAAGTTTTTCCTTTGTGAGATTGTCTTCAAATGATGTATTGCATTTCAAGATAAGTAAACATCAGTTTTATCGAATTAAATCATTTCTAGGACACATTAAATTATTTTTGTTTTTTTCATTATTTTTATTTGATATTTACTTTTTGCTATGTGAGAACTCTCAATCTTCTCTTTTCTCTTGGTTCTTCATTTTGTTTCATTTGAAGAACTCTCCTCTTGCTACATTATTTTTCATTCTATATTTCAACCGTTCAACTAGTCTGATATCCAACAAGTTCACTCAATCCCCAATATATTTCTCTCTCGACATTTGCAAAAATAATAAATGTTCTAGTTATCATGAAATTTCAATTATATAATTTATTATAATATCACACTTTCTTTACTGTGTTTTTATTTTTTTGGTAAGAAAATTATTTAATTAATATGGGATCATTAGTAGGTACGGGTGCAAGTACAAATATACTGATACCCAACGAGAGGAGATAGGACACAAATTTCATACCCGACAAAAATGGGGACTAGGATGTGTATAATTTTTTTACTTCGGGGACAGGGACAAGGCCCGGTATAGTCAATCACGCACTCGCCCCATTGTCATCCCTATTGATAATAAATGTTAAAATAGTTTCAGGGTAGAAAGATAACATCACAATATCACGTATAATAAGATCCAAAAAGCAATCCTTTTGGAGAAGAAAGTTATTCATGAAAGATAATTTATCTATCTAAAGCTTAACTCATAAAATTTAGAAAGAAAAGAAAACGTGATTACACTCCTTTTAGAGAAGAAGGTTACCTGACCAGGTCCAAGTTTAGCTAATATAATATCCGAATCTGTAAGCTCAAGTGAATTGCTGGAAAATTCAGGAAGTGAATTTTGGCTGCAAGTAAAAGATGTAAACGTCTTTGGTTTTGAAGATGTATTTGGTTTGACATCTTCACTGGGAAGCTCGCTCCCATTAGGTAACCACTTTAGCTTATCGGATTTCACTGCAATAATATCCCAATATCATCAATCAAAACAGATTGCAGCCAGGGTAAAGGATTAATTTAAATAGCTAAATAAGAAATTAAAACTAACATATATATTAGCAAGCAGGAGCTTCAAGTCACGTACCAGTAATACGAGGTTGACCCACTCGACAACGTTCATGTAGCCTAAAGACAATGGTGTTCTTTTCATTATTGTCGTCTCCTGCACTATCTATTCAAAAGAAAGGCAATAATAACACATTTAACTGCGTCCATACAGGGAAACACACTGCAAAGTGTACATAGTAGTTCAAATTTTCAAGTTACAAACCGGAAAGTCATAAAATTAATGACAAATACAATTACGTATAGGTTAGTATAGATATAGACCTGGATATTCAAATAGCCTGGGATCAATACGAATTGGAATGAGACCCAATCTATGGGAAAGAACTTCATCTTGTACAATTGATGTATTGTTTGCGATATATACTCTTTCAATAGCCATTGTTGGAACCTAAATTATAAAACCACAAAAAAAAACATTATTTCCACCAGTACTTCACAACTACACTACCACTAACCTACTCAAAGTCATCATACAAAGCAATGAACAAAATCAAAGTAAGACTGCTTTAAAAGATATAGATAACCAGAGTTAATAAAAGAAAATTCAATTCAGCAAAAAACATCAAAAGCAAGTAAATTAACCCCCCTCATTCAATATTCCCCTCTGGCTTTAAGCAAATTTAAAGTAAACATTCTAATTGTAAAGGGCATCACATTTTCTAGATACTTATCTATATATAATTTATCATTTCATAATAAGTATTTCCATAACTATCCTGATGTAAGATTCCTGAATATGTTAATAGAAAACATACATTTTTTAATAATAATTAAATTTTGAGGTGTGCAAAATTGAATTTTCTTAAACACCAAACAGCTTTAAACAGTCCAATTCTTAATTCAAACATGAGAATTGTTTTAGAGGCAGTTGGGAACCAAACCACTTTTCAAGAACTGTTATGAATTGAACTGATTTCAAACCATTTAAAATATTGAGTCAGTTTTAACTGGTTTCAAACCAGATTTCACTACTACAGGCAATGCATAGCTGCGATGGGTAGCAGCATCAACTTTATACCAGAATCTTACTTTGTGGAGCTATAAATCTGCAGCATACCTCAGTATAGTCTGCGAAGATTTTGTAGAACCAAAACCAAAATGAAAAATCTAAAGAGCACATGTCAATAACATACGTTCGTTGCTCCAAAATGGCATTATCATTACCTACTAACCCAACATTCATCTTATACTTTTCCCTGATACTGATATTTACTCTTATTTCAAAGCTGATTGAATGACAGAAAAGATTGGGCAGCTTGAATAGCAGTGTTTCAGAACCTACTAAACGATTCACACAATCCAATGCCTTTAGTAGTCGTCTAGTTAATAGACACTAGATAATATCGAGTAGATATATATGGGTCAACCCAAAGTAACTTGAGGTTTAATAAAGGTAGAAATAGATCTCTTTGTTACCTTTTCACAGTTTAAGACTTGGAAAAAAACAATCAATGTCTGCATTTAAGTTTCTCAAAGTATTATTTAAAGTCCGTCATCAAACTCTACAATAAAACATTCTTCTCTACAAGGACACGTGTACATCCCCTCCAAATATGGCTGCTTGTACAGTCATAGGTCCAAAACATGCTAATTTAATTTCAGAAATTCTGACAAATCATTCTAGATACTGTACAAAGACATTAACACATTCAAAATTATAAACTAGTAAAGGCTCATGACTGGGCATCATCTCTACTATTGGATACTTATTAAAAAACAAAATTTAAGAAGAAGGAGCAAGTGTTGGAGATTATGCCAAGACATCTAACCTCCAAAAATAGCACTAACAAATGCATCAAAATATTTTAAAAATGCCATCAGCATTGCACACAATTAGGGAAGCAAAAATAGATCACCTCTGATATAAGAATTCTTCGAAATGCATTGGCGATTGCTGGATCTATACCAATCATATCAAACTCCATGTCACTGTCAGTAAGCCGCTTCACTTCAACTTTGAAGTTTTCACGGAAGCGATCAAACTGCTGACTGTTATCAACTCCCAAAGCCCCGTAAGCACCAGAATAATGTATAGTATCCGTCTACAAACACCAACATAGAAAAATGTAAATAAGAAAACAAACCTATCTAAGATACATAACAAGTGCGATACTTGGAATCCTAACTCCAAAAATTCCAGCACCCCAATTGAGAAGATAGAAACTTTATAAAAAATTAGTGTTAAAAATACTTTTAAAAGGAGTAAAAACTATGTAGCATAAAAAGGGTAAAATTAAAATAACTTGAAGAGAACAAAAAAGAGGGCAAGAGCATGAGGGTTTACATGTATAGGAGCATCGTTGTTACAAAGAACACGCGTTCTGAAAAGTTCAAGGTGTGGAGGGAGCTTTGATGGAACATCGTCTAGGCTCAGTATAAAATCAAGTCCTAATCCATTATCACTCTGTTCCACCATTGATTCATCTTCCTCCGACATCCTTGTTGTGCTTCTTTCTCTCTCTTCTTAGATTTTTAGTGGTCTGTGGGTTAGCAATTGAAAGGGAGTGAAAGGAGCATCAAAGGGGTGATGTGTGATGAGAATTGCGAACTGGGTTTCTTTAGGGTTTAGGGTTTACCGGGAAGTATTTATTTATACCATGAATGAGATCAAGCTTCAGCCTTTGGGCCTGAAGACTTGATTTTCTGAATGCCAATAATCCAAATATAATTTGCTTTCATATATTTAGTTAATGTGTTGTTATTTTTATTTGATTTATATTTTAAAAAATTACTAAAAACTTAAATAAAAAATAAACATTTGATTGGTAGTTGAAATTTATTAAACTAATACGTTGGATAATAAGTTTTGTGAAATAATCCTTTAAATTATTGAATAAACATATTCATATTATACTGTATATATAAATTCATTAACATTAAAATATTTAAGATATTTTTAATTTTGGTTTTAATTAATTTAAAACCTTTGAAATTTGTATTCACATATTAATTATTTTAAAATAAACAAAAATAATGTAATATTTCAAAAAATTTAAAAATTTGTATGTAATGAGTTGATGAATTTTGAAAATCCTTGTCAATCAAGATATTATTACTGAAATTGAATTTGAAGGAAAAAATAGGATGAATGTGAATTGTTTGTATTATATGGTGGAGAGGAGAGAAAATATTTATGAAAAAGATTATATTTTTTTAATTAATAAAAATAAATATTACAAAATTAACTTTGCATGTAAAAAAGTGAAAAATTAATATAATTTATTTTGTTGTGAATTTTGATTGTTTATAATTAAAAAATATTTTTTACTAAAAAATCTCATGTGGACATGTAATATGAATATGTATTATAATTAGGACTATCATTACATTTGATGTCTTGGGTTAGGGCTAGGGTTATAATTAAATTTGGGGTATTGAGATAAAGATAAGAGTTATGGAATACGAATTAGGCATAAAAATTACAAAATAACATCACTCTATAAAATAAAATGTGTAATTAATTATGTAAAATATATAATCGATTATTTTTAAACAATGTGCAAAATAAAGATTACACAATTGCATACGTAACTGTTGTTTACTTTCTTTACATAGTAGTGAGACACTAAATTTATACAATTCCCCATAAAGCAAACGCGTTTACATCTGCTATTTCTATCTGCATGCACACTATGTAACAAATTCAAAAGAGAGAAAATATTTCGAAATTTGTTTTTTTTTTTATACTTTTGCGTCTTAAAGATGAAAGTTCTTACTTCACAAATTTTGTGTTTTATGTTTCACTTTTTTATATTATTTTTTAAAATTTGTGTTATGCAAATGATTTGGCATTATTTACTTCCTCCCTCTTTCTGAATTTTTTAGTGTTCTATATTTCTTTTAAAACTTCTACATTTATTAATATCAATTTGAGTTTAAATATTGTAAAAAAAGTATAGGTTTTTTTTTATGTGTAAATACACGATCATCACAGATTAAAGAAAACAACCACAAAACAAATAAAATGGTAAACTAGCTATTATTTATTTTTTAAAACTTGTAACATAAATATAACTTTAAAAATTTACCTAAAACCATCAATATTCATGCATTTCACATAATCATAAGTGTCTATCAAAATTCACAATTCATCTTTCTCATGTCAGACTTTTACTGACTCACAACACATAGACATTTGACTCTACTTCTGGAAGACTCGTGGGTTGACTTAGACTTAGAGATCTGCACCTGTCATACACTATATCACTGTGAAATCCACACAGCTATGCGCATAATAATCTCAATATCATTTCTCTCCTATTATGACAGGGTTAATTCATATAACAGGTAAAGTTAGTTATCTTTCAAACAATTTATCCATTCATATGAACCTCCTTCGACTCTCACCACTTGAATAACTTCATCTATATGATTTCATTATATTAGGAGAGTCAGAATATCTCATTCTAGACCAATCCCTGGTCAATGCACATTTTAAACAATCTTAACACGGTATTTTCTTTCCTAAAAGTATTATGTCTTGATCACACTTTATTTAACACGTGAATACACCATTCAATCACACCATATATTTTAAACTTTCTAAACAATTCAAATGTATCTAAAAAGTCATTTAACAATAATAATCCAAAATAAACTATGCTAAAATAATAATATTAAATACACCAGAATGCACCCAAGACTTTTGGTTTGAACGAAAAATGTTCTCGAACGAGTTTGGGACCTAGAGAAGGATTGCTCCAGCTACCACCTTCGGTCGGTCTACGATGCTCCAAGCTCCCTGTTACACATTTCCTTCTCTCGGTCGTCTGGCTCCACAGGCGGTGAGGGTACTTGCAGAAGGCACTCCAACGCTCAAGTCAGTCGGGGTGTTAGCACTCGGGTGTTAGAGTATTGTAGATCATGACGTACCTTTTTCCTTGAAATGCATGCTATTTATATTACCTTAATGGGCCTTCATTGGTGGGCCGGATTAGGGAATTGGTTCGTGTTTAGGGTTGCGCTAAACAACCTTAACTACAGATTAATTTTGCTGACTTGGTCAACCCTTGACTAAACGTTAAGGGTCTGTTGGCCACGTATCATTACGTGTCCGCCTCGACATTGCTTAGGCGGTGGCTTGGTCCGAGTGTTGGCCGACTCAGTGAGTCATCCGATCGTACCAGTACAGTTGCCCACTAGGCTCGAAGGCTGGTACAGCCGAAGAGTCTGAGAGTTGGGATCCGGTTGGTGGCGTAATGATGGGTGAAGTGACTGGAAACGGCGCATGAGCGGATGTCGTGACGTGCATTTATGAAGGGTTTTTTTGGCGCCAAACGATGTGGGTCGTTGGATCAAGCATATCTAACGGTTGAGATTTTGTGACGTTAGGAATTCCGAGACATCTTCGGGTTATAAATAGGGGTTGAGAACAGTGACCTTTCACGCGTTCTAATATTCATTGAGTTCCGACACCCGAACGAATCCAAGCGATCTTTGTTGCGTTCTTCGTCCATCTCAAGGTTATTCATGTCTACCCGCTCGCATCCCACTTCTTCCTCTTCTCCCGCTCGGTCTCCTTTAACTGAACCCCCTTCTTGTTCGTCTTCTAAGTCTTCCTCATCTTCTTCTTCTTCTTCCACTTCCTCTTCCGACAAGGTCATATCGATCGGGGCAATTCAAACTATTGCCCCACAGGTAGAGGAAGTGAGGGGTGATGGTGCTGGTAACGCATCAGAACGGTCTAGCTCGTCTAAGCGACCGCACCCTCATGGGGGTCCGTCCTGGGTGGACCCCAAGGTATGCCAGATCGCGTTTGTGTTTCACACGGATGCCTCGGTGGTTGAGTTTCTTGGCAAGGTTCCAATTTTGAAGGCTTCGGCCGAAAACTCCTTAATGTCGTTCAGCCCTTATGCGCTAGACGACCGCGTGTACATGGAACGGTCATCTACTGAACTTCTTTTCTTCTTTATGTATAGTTGTCACGTGTCTCTTCCTTTTGATGTGTTCACGGTGGGTGTCCTTCGGGCGCTCAACGTGACACCGAGTCAGTTGCACCCCAATACGTGGGCATCCATGCAGGCTTTTCGCGTGGTATGCCAAATGTTAGGGGTGTGTCTCTTTCTACTTGTTTCTTGCATTTCTACGCCTCTCACCCTTCTGATCTAGTCGGCTGGCATTCCTTGGTCATTCGTTCGGGTAGTGTGTTGTTCAAGGCTTTCACGACCTCCTATAAGAACTTTAAATAGAAGTTTTTTAAGGTGTTCGTGGAGCCGACGTGCACGCGCTACTTCTTTGATGAGGTCGGCCAATCTAGGTTCCCCTTGTTTTGGATGAGGAATCCTACAAAGATAAAGGATTGGTCACACTTGGTCAGTCCAAGCAAAGGCGAGCGAGAGGTTTTCACTTTGTTTGATAGCCTTCCGAAGAAGCTTCCCGATTGGCCGCTGATGTCTTTGTACACAGAGATTGATCGTGTGGCGGCCTTCGAGGGTATGTTCTATATATTTAGTCCTTCGCTCGTTTTATTCTTTTAGCTAACGTGTTGTTTTTGTTTCAGTAATTGCTAAGAGGAAAATACCGCAGGCGGTTGGTATGCTGACTGTGTTTAAGAATAAATTGAATGAGAAGAGGGGGGGGGGGGTTGCCGGCACCGGGCCCCCTCCTATTGAGACTGTCGCTTGAGCGGGTTCATCGTCAAAGAACCCCAAGAAAAGGGTCAAGGAGGGAGGCAACATTGTCCGCACCTTTCAGGTACCCAGGGAGTTGTCGATCCCCCTCCAAGTCGAGCGATGACTTGTGTTGGGTCGACACCAACCGACGAGTTCAACCGTCCCATTCCAACAGCAGTCGCCTTACCTGTGACGGCCGCCCAAGAGTCGTCCCTGATGTTGTTTGGGGGTGACAAGTGCTTCACCAGGGCAATGAACTTTAACTTGCCCCTCGGCCTCGAAGAGCTTATTGGGTCGGTTCCCGAGGAGGATATTCTTGACGGTGGCGTCGAGATGATTTGTTGCAGCCTGATACTAACCCGTCGAGAGGTCGAAGCTTGCAGGCGACGCATTGAGGATATGTCGCGCCTCAAACACCTACTTCAGGAGGCGTCCAATAACCTGAAGTAGGTCGTCAATGCGAACACAACGTACGAAAAGAAGCTGTGTTCGCAGGCTGCGGAGCTCAAGCTGGGTGCGGCTCAGTTGGCCGAGGTGGAGAAGGTCGATGCTGAGAAGGCGGTTGAGATCGCTCGACTGCGCCAGACGCTGGAGGAGGCTGAGCGCAGGGGAGTGTTGCTGGAAGGGGAGGCTGCTTCTCAACGCCAAGGGAAGGAGGCGGCGGAGGTTGAGGTGTTGAAGACCATGGAGAACACCATGGTCTTAATAACTTAGAGCTTTGACTTGGCCGTCCGTCAGGCCGAGGTGTTGTATGGTAGGCCTCCACCCTCTGGTCCATTTGACCAAGAGATGGAGGTCTTCAATGGCCGATTGGTCCTGGCGGATAGGTCCAACATCTGCAGAGCACTGACCAACTTGCCCCGAGCGAGGGTGTTCAGGACTAGAGCTTAGGCTTTAGGTTTTTTTTAGACTCGTTCCTTTTGCTCCCTTGAGGCTTGACGTCAGCGGTTGCCATTGTCGTTCTGATGCTCGTGAACAACTTATCTCAAATCCCAAGAAATAGTAAATAGTACCAAGGTCTTTGATACTAAATGAGTTGTGAAGATGAGTTTTAACACGCTGGATTTCCTGAAGATTATTGCCAACCAACATAATGTCATCAACATATATCAACAGAGCGCTGAAAGAATGATTGTTTGTGCGAATAAATAAAGAATGATCAGTTGTACTTTGAACATAACCAAGTTGTATTACAGTTTGAGTTAGTTTTGAGTTCCATTATCGACTCACTTGCTTTAGTCCATGTAAAGATTTTCTAAGTTTACAAACTTGTGTGGGATGAGAAAGAGTAAGGCTTGCGGAAGGATTCATGTAAATTTCTTCATCAAGATCGCCATGAAGAAAAACATTATTCACATCTAGTTGATGAAGAATTCATCTCAGCACTTGCTAAAGACAAAATAAATTGAATTGTAGTAATTTTAACTACTGGAGAGAAAGTCTCAAAATACTCAATACCTTCGGTTTGAGTATATCCTTTGGAACCCAAACGAGCTTTGTACCTATCAATGGTGTCGTTTGGTTTATGTTTGGCTTTGAAAACCCATTTACGCCCAATAGGACGCTTTCTAGGAGGCAAATCCATCAAAGACCATGTTTTATTAGACTTAAGAGCATCAAATTCATGTTGCATAGCTTCTTTCCAACAATCATGTTGTATCACCTCTTTAAATGATTTAGGTTCTTGGATAAAATAAATATTATGACAAAAAGAAGAATATGTAGGAGAACAATTATGATAAGAGATATAATTTTGTATAGGATATTTAGTACTTGAAGAATGATTGGTAACATATTTTGAAGAGAAGAAAGTAGTGTGATGGTCCTTCAAGTATCCAGGTGGTTGTTTGAGACAAGTAGAAACTCGAACAGATGAAGGTTGTGGATCAGAATGTTGGTGTTGCAAGACATCATTATCAATTAAATGTAATGGTGTAGAAGAATCAGTAGCAGGAAGGCTGGATGGTATTACATTTTCATAAACTAGAGGAACAATATCACTAACAAATATATGCACAACAATATTATTATAAAAAATAGAAGGAACAATATCACCAACAAATGTAGGCATAACAATATCATTATCAGAAATAAAAGGAAGCAAATGCTTAAACATATCATGTGTCCAAATTGGTATCAATGTGTCCTTATAAAAACGAAAATAATTTTCATAAAAAATAACATCGCGTGTCACAAAAATATTTTTCTTATTCATATCAAAAAGAGTAAAACCTTTTACCCCATCTTTGTAACCGAGAAAAACACATTTTCTGGCTCTAGAATTAAGCTTTGTTCTTTGAACAATACTAGTAGTAGTGAAAGGCAAACAACCAATTTTTTTTATATGAGATAAATCTGGTATGTCATTATAAACCATTTGATATGGCGATTTATCATGTAAAAGAGGAATAAGAGTTCTATTAATTAAATGAACAGAGTGCTTGACAGCATATGACAAAAAACAAAGAGGTAAGTTAGACTGAAAAATCAATGCACGAGCGACATTCAAAATATGTTAATGTTTGCGTTCAATAATACTATTTTGTTGTAGAGTTTTCACACAACTAGTTTGATTAACAATCCCTTTTCTATTAAAGAAATTAGTCATAAGGAACTAAGGACCATTATCACTTCTTAATACTTTCAAATGAGTTAAACTGATTTTCAATCATATTGATGAAATTTTGTAAATGTGTGCGTGTTTCCGCTTTAGTTTTCATTAAACAAATTTATGTATGTTGGGTAAAATCATCTACAATAGTTAAAAAATATTTATACCCTTCAACAGAAACATGATTAAAAGGACCCCATATATAAACATGAAGCAAATAAAAAAAATTGAGTTGATTTAATAAAACTAGAAGGAAAATGTATTTGTTTTTGTTCAACAAAATGACATGTATCACAAGGATCAACAAAACCTATGGAAATATTTGAGTAATATGAAGACAAAATTTTCAACCTATCATAAGACAAATGTCTCATTTGAAAATGCCAAACTTTAGCATTATCAATATCTACACAAGATTTATTGATGTTGATTTTCTTATTTGGAAGGCATGAACTCTCACTGTCAAGTCTACTCGTTCCAATTTTTGTTTGTGACACCTGATGGATACTAGAAGTCCTCAATTGATAAAGGTTGTGTGATCTTTCAGTGGTACCAATCACTCTCCATGGTTGAGTCTGAATAACAAAAGAAATAGAAGGTTGAAAAATGGTTAAACAATTGTGATTTGTGGTTAATTTAGAAACAAAAATCAAATTGATGTGAAATGAAGGCACATATAAAACACCAGTCAAAGTGAGTAAGGGAGATATTTGAACTGTACCAGACTGATTAACACTTAATTGACTTCCGTTAGGTAAAGAGACTAGGACAGGTGAAAGGAAAAGATTCTTATCATAACATATATGATATGTAACACATGTGTCTAATACCCAATGACTAGAAAACTTATTTGATTTGGCTAAATTGATTTATGACGTATTGATACGATTCAAAGCAGAAGTTTGACAAGATGATTGTTGGATCAAAGTCATTAAATTGTTGTACTGTTCTTGAGAAATCTTAATATTGGAATTTGGGAGATTAGCCTCGAATGGGAGATTAGCCTCGAAAAGAGTAGCATCTTTTTTAGCATTAATAGATGCAGTCGTATGAGCAAATTTTGTTGTTTTTTGCTTGAATTTGTAACTTGATGGGAAACCATGTCTATGATAACATGTATCCACTATATGATAATTTCTTCCACAATACGTACAAAGACAACGAGAATTATTTCCCCTTCCGCCTCGTCCATTAAAATTGTGACCTCTGCCTCTACCATATCTTCCACTGATTCGTGGATCAACCACAATATTCATCAACACCTTGTCTATATCATTGTTATCAGTATCATGATAGTTGTTTTCGGTTAACAGGGAAGGAACGAGAACCATGGTCAGATTTTCATTGATGATGAGATAGTATAGATTGGAGGGATTAATAAGTTGATCTAGGGTTTGACTTGTTATGATGAAAAAATAATGAGCAAGATAGAGAAACAAAAAAATGGCACCAAACTCCTAAAAACTCTGATACCATATTAGTTTTGTATATCTCATGTTCTCGAACGGGTGTTGGGGCCTAGAGAACGATTGCTCTTCTACTTCCTTTGGTCGGTCGTTGTCGCTTTTAACTTTCTGCTTCGCCTTCCTCCTCTCGATCGTTTGGTCTCACAGGCTGTGATGGTACCTGTAGAAGGCACTCCAACGCTCAAGTCAGTCAGGGTGTCGACACTTGAATGTCAGAGTACTGTAGATAATGACGTACCTGATTCTTGGAATATGTGCTATTTATATTACCTTAATGAGCCTTCGTTGGTGGGCCGTATTAGGAGGTTGGTCCATGTTTAGCGTTGTGCTAAACAACTCTTAATTGTAGATTAACCCTGTTAACTTGGTCAACCCATGGCTCGTCATCATGGATCGGTCGGTCACATGTCGTCACAAGACCTTCTTATCGTGGTTGAGTTCCTGATCGACTCAGTGAGTCGTTCGGTCGTACTAGTACATCTCATATATTGAAAGAAAAGAAAAAAAAAGAGAAAAAAGAGAAAAGAAAATAAATAAAAAATATATAAATAATTTTATTTTCTTCCTTTTCTCTTCTTTATCTAGAGACATACAAAACTAATAATTAGTATAAATTATTAAGATATGACTATAATCTTAATTAAAATTAATACTATTTGTTTTATTACATTTTAATATTCTTTAAAACCAATTAACGAAGCCGTAATCCCACTACTTAGGGTCTTCGAAATTAAACCCTAGAGCAATTGTTATGGAAAAAAAAGTTGTTACGATTCATCCTAACTCAATTTTGTGAATTTTGTGGAATAAAATAATATATTTAAAATAAACATAAATTTAATATGTAATCTTATTAAAATTTATTTTCGACCATTCCCAAAATAGGATAGACGAACTTTTCTTCTTTATTTATTTATATATATATATTATAATTTACTAAAATAATTAATTATTAAGTTATATTTTTGTTTTGTTAGTTATAAAATTTAAAAATAATTTAAAAATTATATAAAATATAAAAAATGATCAAACCAAAAATTAAAAAAATGTTTAATGTGACACTAATGGCAAAAGAAAAACACACTTGTTTTATGAAAGAAAATGGTGTTGCATACATTTAGCAAATTAAAGAATTTGGTAAACCACCTCAAAAACAAAAAGTCTCTTGTGTTGTGGGGTCTCCCAAACATGAAGTGGGCCCCACTTATCACAACAAAGATAAATCTAGTGGTACAGAAACAATGGACCCTTTATCACGCCACGTGTACTTTGGCTGTGGCATTGGGTTTTATACAATAATCAATATTTATAAAAAAAACTTCTGGTATAAAAGTGTCAAATTAATTTTCTCTAATTTATAAAAATCCATTCATAGAACTTTTGTAAAACTTTATATCATAACTCAATTTTACAGTCTATAGAAAAATTCATCATATTTTGTTTTCTTATAAAACCATCAATAGAGGTAATAAGTATTACATAAAATTTATGATCATAAGTTTAAATATTACTTTTTAATAAGTTTAGAAAAAAAAATATTATTAAAATAAAACTTTAAATTGGAGAAAAATATTATGAAATATTAAAAATAGAATAGAATAATGGGGATAAAAAGAATAAATCAAGATGTAAGTGGTTTGTGATTTTTCTCCCAACATATTGAAACTTTTGAGAAGAAAGTAAAGAAAGGTTTTATTTTGCCATGGCAAAGTTGCATGGAGCATACATTTTTGTTCTTGGCATGGTCCCCACCAACATGATCTGAGTTTCAGAATCTCAAGGATCCAACTCAGTGGTTCAGATTCAACTGGGCCCCACTTCCCTGTTTTTATTTTTCTCCCTCAATAGAGACACAACAAAAACCCACGTTTGTGCCATACACATGTTGCCGACGTGTGCATATGATCTACTCCTAAATTTAGCACATTGCTCATTCCCAAACATTTTCTATTCTTATTGTTAATTTAAGGTTTTAAATTTATATGAGGCATTTTATTTAACTTTGACCGTAACAATGAAAGATTTAAATATTATTATTAAAGATAAAGTAGGGAGATAATTTATAAGAAATTGTTTTATGCTTGTTGTAGTAGATATATTATAAGCAGTTATTTTAAAAAAAAATAAAAAATTCCAGGGTGTTTTGGTCACTGGGGGTAGTTCAAGAAGCAGTTATGGACTTCGAGAATTAAGCAAAATAATTTGCCTGGTATCTGTGGTTACGTAACAGCTGTGTATGATCTTCAAAAAATGGGTATAAAGAAGGCCAAATATAGATGAGTCATCACAGTGAATGAGTCGCATAACAGAGAGTGTTAGTGTGCAAGTGTGCAAGTGTTGCTCACTGGCTTCACATTGGAGTCTGCATCTGTTTTGATTCTGGACCTTTTCCAAAAGCATTCCTTTCCTCAGTTTTGTGATGATGTTGCTCTCTGAATGTCAGGTGAAGCTCTGAGATATGTAGACGAGAAAAGGGTTGTTGAAAGATCTGTGCTTGAAGCACTTGCAGGTTGTTTATCTCCTTCTCTGTTTCATGAGTATGAACCTTGCCACATTTTTAATTGTTAAGTACTTTTCTATGCTTTCTTTTCTTTTGGGGAAGGGGTTGTTTGTTGATCGGATGAGGATTCTCTGGGATGAAAGACAGGAGAATCTCAACCTTTAATTTTATTTGTTATCTTTTGATGGATGCAATTTTTGTGCTTTTGGGGGCATTTGATTATTTCTCACCATATGTTGCTGCTTTTGATGGGTACAGCTTTTGTGCTTTCTGGGGCATTGGATTACTTCTCACTGTTCATTTCCAAATTAGGAAACAAGTAATCCATGATCTGTATTTGCTTACAAATGGATTCATTGCTTACTACTATATTCATGAACTAGTTTGATACCTTTTGCTGGAAGAACATCACTTGTTGTTCTGAGATTTATCTGACTTTTTTTGTAAATCTTACTCTAGGACTCATTTATCTTTCATGTTTTTAAATTATGGCCACTGTTTCTTTATGTCTATTTCTCAGAAGTGTTTAATAATTTCTGTTGAGTGTTGTTTTAACTCCTTGCAGTGACTGAAAAGCTATGGATATTTCAGATTTCACAGGTAAAGTTTTAGGTAAACTTCAGAGATTTGAGCCTGAGAACGCTTCAAAGACCTTAGGGTATCTCCTTGTCCAAGAACATGGTGAACAAGACATGGCGAAATTGGCTTCATTCCCTGACGATTTAATTCGTGAGTTGGCGTTCCAGACCAGAAGCATGCTTCAAAGATCAGCTGCTAGATAAAGCATTCATCCAATTTCACTTCCAATGAACTGTCAACCAGGTTTTGACAATTTTTCAGTAATCTCCCCTACTTCAGTAATCACACCTGGCACCCCTACTACAACAGCAGGCATCCAGGTTCAATCTCCCTTCTGGGATCCTCAGCCTGCTAACAATACCAATGCAGAATATATGACATTGGGTTATTTGGATTCTATCTCTGAACTTCAAAAGCAAACCCCGTTCTTCAGTCTAGAGAATCACATGGATGCTATAAATTCTCGGGCTGTTGGGACTTCCGGCACTCCTGGAATTGCTAATGATTACTATGGCTTAGATGCTTCATCAGCTGGTAATTTGGGTGGAAAAGTTGGTAGAAGGTTTGACCATCCAGTCAAGATCTGTCACTACTTTAACAAAGGATTTTGTAAGCATGGAAATAGCTGTAGATACTATCATGGACTAGGGGCCCCTGATGTGTTCTCTCACATGTATGGAAATGATAGTTTGAATGATGATCAGATGATTTCACCTGGGTCACTGGCACAACTAGAGTCAGAAATTGTTGAACTCCTGAAACTGAAAAAGGGTGGTTCTATATCAATTGCTTCCCTTCCAATGGCATACTTTGACAAGTATAAGAAGGTGTTGCAGGCAGATGGCTACCTCACTGAGAGCCAGAGACATGGTAAGTCTGGCTACAGTCTGACAAAGCTTCTTGCGCGGTTGAAAAATAGCATTCGGCTAATTGACAGGTGACGATTTTGTAACTTCCATATGTGTTCTTTTGTAGAAAATTTGTTGAATATTTCATACTACAATTTTCCTTTTTGTGATGGTTGATTAGCAGGCCTCACGGGCAGCATTCGGTTGTTCTGGCGGAAGATGCTCCCAAGTTCAATGGGAGGGCAGATTATGCTAAATACATCAGTGCATCACGACAAATATACCTGACATTTCCGGCTGACAGCACTTTTAGCGAGATTGATGTTTCAAACTACTTTGGGTAAATGAATGTTTCAAACTTCTATGTAGTTAGTTTTTGTGTCTGACAATTCAAATTGCTTTAACATGTTTTTCTGTGTAGCACTTTTGGGAACGTTGAAGATGTAAGGATTCCAAGCCAAGAAAGAAGGATGTTTGGATTTGTTACATTTGATGATCCTGATACTGTTAAAGCAATTTTGGATAAGGGAAATCCTCATTATGTCTGTGAATCACGGGTTCTTGTGAAACCTTACAAGGAGAAGCCAAAACTTATGCTCAGGTAAATTCCATCTCACTATCGTTCAGAAAATGTTATATGAGAGAGTAGATGTAACAAATGCTATGAATAAATTGACAGATGCTGTACCATCAGTGTTTTTTTTTTCATGTGATTTTCAATTTGGATGCAGAAAGCATCCAGATAGAATTGAGCACCCGCACCCTGCTTATTGCTCAGCACACTACGTAGATGTTGACACTGAACCTTCGTCAAGTGAGCATGGTATACTCTAGTTTGGAACCAGATTTCATGTATCAGTTCAATGTGCTATATTTTTTATATGCATATGCTCTTTCTTTTCCTCTCTCCCTTTTGTTTAAGAAGCCTTTGCACTAATACTCAGTTTTTATAGTTCCAAGAGGTTGCACAAACCCTCGATTTCTGAGGAGGCTGATCATTGAACAGCAAGAGGAGACTGCCCTTGAATTTCAGAGAAGACGTTTTGCAGAGCTGCAATTGGCCCAAAACTCTTTCACCACTTCACCCCATTTTGGCTTTACCACGGACAGATCAAAAGTTTCAGATGGTGTGCAGTGATACATTATCAACAATGGATTGCATATTTTTCATGATCAGTTTCATTACATTTTATCTTGTATTTTCTCTTCTGTGCAGATCATTTCAATGTCCATTCCACCCAATCTCACAATCATGTTCTGAATGACAATTACACTGATGAGGACAGGTATATAAATCATCATGGGAACATTAAAACCTCTTTAAACACTTCCTTTTGCCAAGAATTTAATCTCATTCTTCTTTGTTCTACTCATTCATAATGATAATATTTTCTGACTTTTTGGAAAATATTTTATGCAGCAATCAAGGACTGAATCTCCCAGACAGCCCATTTTCATTTCCAGTAGATAGTGGAATTTCAGCAGTAATGTAGTTTCAGAAACACACAGAGACTACATACAAGATTACCAGAGAAATATAGAGTTAGTTTGACACATAATTGGGTCCTTCTTCCATTGGTCTCTTTCCTCAACTAGCTAATGAGTTTAGTCAACAACATTGCAAGTGCATGAAAGCTGAGTTGGTGGAATTAACAATAATAACACTGAAGAGGGTTATAGTTTTTTTTATAGAATCACAGAAAGATTATGAGCATGTTTGGTTTCTAGAATATGACAGTATGAGTAACCAATTACTCTCAAACAGTCTAATAATTTAATTTATATGTTACCAAGTATTTGGTTTTTTATTTTCTTATCAGATCTTGATTTTATGTCATACATTCAGTGAAATGCTCTCTGGATTTAGTAAGGAAATTTGTTTCTTGATACCAAATCAATATATTTGTTTTTATTTAGTTATATATATAATTTTACATAACCTTATAAAAAGATAGTTAACTTATTTTGGTTTCAAGGGAAAATTTTAATATATTTCTGGGCAAATAATCATTTTGTTTCCGTAAATGTGTAAAAAGTTCAAATTGGACATCTAATATTATTATTTTAACAAAATAATCTATGATTTATTCTCAAATTGGTTTTTTAAAATTATAATTTTAATGATAAAATAATTTCATGATACATTAAAATTATTTCACTTTTTTTCAAAACTAAAGTAGCACTGTGTCGTATATTTCATGATTAAATTGCTCAGTTACTCGTAAATTTTCAGTCGATATTTGAAAAGATTTATGAAATATATAAAATTATAAAACATTTTTCATATTTATTTTGACGACTATTTTTTTTTTCTTCATACCTCTTTTTTACAAATACTATAAGGTAATCGATATCGATTTTAACAGAAATGGTTGCTAAATAGTTTCTGAAAATTACTTTATTTTGAATCTAACAAAATACAATGCATACAATATAAAATGTTTTAATTTTAATTTTTGAAAAACCATTGTGTGATTAGTTGCATATTTATTTTTGAAGTAATTAATTATTATCTGTTTGACTTAGTATCTATCAACTATTGTTATAGTGTAATAATTTTTGCCAGTGGAGAGAAACTCTACCTTTGATCCAAAATATAGTCAAATTAAAATTTGTCCAAAAAAGGGTGAAGATTTATTAAACTAATAAGAACAATCATCATGTTTATTTAATATTATTATTAGGGTTTATAATATCTATGTGCTGTGACCAATGTCACATCCTTTGACGTGATCTATTTAAATATCTTATATGATTTAGCATTTATGTGACAATATTTAATAAGCATCATTTATTGGAGCTTCTAGAAAGGCTCTAACTTGTCAACATTTCAACGTTAAAAAAGGGTTTTCAGAGTCTTCAATGGACAATTCAAAGTCTCCAATTTGACATTTTAAATTCATTCAAATACGTATAAAATACTCAACAAGAGAATATTAGGCAATCCAATTAGCTTCTTAATCCATGTTTAGTAGGCCCCACGTATCACACATTAAAAACTTTGAGTAATTTTTTCTTCAATCTTAAAATGTTAAGAACTCATTTATTTGCTAATCTTTACTTTGATCTTCATTAAGTTCTAATGAGTTTTTGTGATTAAGGTTTAAGAATAATAAGAAATTAACATAAGAAGGATCTTTCAAAGGAAATCAGCAAGAATATTGCTTGAAACTTAAGTGTCACTCAATCTTTTGTTAATGGTGTTTTTAATAAATGATATAGATATTATTAATTGAGAAATTAAATTAGCAGAGAATGAACTGATGAGAAGCAACTCTTCCAATTAATCTTGATAATTTAATTCATCATCATTTATTATATATAATTAATTATGCATATCAAAGAACAATTTACTTATCTCATCATTTAATAAATAACACACATTTAACAGTTAAATTAGAAAAAGGGGGAAAAGTTTAACAACTGGTTTAAATTTATTTGAAGTAATTTGTGCATTAATATTTGGATGAATTATTAACATGTTATCTTTTGATTAATTAATAGATAACTAGACAAAAAAAATAAAATTAGAACGTGTAAATTCAAGGAATCCCTATGGACCAAGTACTATTTGTGTAACTATGAAGAAAAACAAAATGAAGGGTTTTTTCCATTTTTACCACATCATCACTCACTTGTGATAAAACTGACCTATATATTT
>Ga0123342_1003685_pt1 | contig 24333 bp, 10 predicted proteins | sample Turbeawhitnodule_FD_89960 | JGI IMG/M metagenome (GOLD analysis project Ga0123342, IMG submission 89960) | Root nodule microbial communities of legume samples collected from Mexico - Turtle bean Mexico white nodule | ecosystem: Host-associated > Plants > Roots > Nodule | place: Mexico: Nepantla... | reverse complement strand
GTGGATTTCCTGCACCAAAAACAACTCCTTCAAGTTAGCTTCAACACACACTACACATCACAATTTATTATCAGAGCGAACATCTATTACACAAGTTTCAAGGATTATTGAACCCATTAGGGGAAGTTATTGGAAAAAACATGTATAACAAGTACAAGATATAGGTAATGAAAGTTTTAAAATGAGTTTATCCAATTTGCATTTTATAGAATTTTTTTAGGAGAAACTTCTTTGAGTAACACAATCGCTATCAAAAGTTTCGAGTTGTTTCAGATCTTAATGTTAGCTTATTCAATAATAGACGTGGGAATTTTTTGTGGAGGATTAAAAAAAATTACATGTATTTTGAATTGCAAGATTCTTTCTTTCCTTTTACATATTTAAGAATAGCAGTAGGGGTTATTCCTAAAAAAGAAGCTATATGGAACTCGATTGTTGAGAAAAAGAAACTAAGACTATGGAAGCATAAACAACTCTCCTGTACAGAAAGGTTATGTCTTGTTAAGTTGATCATTTCATCCTTAACGTTATTCTTCCTATTCTCTTACAAAATACCGAGTGGTGTGGTCAGAAAGATAAAGAATATTTAGATGATGCTCTTCTGGGAAAGTGAAGAGGCTCAAAGGAAGATAACTTGGGTTAGATATAAGGATATATATGTTGTCCTAGGAGCCATGGAGTTTGCGGGTGAAAGATGTTAAACAATACACACTACTTGGATTGTTTCTTCCTGCACCTCCGTATCTTCTGCCACCTCCATACACAACATGAAAATACATTTTTATTTTTTTTGTGTCATTTGAAAAAGGACTTCCGGATTACATAATCTGAAAACTAAATAAGACTTGCGAATTATGTAATTTGGAAAGTAATCATGCATCTGAAAAAAGGCTTCCAGATTATGTAATCCGGAAGCTAATTACAAATTTGAAAAATGACTTCCGAATTACATAATCTGGAATATTGTAGAGGGGCATTTTTGGAAATTAAAAAAATTATGAAGGTCTGAGAAGAAGGTATGGAGGTGCAGGAAGAAACAGTCCACTACTTAGCAAGTGGGCATAGAAAGTCATTCATCAAAAAGGGTTCTCTATGGGTTTTTTTGTATGGGAAGGGTGGAAAGGCCTTCAACTTAGGTAGGACACAAATGGGTTTGTGTATATGTGGTGGAGGGACATAAAAAGGGTGTGTAGAGTGAAAAATTACTCTGATTGGTTTTGGAAAGAGGTTTTGTGAAAAGTAAGGATGCAATATAAAAAATGGAAGGCAATTACTTACTACACTATATCAAATTTGAATATCCATTCGATTTTAGTGTGAAACAATAAAAATATCCTTAAATAAAATAATGATACGAATAAAAATATATTCTGATTTTTTTTTGAAATATATTTTGAATTTTTTTTTTCTGAAACACATTTTTTATGTTCCATAATTGTTTTTTCAAAATGAGATTTTTATTTTGAATTTTTATTTTCAAAAAACAATAATTTTTTTCCATATCTGTTTTTCCATAATGTATTATTTCCAATTTCTGATTTTTATTTCTAAATAAAAGATATTTTTGGAAATTTAAAATTGTGTAGGATGCAGGTTTAAAAATGTTGGGTGTAGAGAGAATTTGGCAAGGTGATAAGTGCATGGCAATGACTATCCGAGGCTATACCTAAGTTCGATGTTAAAGGATATGGGTGCATGATTACAAACTAGATGCATATGGAGCTTAAAGTGGTATAGGAGTTGGTTGATAACCTCACGGGAATGTTGACAAAATGTTCGAAATGACTACGCATGGTAGTGATGAAAGGGGATGGGAAAAATATATTGGTGGACAATATAGTGTGGACTCTTTCTTCCCACACCTCCCTCCTTACCTTCTTGTGTCACCCCATATTAAATGTTAAAGTACTGTTTTATCCTTTTTTGTGTCACCCCCATACATAATCCGAAAGATTTTTTGGATCCAAAAGTGTTCTTGAGATTTATAAAATCTAGAACTCTTTTGGATTTGAAATAAGCCTACGGATTATGTAATCAGGATATATTCCAGATATATTTCGAATTACATAAACTGGAAGTTAATCTCATACTTAGAAAAGACTTCCGGATTATGTAATCCAGAAGCTAATCACACATCTGAAAAAAAAAAAATTTCCGAATTACATAATTTAGAAGTCAATCTCATACTTAAAAAAGACTTCCGGATTATGTAATCCAGAAGCTAATCACACATTTGAAAAAAAAAAAAAAGGTTTCCAGATTACATAATCCCGGAAGTCTATTCTAAGTAAGAGATTGACTTCTGAATTATGTAATCCGGAAGCTAATCACAAAAGAATTCCAGATTACATAATCCGGAAGCTAATTCTGGATCTAGAAAATACTTCCGAATTATGTAATCTGGAGTATTACAAAAAAGTATTTTTAGAATACAAAAAACTTATAGGGGTGGCACAAGAAGGTATGAAGGTGCATGAAGAAGCAGCCTATAGTGTGGCTTGTATATATGAAATCTTGCATGGAATAGTGTAGGATCATAGTTACAACCAATATCATAAGAAATATGGAATATCAAGGCACTCCAAGCGACACAAATAACTTTCAGGGGTGCCTTTTGTGCAATTGGTGTCAATTTTGGGCTTTATTTGTCACGAGTATAAAAATATTTTTAGTAGTAATTTTTCAACAAATATTTTAAACCTAAGATCTGTCATTTAAAATATGTTGAATGAAAAAGAGGAAAGATCTCCACCATAGAGAATGAGTTCTTCTACGATAAGAACTACTTTTTTAAATTCTCCCCCATTACCAAAAAAATCATTGTAGGACTTGAAAAAATTATTTAAGATCTGAAAGTGAAATTTATCATTAGAGCAAATTTTGAATGAGATCTTGAAAGATACTCTATCCTAAATGGCATATAAGAAGGTATAAATATATTAGTGAAAGTTGTAATAGGGATTTAGTGATTGAGAGATGATGAGAGCGGTGTGGTTTTTTCTATTGGGAGTGATAATAAGTAAGGATTTAGGGTGGATAAGTGCATGAATGTATTCTGATATAAGGAAAAGGAGAAAATAGAAAATAATACTAACAAAAGGTAAAGAGAATCGAGGGAATGATTTGAGTCTGGTTAATCAGGGATGGGTATTGTAGTGGTAGTGTGGGAAGAAAGGGATGAATACATAAAAGAGATGTGGGAGCTTGAACTCAAATTGGTAGAGAAGAGTCTACTCTTAATCTAGAAATAATAAAGGACGAATCATGTTAACACATAGTCGCTTTCAGTTATGATTTTTTCTTACTTAGACATTTTTTTTCAACCCAAAAGTATATCCAATATAAATTCAATTAATAAAATATGAATTTCAACTTTAAACGAATCTATAAAGATTAACATAATTATAAATTATATTTAAATATTTGTATTTTTTTTCACACTTCTATAAAGATTAACATAATTATAAATTATATTTAAATATTTGTATTTTTTTTTCACACTTCTATGTATGAAAAATGATTATAGTGTCACCATCATTTTCACACCTAAACCATGCATGGTAAATAATATGTTCACTCCAACAATTATTCACATGTTTCGTTTTAGTACAGTACGAAAAGAATTAAATTTTTGATACAAGAACTTTAATGATCATCAGGTTTGTTTAAATCTCATTAATGATTAATATAATTGAATATGTGTTTGGTTTGATTTTTAATAATTTTCATGTATGTTTATTAAAAAATTAATTTTAATATGTAATTAATTTTCAAAAAGCGATATTAATAATTATAACGATCTAAAACAAAAAGAAATAAAAAAAATATGAAAGTGACGAGTCAATTCACCCGTTTACCCTATAATAATATGAATGACTATTTTCAATTTTGTACAATCTTGATAGGTCAGTCTGTCTCATCCCACTTTTGATGATCAATGACGGATCGAGTCAAAATGAATTGGACTGACATATTCTGTCACCCATCTTTTTTTTGCAAGTAATAAACATACTTTATACATATGTATTTATTAAAAAATGTATTCCTAACAAATTGTAGAAGTTATTTAAGTAATATAACACATGATAAAAAATTAGAAATTTAATTCTTTGAAGATATTTAATTATTTCTTTAATGATGTATCATCTTATTTATGCTTTATGTTTTAGTGTGTCATAAAGTATATTAAGTTTTGCTCAATTTCTACTGAAAATAACTTTTAAAAAAATATTAATTATAAAAATGATTTAAATATATATATATATAACTAAAAAAACACTATTCATAAAAACAAGTTGATTCTCCCACTCCAAAATCCTCACTTCCTTACCCACTCCAATTCTGATATCATCAAATTTAACATATCAATATAATTTTCAAGGCACAAGAAGACGGTACAGTATATCAATCCTCAGTCTCATTTATCACCCTTTTCACCAACACACTTCAATTAAAATTCGTATCTAATAATTGCACGGATAATATTCCTAATAACAACTTGGAATTAACACGAACTCGACCGAGAAGAACAAAAGGAACGTTAAATCAAGCTAAGGTAAGTTTGAATTGATCTCAGATCACTCTTCTTTTCATTATATGTGAGATAAATATATACCACTGAAACATAGTTAATTATATAAGTTTAGAAGAAGGTTAAGGTAAACTCCTAAAAACTAGATAAATATCTTACTTACATTAATTAGATCCAAAATTTACCTATAATTACAATATTTGAGAGTAATTATAATTGCAACGTGTGTTTGACTCTGTAACAGTAATCTGTACACTTCCTCTGTTTTAATTTTTCTGGTTTATTTTCCCAGTAACATTATCCACAAAAAAAAAAGATAGAAGAGTGAAAAGAGAGACGAACCGGAGAGAGTGTTCCAAGTGGTTGCGTTGGATACTTGTGCAGAAACCAGAGGCAGCACCGAGTAAAGAAGAAGAAGAAGAAAATGAAGGAGAAAGAGTGAACGGAGAAGAGAGCGTGGTTTCCACATTCCAGCGGAATTTCAGTTTCCGGTGAAGTTCCGGCAATACTTGGCGGAGAAGAAACTTAGAGTTTTGGCCACTCACCACAACCCTTGAGTGCTATATATCAGTGGGCTAAACTATCGTTTAAGTCACGTCGTGTGTCGTTTTAGCTATCGGCTAAGTCATATTTGTCCCTATAGAAGAAAAAGTGAGAAGGCGAAACGACAGCGTCAACGTATTTGTCCCTATAGAAGTGAAAACTTTACTTTACATTCAGCAGAAATAGTAACTTTCCTCCTTACACTGTGATTGTTTTAAATTAGTTTTTAAATGTTAATATATTAAAGAAAATTTTAAAAAGATAAAGTAGTTTTTATTTTATATTTATTTTTTCGTATTCTAAAAAATAAAATATCATTTTTATGTAAAAAAATTCTATATGTTATTATTAAATATAGTTTATTGATGACGATGTTATTTTTAAGAATTTTTTTAGTTTATTAATTATAAAAAATTAACTTAATTATTATCATAAATATTCAAGAATTAAAATTACTATCACCACTTATAAATTATATTGTAGTTAATGTGTGTCTTGAACTATTTGATAAGCTTTAATTAAGTCTCAAAACTATTTTTTTATTGGATTTAATTTTGTATTTATTTTTAATTAGATATTTAACACTATTTTTTATTATAAGATTAAATAGAATAGACCTGAAAAAAAAGTAAATACAAGTTCAAGAATTTAATTGAAAAATAATTAAATTGTTTACGGACCTTATAAAAAACAATTACACTATAATATACAAACATTTTCTGTTTTTTACTCACACTAATTATTTTTAAATGATTTATGCCAATATTATTTGCACATTTTAATTATTTCAAAAAACATTATACCATATTTTCTTATGAGAGATTGTTATATACATTAAAAATATGTAAATTAATAAAATCTCATATTTGATTAGCATAATTTATTCTAAATTGTTTTTATCCCATGATATTATTCACATAGAATATGTTTGGGAAAGTTTTTTCATAAATACTTAGGAATGAAAAAATAGAAAAATTTTATAAATTAAAATTAATTTTTCCATAAGTAAATTATTTTATAGAAATTCTTTTATCTTTTCCATATTTTTTTAATTTGTGTATAAATTAATTTTAGTTTATGAAAAAAATATTTTTTTTAAGAAAGATTTATGAACATAGACTTATTGTAATAGTATGGACTACGAGTGAAGAGGAAGAGAAGACTTCGAAGATTGCAAAGTAAATGAACAAACATACATATTTCATTAGTCACATTCAAATATTCATAATATTCATAGTCAATTTCTTGTGTTTCTCACCACCCATTATTTCCTTTCTTTTTTTTATTAGCAATAAAAAATAAATAAATAGAAACTAATTCAGGGGTGGTCCAACCCTTATACAAAAATACACTTTATCTTTCTCTTAACTAGAACCGCCTACTAAACTGACAAAGTCACTACCTTAAAAAAATACACAAAAAGGCATAAGGAGACCAACCTCATATATCCAAAGGATCCAAACCCAATTAGAATAAGAAAACGAAGTAGAATGAGACTTTGCATAAATCTAAGATCAAAATTTTACTTGCGTAACACTTCTGACACATATACCATTCCCCTATTAAAGATTACAAAGTTCCTGTGTTTCCAAATTTCACTCACTACACCAACTCAAATTGCACCCCTAACATCATTAATCGAATCTGGAGTCCGGCACATCCTAAACTGTAAAATATTTGACGTATGATCATTGTGAATCACGAACGACACTCTAGACACCGTTAGTCCAATTCCCAAGCTCTACCACCTTTGCATCTTTGACCGAACTTACAGATAACAATCTCGAAAAAACTCCCTTCAAGACACCACAACTCAACCACCTGTCCTCCCATAAAGAGATATCCTTTCTTTTGATAGTAACCAGAAAATAATTTTAACAACACTTTTGAAAAGTCATTCATACTTCTTTGAAAATGACCTTTTTAAATTAATGATTTAAAATACAAATATCTATTTAAACATTAATATTTTATAATATAAATATATTTTACACAAAATATCTTGAATGAAACTCCTAGATGTTTAAAATAGATTTATCTCCAATTATATATAACTATTTTGAATTATATATAACTATTTTGATGAAGATCTTGGTTAATAATTTTAGAGGAATAAAAATAATATATTCCAAATTCAAAATTTATATTTACATTATCATTATTAGTAATGCAAAAAAAATAATATATAATTTAATGTAATTATAACTATAAAAAAAAATCAAACATATTTAAGTGATGATCCTTCGTTCCCTTAAATTTTTAAATTCATTAATAATTGAATCAAAATTAAAATTTTGGGAGATTTAATTTTTTTTAAAATAACAACTCTTAAATTAGTTAGTGTGCATGAGAAAAAAAAAAATAGAAACTCATGTATAAGAAGTATTTTACTCTTAAGTGGGTCAAGAGAAAGTTACATTTTGAATTAATTTTATTCCCAACAATATCCTTTTAAGTATGATGGAAAGTGTGAAATCTTCTTCATTTTTAAGTGGCGGTGGTTGTTTGTGATGGTTGATGGTGAACATTAGTGGTTGAAGTAAGTTTTGTAGTGTTTTTATTGGTAGTGATTGTGTTTTGGTTTGCTCATTTTTTTTCTACATTTTTTGGTCTATAATAACACTCCATTAATTAAAATTGTATTTCGGATTGTATAGTCTAAAAGCCACAAAATCTAGAAAAAAACTAGCGAAGAATAAAAATAGAGTACAAAATTAAAAAATAATATCTAGAAAACATAGAATCCAACAAATTCTCGTCAACTCCCTCACATACACTCAAATGTCAAATGATGAAATTGTTCTCTATTGCCATAGTTGAAGAAGATTGAAAGTGTTGCGACTGAAAAAAAGTACGTATTTGGAAGGGACATAAAGAGTGGAGGTGAAATTATTTAAAAATGTAAAATTATGTTTTATTTAAGATTATTTAGAAAAAAATTAAAAACTAAAATCGAATTTTCACTTTAGTGCATGAAAAAAAAGTACGAAGGTGGATGAAAAATTTCTGTAAAAGTAAAACTGAATACATAACACTTAAATATTTCTTTCTCCTTCAACTTAATATTTTTAAGTGACGCAACTCAAAAATTTCAAAACAAACTAACTATAAGATCAGAACATATAATACAATTAATAGTTTAATAATTATTAAATTCATTTATTACTTTAACTTTCTTCACATTTTAATTATATTGCATATCGTTGCTTTGCGTGCCATCCCAAAGTGAATATAGAATCAAAGAGTTATTTAAACCCAAATGTTAGTAAAATTACTAATTGCGATTTTATTAGAAAATCTGTGAAAAGAAATATTAATAAATTGATAGTCGATATTATTTAATGAAATGATCTCGTGATGGTAATAACACAAATTACAATATACTAATTATAACATTTATTATATATATATATATGTGTGTGTGTGTGAGAGATACTGATATGAGGTTATCAAATTGCACAACTTTTTTGTCTTCTTCTATTTGGTATTCTCAAGAAGAATCAACTATTTCAGATATTGACAATGCATTGTGAGCCTGTGATTTATTTCCAAGAATTAATATAATAATGAAGTTTTAGTCTTAGTCAATATATATTTTTTCTTTATTTTTCCAAAGTATCAAGAACTATATTTTTTAAAAGAAAATGTTATTTAGGATTATCACCTATTTTTCATTCAACACAATATCTATTAACAAGTATTACTTAAGAATAAAAAAATATTCCCAAAAGATAAGCAAATGATGTCCAAGTATATTTTGGATAAGGGTTTGAACTCTTCAAAGTTCCCATATACTTTTGGATCCGAAAACTGAATTTTTGTTTGGTTGTGTTATGACCAAAAACATTTATAATGATTTTTGAAAATTATAATTCCAATATGTTTTTGGTTTAATAAAAAAAATAATTTATATAAGCTTATGAAAATTAAAGATTAACATAATATTTTCATCATAAATTTTGATTATTTATTATATTAAATAATTTAATAGGTGTAAATAATATTTTTATTACAATAAAAAAAATTGAAAAGTTATATCCTCACTTTTCTATGAAAGTTAATTGAAAATATTATCTGAAAGTATGATTTTCTATTAATGATATTTTCTAAATACATTCTAAATATTAACTTTTGCAATTTTGAAGTTTCAAAAATTAATTTTTTCTTATGTCCTTGAATTATTTTTTCCGCCTTAGAAAGACCCTGAATTGAGTATTATTTCCAAAAATCAGATTTTTTTTTATCAATCAAATGCAATTTTACACATTAATTAATAAAATAGATAAAATTTTAAAAAATTATTAAAATTGATCAATTGAGAGAAGTTGTGAGATTTCTAGTTAAGATTTTCGGTTAAGATTTTCGATTAAGATTTTTTATTAATTTTTCAGTTTATTTTTAACATCTTAGATTTAGAATATTTTCTTCTTTATTAATTTTTATATATCTATTTCATCAAAGAAATATAACTAATTATTTCTTAAATTATTCTATTATTTAAAAAAATAAAATCTACTAAAATCATATATAATAAACACAACTTCACTTAACTAAATTATAGTTACCATGTATGATTTTAGCATTATTTTTTTTTCGAATCAATAGTACTAAATTACTAATTAATATTGTCTGAGATAAATACCATTTCTTCACCAAAAGTTGTATTCTTCAATTACGATTTCTTTGAAAGCTCTTATTACACATGCATAACTATAATATGCAATTTGTCTGCATGTTCCATGGTCCCATTTCTAGGTTCAAATTAATTTGTTTTTCTGCTTTTCTTTTAGCTAATAATATCTTCATCAATCTAATTTTTAAAAGAAAATATTTCTACCCTCACTTCTGTCTTCAGAAAACAACAAAAAAGTAAAATACATACATTTAACAAATTATTATAATAATATTTTAAATTAAAAAATTAAATAAAATATAATTAAAATATTAATTTATTTGAGTGTTAAGTGTATATTTTTTATTGTGTAAGTGTTAACATATCAGCACCATGGTTAAAAAGGTTAAATATTCTTTAAATTTATTACACGCGAAAAACAAATCTTTTAAAATGATGTGTTTTAACAAACTTTAATTAGATGAATTTAGAGAGGAAAAATGAATTGAAGTTTTTAACAAATTAAAATTAATTTATTGACAAATGAAAATTAAAAATTTTAGAAAAACTATACCAGATAATTTCTATACATTAAATTGTCGAAAATATTATTTTGTTTTCCTTTTATTTTTTATTTTAAAGTGTTTATGAAAAGGTTTATTCGAGTTATTAATTTTGTTAATAACATTTTTTTAGATTTGATTGATTAGTTTCAGTAAAAAAAATTCGTTGAATTGCATGTTTTATCATAAAATTTAATTTATGAAATATTGGTTAAACCACTTTTTCTTTCTAATGTTCTTCTTATTTCTTACTTCTACATTATTATCTAAATTAAAGCAACTCTTTCTAATGTTACTAGAAAAAGAAAAGAATTTTAACAGCAGTTAAATAATTTATAATAATTATTATTGATTTAACTATTGTGAAAAGTTAAAACAATATAACCAGTATCAATTTGGTTGACATACAATATTAATTACGGGAATCATGGTTAGACATATTATCAGTCTCATATCATTAGGGATTAAGATAAAGAAGAATTTACATATCATTTTCCAACAAAATCGTAACAAAGTGAAAAAAATGATCACTTTTAATTGGAGTAAAACCCATAAAAAAAAAACAGTTTGGCTGAGTTTTTGAAACCAACATCGTGGAGCTTGTTTGAGCTTGTAGATAACTTTGTTGAGCTTGTGATTCTGATTTGGATTTTAAGAAGTAAAGCCTGGAGGTTGGTCATGAACACAATTTCTTCTAAGTCACCATGGAAAACAAAACATTGTTTATTTCAATTTGATGAATTGGTCATTTGGAAGGGAGGGCATGGTCTATAACAAGGTGGATAGTAGCAAACTTGATCACAGGACTAAATGTTTCAGTATAGTCAAATCCTACAGTCTGATAAAATCCCCTCGCAACCAATCTGGCTTTGTCACGCTGAAAAGTGTCAACAACAATTAACTTGTTTTTATACACACATTTACAACCAACAACACTAGCACCAAAAGGAAGATTAGTGATAATCCAGGTATTGCTTTTAACAAGAGCATTATACTCATTTTGTGTAGCATTGAACCAAGCTGGATTGAATATTGTTTATTTGAAACTATTGTGTTTAGTATGAGTAGGAGAGGCAGAGATAGTAAAAAATTTATTTGAAAATACGTACCTTTGCTAATGTAAATCATAGGATGATTATTGTTTACTTGTGGTGAAGAAAAAACAAGTGTGTCATCTGCAGACAAAATAAAGTTACAGGGAATATAGAATCATGCGCATATTGAGAAATATGTTGACTATTAGGAGACAATAAAGGTTGTCCATTGTGGGTATTAGAGATAGGTTGAACAACAATTAAAGAAAAATTATGTGTTGTAGCTAAAGTGGTGGACGAATCAGACGGTTCAAAAGGTTATTAAGTATAGTATAATGAAGATGATTTTCATTAAAAATAACGTAACACGATATATATGGTTTGCCAGAGGGTGAAAGACAAATATATCCTTTATTTTGTAACTAAAAAGAAACAAATAGAACACAAAATCAAATTCATACTTGTTATATGGTTGTAATAAAGGATAATATGGACAACCAAAAACTTTGGATAAGGTATAATCATGTTACTTTTATAACAAAACTTCAGAAGGAGAATATCCATGAAGAAAAGTGGTGGGTAAAAAACTGATAATGTCAGATGCAACAACAAAGCATTCACTCCAAAATTTATGAGTAAGAGAGGCACCAACAAGAAGAGACATGTTACAATATTGGGGACGATTTCCTTTACTAGAAGATCCAACTAAATCTAGTTATGCTGGTTGTTGGAGAACCATGGACTTGAGGCAAGATTGGCTTGAAGATAATTTTGCTCACCAACTTTGTGATTTGCAAAATGTTCTTCCTAAGAAAAGAGTAAGGCTTCTATTTCTTTAACAGTGTAAGGATCAATTCGAAACATAACAAACATGACAAAACTATCATAGTCTTTAAACAACCCGTCTAAGATTACTTATATGTGATCATCACTGGAAATAGGAGATCCAATAGCAGTCAAGGTGTCAACAAACTTCTTTTTTCAAGAAGATAATCAGAGACGAAACGATCTTTCCTTCGATGTGTGCAACTGAATCTTGTGTTTGTTCACCTTTGCTACAGTCTTAGAAGCATACTAAACACGCAATTGGGTCCAAATTTGGAAAGAAGTATCAAGATCTACCATCTTGGTTAGAATAGGCGAGGTCATATCAAGAAACCAATCCACAAGTAACTGATCTTGTTGTTCATAGTTGAGATATTCTTGGTTGATAACATCTTCCGGAGTGTTGAATTTCATAGGAATATCTTGGCCCTTCAAGAACTGTGTCAATTTGAGTTCTCAAATAATGACTAACACTTGTTGTCATATAAGAAAGTTGTCATAATCTAATGTAAGATAGACAGGGTATAGAAGGTGGAAGAAAAAAAAGAGGCAACAAAAAAAATTTCTGAGTTCGTTGTGGAAGAAAAAGAGGTGGAAGCCATGGTAAGATTTATGAAGCTTTGATACCGTGTTAGAAAGCAGAGGAAGAAGGAAGATAACAACTATTAATCATAAAGTGAATGCATGTTACAACCACACACAATGAGCAAAGTTGAGCCAATATATATAGCTCAAAAACAAAGAAACAAAACACTGATATAACATACCAACTTAGGGGAGGCAATAACTTAGGGGAGGCAATGTGGGCTGACCCGTCTCGCGTTTGGCCTGCAAAATGCAGGTCGGGTTAGCCCCATGTACAAGGAATGCAGACTCATTTCACTGGCCTACCTCACATAAGAGGTAGCTTGCAGGGCAACTCGTGTAAGGAAAATATTTTTAAAAAATAAAATAAAATTTCATTAATTATAAAAAGTACATATTTCTGTTGTAAAATATTAAAATTTAATCATTGTTTCAATTCATTCAATTAAGATAAAAATATAAATGAATTCAAGTATGTGTTAGAAAACTTGATTAAAAATAATTAAAGTTTTGTGCTTGCATCTATTTTCCCTCTATATGTATTTAAATGTACCAGATTATCTTATCAAAGTTTTGTTACAAAATATTTTAATGAAAATGACTAATTTTTTAACCTTATTAATTTTTTTTATATTATTTTTTATTAACAAATTTTAAATATAAAATTTTACTTAAAACTAAATTGTCACTCTTAATATTAACTTTTTTAGATGAATAAAATAAAACATTCCTTAAAATATTAAATTCGATTTTTTAAAATAAAATAAAATAAATGTCATACTTAAGTGTGATTTTTATTTTCAAAAAAAATAAAATAATAATAATTTTTTATTTAAGTGAACTAGCAGGTCAACTCATCCCATCTCACTATTGGCCCTCCGGAACATACCTAAACGGATCAATGAGCTAGATTAATGAATCTGTTATGTACTTTTTTTATAGCAAATTGTGGATATGCCTGCATGATACACCCGCATTGACATTCCTAGACCTACAGATATATAACAAACTACCATTTCAAATTGTAGTAACTCGAATTTTCAATATCACTGTATGTTAATTTTTATATTTATAATTTGATTTGTGATTATTTTGTTCTGTTAATAAATTAATACTTCAAAAAATGTGACAGTTATAAAACTCTTGAACATATGCTAATAGTTGAGATTTACTTCTAGATCGAACGTGGTGCATAGAAATTGTTCCGGGTGGATTTGCAGGGACGAGATCCTCTTCTAAGAACTTGTGTCCTTGAATCCTATCAGTCGTTTAGATATGTCGGTCTTCCAGACGCTCAATTTATGTCGAAATGTATGCATTAGATTTCTCATGCTGTGTGACCTCTCATTAGTCAGACTCCCGGTACTACAGATATTGTTTAGCATTTGATAGAAACAACTAACAAGAACAATAATTGATAAAAAAAAGACACTATGGATCATCACAGTAGCAGCTACCATAATAACTCTAATGTTCAATTCAATAAAAAAATACTTCTCATACAAAGACATTCTTTCATTCCCTTTCCAACAATGGAATTCACCAAGGTAATGGCATGAATATGCCGCACTTGTTTTTATTGTTCACTTTTCTTTATGCTTTGATGGGGCTGGAGCTACTGCACCCACTTTTGGAGCAGCCTAGGTAGTTGGAACTTTTCCAGAAACACTAGGCAAAGGTGCCTCTGTCACATTACTATCAATCAAGACTGGGGGTGGAGGAGGAAGTGGTGGAAGGAAAAAATCAGAAATTTGTTGATAAAGTTTGCCAGGTTCAATAGGGCTCATGTAAGGTGCTTTGTTGCCATTCTTTAAACACAAGTTCCCTGCAACAAGTAGAACAATAATCAAATCAGCAATTTTCTGTTTTCATTTCTTATTTTTATAACCAGTCAGAAAATTATCACTTGATTTATATAATTTCTTATACAAATATTTAAAATCAGGAAATGAAGTAGACTTAAGGTGACAGTTTTGAGATTATTTGTGCAAACAGAAAAAATGTTTTCATAGACCAAGTAGACTTTGAGCTTTCAAGTTTGTTTGTACCAACACAAAGAAAGGACCAAGTGCTGTCAATTTTCCAAAATCCTTGTTCAAGAAGCAAATGTTGACATAAAAGGTTGAACTTACTCCTATATCTGTTAGCTGTCTTGGGGAAATCAGTAATGATGCCATTAACCTTGGTTCCAATGACAAATGAATTTATCTCAATAGATGCATCAGAGTAGTAGTCCCATGCTTGAGATACAAATTCATTGCTGAAAGTTTCTACATAAACTCGGAGCTTAAATGATTTTAGCTTTGCCACAATGTTTGTAGAGTTAACTAAAAAGGCTGAAGTTTCAGGAAAAACAGACTTCTTTCCTATTACCACAGAATCAGCAAATGTTTTGATGTCCTTAATAGCCGAGACAGCAGCATCGCCAATGTTCTCATCAACCTTGTAAACCCTTTCAAATTTGGATTTATCAAATATTTTAAGCACAGAGCTATGAGTTGACTGAATCATAACTTTGTATGATGTTGGTTTTGTTTTGTTTAGAGCATCAAGAACTGCATTGATCACACTTAAATTCTGCTTCTCTGCCAGATAGGCAGCATTCTGATAACAAAATAAATGAAAATGGCATTAAAAGGTGAACCATTCTTTATAATAGTGAAATACAATACAGCATTGTCTAAGTAAGAATCACTTGGACTTCACTTATTATAAAGAACCGAGTTTAATTGTAAAAAAATCAGTGATGTGAAATTCACATGAATTTTTCAAGTACCAATACCTGTGTATTTAAATTGGTTTCTTTATTACAAAATGGTAGAAAATAGTATGTGGAACAGAATGTAAGATGCAGCGAAAAGACTAAGATGATGCATAAAATTAGAAGTTGTAAATCAGAAACCAGCAATCTCACCCAAAAGGGTGCATAACTGACTTCATATACCTCAGCAATGCAACATTCATAAAGTGTTACAATGAATAGAAAAACTATGAAGTTCCTCATCAGGAAAAGCAAAAAGTAACCATGATTCATGACTAAGCTAAAAGAAAAAATCATTATCTTTCTAGGCATAAACAACCTCTTAACCAATGTTACAAGTACCCACAAAAGCAGAACAAACATTTAATGGTAAGAAAGATAAAAATCTCAAACTTTAACACATAATAACACTCGTGTCTTTTAATCCCTAGGACAAACAAGATCCTTTATGAAGCTATTTTTTCTAACAAAATATTCATCATATGATCAAAAAATAAATTTTTAATATCAGTGTAATAGCCTGTTGAAGTCAACATCTCACACACGAATGAATCCTGATAAAAAAAATATACAAATTGAAGAACTCACCTCTATGCTGATCAAGATGCGAGAGCCTTTAGTCAAGGACAAAAACTTAGACAAGGTTATCAGCTTTCCTTGATTTTTGAGTTTTGGATTCCGGATCAAACTGTATTTCCCATAAGGTTTCAATATTGAGGCTGCAATGAAAAGCAAATAACAGAAAAAATGAGGGATGTAGGAATTTTTTGAGAACAAATTGCATTTTTTGGTTTTTGTTCGTCCCTTAACTTTCCAAGAACTTTGACTGAATAGATTACCCAAAGTGAAAACCAAAATTTGTTTGGCATTAAAGAGCATGGCCAAAGAAACATAAACATTTTAATTTCTGTCAAATCAAATTCATTATTATTGTTCATTCAGGAATTCAAGATTTGTAATACTTTAGGGAACATATTATAAGCAGAAGAAAGGATCTAATTATTAATTTCATAAAAGAATGTTACATTCTATAATGCAAAACAATAAGGTATTTTTTTAACCCTCTGGCAATTCTTTATTTAATACATTCATCCGTTACTGCCTGACATAGTAAAAAGTACCTCTAATAAAATTATATATGGAACTTTCAGCTACTGAAGAAATTTAGGAATAGATGATTTGAACAATTTAAAACAATTTAAAGTTCAAACTTATACCCTACATGGATAATAAACCAATGAGGGAAATTGGTTAAACAATACCACACATAAACAAGAAACATTCAAAAACATCATGCAACTTACGAGTCAATGTTTTTATCTCGTCCCATGTCAAGCTGAATGTATATATGCCACTGCTGTTTTTGATCTCCTGAATAGTTGTAGAACGGGTTTTGAAGTTTGTATCAGCAACTGTTGTGCTTTCTGAAAGGTCTATAGAGCTTAAGCAAAAGGGTGTTCCATCCTTGGACATTTGAACAGGACAGTCAAGTACATCTGCCCCGTCTGATTTAGCTTTCTTATATGCAAGGTCAGTACAAGCAGGATTATCTCCACTTGCTCCATATTTTGTGATAACCAAAGTGTCCACTGTATCATGCAAAATATGAAAGAAGAACAAAATCAATAAAGACAACTTAAAATATTATGTTCCCTCTGGAGAATTTCTCACTTCAATTCATAATTTGTACAAGCTAAATAGTAAGTTTAACAACAAAATGAGGTAATACATCAACAGGGAGAGCTAATAAATTATACCTTGTTTAGTGCCATTTTTCCCTTGGCCAGAAAAGCAATCTGCAGTAAGAGGTGAGATTTTAGAATCTGAATGGGATGCTGATTCCATAAAGTTGATAGTATTAGATAAATGTAATATATCATTATCTGTTGTAATAGTACTGTCTATTGACCACTGTCACTATTTAGTTAGAGTTAGTTAAAATGCCAACCGTCCATTGGTAACAGTCACTAGTTATGTAGAGTTAGTTATATTACAATAGAGAGTATTAGTCATCTATACTTGCATGGATGCATTGAAAAATAGAAATTCCATTTAAAAGGTGAGCATTAGTTTGGAAAATAATTATAAAGCTCTGAAGAAATGTTTAGAATTGTATACAAGGAAAACTTACTTATGGCTACAGATGGAGTAACTGGGAAGTCAGACAACACACCATCAACGGAGAAATCACCAACGTTAAAGAAAGATAGACACTCAGCCACAGGATCATAGCTGAAATTGTAGCTAAATGGAACATCATTGATATGGTCTGATACAAAAACTTGCAACTTTTCTTTGTGAGCATCTGAGACAAGAGAGGTATGTGGTTGTAGATAAAGGCTTGAGTCTACAGGCCATATATAGCCCTTGGGAACAAGAATTCCTGAAGCAAATGCCTTGATTTGCGCAAGATTTTTCAGGAGTTTACCATAAGACTGATTGGTTGTAGGTTCAATCTTAGACTGCTCTAGAACCCTGAAGATCAAGCTGGTTGTTCCATGACTAAAGATTGATTTAACTCTCTTTAAGAAACCCACATCAGGTGATGAAATGTAACTGACAGTTACATTTTTAGCAACGAGAGATCGTAGAAAGGTTTCTACACTCAAATTCTGTTGCTTGAAGAATGAATCATGCTGCATTGTATTTTAAAAATGCAAAAACATGATTAGTCAACAACAGATATTAAATTTTAGGATCTGCTTTGAAACAAAGAATGTATTCCAGTTCAAGGACAAGAAACAAATACTCTTTTTCCAATTACCTGAATGTTTAACCACAGGCCTGTAGATGGTGATTTTATCAGGTTAGCTACTTCTTCAACATGGAGAATGGGAAGCTTGTTGCCATCGAACACATTAGTCCGAGAGTAAACTCCCTGAACAACTGTTCCAATAATAATATGATTATCAGTGTTACAAGCATATAATAACCTAACAAATAGGAGCAACGACAGTGAACAAGTTTCCCAGTTCTGACGTGTTATGATCAAAGGCAAGCACCAAGAACAAGTTCCATGAATAAGCTATCAATTTAGTCTCTGAAATAGGCATTGCCAATCAACTTGGTTCTATAATTTACAGTCAATTTGGTTCCTAACAATTATCAAATCAGTCAAACATCAGTAGATTTGCTTCCTAATGTTAGGAATCAAATTGACTAATAAAGGAAAAAGTTGAAGCTACATTACTTTTTTGTAATGTCAAGAACAGAATGAATTGATAGTTGTTAAAGTCAAAAACTGAATTTCCATTTTTTAAATCTCTAGGGCCAAGCCAAATTAACGCGTGTTGCCAACCAATTCAGGGACCAGACCAGATTATGCTTTCCACGCTGTTCCATGCTTGAGCACTCAATGCCACCACTTACCCCACCTTATCTTTGGAAAATATCTTACTTGATAAAAAAGATATAAACATCATTCAAACAAGAAAATAAAAATGCTAAGGTCTTGAGATAGATTGAACTCACGAGAGACATTTGCTAGTTCTTGGAAGTTGTAGTCTACAGAAAACCATCCCCGGGTTGGGACCCCACTAACAAAGTGATCCTTTGCCTTGCCTTGGTAAACAACTGAAATGTCAGTGGCATTGTCGAGTTTAAGCTCTGGGAAACAAATCCCAGTGCCATCCTTTGTTAATTGCACATCACACCATAGAATCACATTTGGGCTACTAGTGTTAAGTGCCAAATTATAGGCAAGTGAACTTGAATCTGGAAATATCCCTGAAAACCCACCACGTGCTATGACCAGTGGTGGAGATCCTGCATAGCAAATGAATTGCAATCAAATACACATGGTCCTGAATCCTAACACACGATGTCAAGAAGACAAAAGTTGGGGTGCTTTTATGCATATAAGTTCATGCACAAGGTTGAATTTCTAGCATTTATTCCTGAACAACAAAGAGATGAAAACCCATTGAGCAGTTAACACCATCAACTTCTAGATCATTATCTGTAGTTCATTGCCATGTCTTGTCTCTCTGCTATAACTTTTTTAATGTCTCCTTTAAACTTCTGTAGATGAATTAAACTCTTTGTTATAGTTATTGATTCGAGAGTTTTAATTTCTACTCACTGTCAGCCAATCAGAAATCCTATGTTGGGTAAGATTTTTAAGATAGTTATTCTAAAATCAAACTTATTATATTTGACAATTGTGAGTGAATGACATTGTGAGTGCATACACTATTTACTCTCAAATTAATAAAATAGCATGTTACTTCTTATTTTCTTTTTGAGGTAGAAAAACTTATGACTATTCATTGCTATGATAATTGCAGAAACAAGACTCAAAAGGGTTGTCTTAAAAGGTCTCAAACTCTAGAAAGAGAATCAAATACTCAATTTCCTTCCAAGCATGAGACTCAGCAAGTACACAAAACTAGCAATTAAGAAGATAAAACAGGGACCACAGTAAACACTACAAGACTGAATGGAAGAAGAAATAGAAACACACCTTGCAATGTTTTCCAGCCACTAGGTGGTCCTGCTGAAGAAACCAGTGCTACCAATGAATACTGCAGAATGAGTATAGGAAGTACCCTAGAGAGAGCCATGAAGTGCCGCATAAGTTTCAAATCTTACCAAGAAAATCCTTATCTGGGATATATAACTTTAAGCAAGTACATACAGATTATGAGAACTATGCAAGTTCTAAGAAAGATAGCCAAAAGTGAAAGAACTTGAACTGTTCAGCCAGAAGAACTAGGCTATGATGAACTTGAATTGTTCAACTGTAGTGGAATATTCATAGGCATAAAACAACACCCTTTACTCAACCTTGGCTTCTTCAATGATAAAATCTACTTAGAAGGCAGGGTCAACCATACAGCTATTTTCCAAGCTGTGTGATGACTTTTGTTTTGTTATATACGGTCACGCGGTTTTTGAAATTTTCATGCAAATGGCTCAAAAGTTATGCAGGACTTGTAAGCTTTCATCTGCAATGGTTGAAATAAATAATAAGAAATTCATAATAATGTGTATTGACAGAGAGAAGATGAGTGGAAAAATAGAGAAAGAAAGGTGAGAGACACAGAAAGATGGAAAAGAAAAAGGGTGAGATAACTCGTTTTGTAGCACTGTCCTATCTGTAGCTGCTTCTAGCTAACATTGCTGTGTTTATGTCTGCATTTAATGACCACTGCTGCATGTACTCATCTGTAACAAATAAAACAGATCCTAGAAATTTCATCCAAATGCTTATTTTGTTTTTAACGTGGTTTCCATTCCAGAGTTTCAGATACCAATTTTTATTTTTTTTTAATTTGCAAAATTCATATCATTTTTATTATTATGTGAATTTTTCTATTATTAGTTATGTCATATTTTTTAAAATTTTTGTTATTATTTAATTTATAAAAATTAGTTGTAGGAAAATAAGTTATTTACACATTTTAAGGGCATAATTTTTTCTGCAAATCATGTATTTTTTTTTTGTAAAAAATGAAATTCAATTGATTTAAAATTTTTCTTTTTGTTCAAGATTTAATTCAAACTCTAAAGACTCTTAGTTGGAAGGAAAAAAAATTTACCAAAATTATCAGAAAAATCCTTCCACATAAAAAGTAAAAGCTGGGAAATATTCCATACCTATAATATTATTTAAAAAAACTTATTGTTTATATATATATATATATATATATATATATATATATATATTATTTGATCAATTTTATATAACAATATCCCCGTGAAATTTGGTGTTTCCGAACTATGACGTGGTAGGGGTTAAAATTCTTACACGTGAAATAACAATGTAGTTTCGGAACTTATTTATTCGTGAGGTGACTTTAATTTTTAACGTATGCGTGAAGAGAAGTATTAAAATACTCTTTATTATTGTATTGTAAAACAATACACTTTATTACCTCTTTTATCAATTTTTATTATTGGATCGAAATATATTTTAAAATATTATTTTATTTAAAAAAAAAATTATAAAAAAAATATAACAGAGAATATTAATCCTTTAAAAACAGAGAATATTAAATAAAGTTTTATTTTAACATTTTTTAAAGGGGTGTAAACTTGTATTCTCATTTTTATTATTAAATAGTAAAATATGATTTAACTATTAACATGTATTTCTATTTTCAAATATTTATACTAATATGAAAATATAATTTTTTATTGATTTACATATATTTTTAATTTTTATAAAATTACCAAGTTTTGATTAGTTACTTTTTTTAGTTTTCTAGCCAAACAAAAAGGTTGAGAATTTGTGTTCTGGCTCTTGTATTTAACATGGATTAAATGAATATTTATAGTAATACTTTCTTGTATATTTGGTATAATATTGATATAACATATTTCCAAAAAAATAATTTTCTTAAAAGGAGAATACTAATATTAATTAATAAAAGTAGTAGCTACATATGTTTTTTAATTAAATGGTTGATAGGATTGTTAGCATCTTTTGTTTTTTAATATTTTGTTAGCGGTGAATAATCCATATTAATGTATGAAAAAAAATTACTTTAAAATGAATTTTAGGGATAAAAAATATTTATTTTAGATTTTGGAAGGATTAAAATTTTAAAAATGCATTTTATTTTGGGTCAAAATACAGATTCAATAAAAATCAACGATTTAGATGAAATATAACAAAATGTTTATACATAGATCAAAATTAAAAGGCATTACTTTTGTAAACAATAAAAACATATTTAAATCTTTTTTATCTTCTCTATTTCGTACACAACTCTTTAAAATTAAAAAATAAACTGGAAATCAAGTAAAATTTTACAATTAAAAGTTGAAAAGAAAATAAATACGAAAAAAAGAAACACTTTTGTGCTAAGGTTTTATAATATCTTTCAATGATTTTAATGTTTAATCAATTATATTTAGTGAACATGATGGGAAAAAAACTCAAATTAGAAGAAAAATTATTTACGTTTTTCATATTTAGTTTATTTTTTTTATGAAAGAAAATGTGTAACTTTCCATATAAATTATATTTATAACTAATATGATTTGGTTGATCTATGTTAATATGTATCAATATAAGATCAATTTTAAGCATAATTAATTGACATAAACTTTTACACCAACTTTAAGAAAGGATCATAATTAACATAAAAATATACATATGTTCTTTAATCTTAATTATTTCAGTTGTAAACTCTAAATCTTAAAATATTTTCATAGATGATAGAATATTGTTATAATAGTAGAGTCAAATCTGAACTACATTGGAATGAGTACTATATGCATAATATTTTTAATTTATATGTCTGATATTGCACTCTAACTTTGTTTTAATAAATAATTGGTTGTCAAATAAAATGATTTGAGACATTCCATAGAACGTGATAGGCTTAAATATATATTTTTATTAGGTTTTTAGGATGTATTATTGAAGCAAGACCATTCTTATGATTTAAGATTCAACCATAATTTTAACAATTCATATCAGAAAAATGCAGAACAATAATTGAACAAACATGTACTGTTGTTCTGAAAGGAAATGCTATCACGTTTGCTTCAAGGTCAATCCGATAATAAACTTTTACATATATATATATTAATTAATTAGTGTGTGTATATATGGAAATAGACCAAGTCAAACGATAAAGAGAGGATGTATCTACTTATGATTTTTTTAAACTTGTCTGTCACGTGTAATCACAGTAATAAGATGCAGTCACAGCATTAATATTATGAAAGAGATTAGTTTTTGATTAAGTGAATATTAAGAAATATGGAACAAAAACTTTGAGTTGATAAGAAATTTTGATATGGTTATTTATTTAAACATGAACTCAACTTTCAAACATCTACGAAGAAGAAACGCAGTTTATAATTGACGTTAATTTTAGTATTAATTATAAGGATTAAACATATTTTTAAGTATTATAATATGAAATTGGTTGTTGTTATTAGTTCAAATTTTAGATTATTTAAATACTTGTATTATAAAAATGATTGGAATAAATTTTTATGTACGTGGAATTGGTTTAATTTAAAATTTAATTTTATCAATCTATTAAAAATAGTTATACTAATCATCTGTATGCAATCATTTTTCTAGTGAAGAACTTATTTTAATCATTTTCATACTACAAATATTAATATGATTTAAATTTTGGATCTCATATTTAATCTTGATTAACATAATTAAAGAAATATATAGTTAGTAGGGTGTATTTTATAATATATTAAAAAATGAATAATATTAATATAATTAATGCAATATGAAAATTTATTTTTGAAGTTAAGAAATTATATTATTAATAAACATTTATTTCAAAATACTTTTGTACAAATTAAAGGACATTATATTAAGTTTGAAAGGACCTTAAATATTATAACTCGACGTATTTTTAAAATATATTATATATAGTTTATACCACTCTAACTAGTAGAGGTGGTAAAGCGGGTCAGCCCGTCCCGTACTTGGCCTGCAAAAATGCGGGTCGGGTGGGCCCGTCCCGCAAAGTTATTGTGGGTTTGAATTCTCGACCCGTCCCGCATAAGAGTGGTCCGCCGGTTTGCGGGCCAGCCTGCGTTTTTTTATTTTAAAAATTAAATATTTTTTTTACATTTTGTTCTTAAAAAATTGTCAAATTAAACCTATATATTTGTTACTATCAAACCCAATTTTTTTTTCTTCCTTTTCAAACATAGTCAAACATCAAAAAAATTAAACATTAAGATAAATATCAAATATCACTATTCTTCCACTTCCAAAACATTAAAAATACCTAATTCCAAAACATTAACATAAACATTAATTCAAAAATATTAAACATAAACATTATTGACATTCTTCCATTTCAATAACATTGGATGCCGCCTTAGAAGAACTTTCATCCATTTTTTCATAATTATAATCTTCCCCGTCATCTGCACACATTAAAACAATG
>Ga0123342_1003684_pt1 | contig 24334 bp, 11 predicted proteins | sample Turbeawhitnodule_FD_89960 | JGI IMG/M metagenome (GOLD analysis project Ga0123342, IMG submission 89960) | Root nodule microbial communities of legume samples collected from Mexico - Turtle bean Mexico white nodule | ecosystem: Host-associated > Plants > Roots > Nodule | place: Mexico: Nepantla... | reverse complement strand
CTAAAAAAAAATTGGTTTCTAAATTAGTTTCTATTATTGTTAAATAGTTTTTAAATTGGTATCTAATTAGCAACCAAGCTTTTAACTACCAATTATTTAGTTTCTAAATTTGGTCTCTAAAACCTTGGTTGCTAATTAGATACCAATTTAGAAACTATTTAACAATAATAGAAAGTAATATAGAAACCAATTTTCTTTTTAGTTTCTAAAATGGTCTCTAATTTAGTTACTATTGCAACTAATTATTTTGGCGTTTCTATTTCATGATTTTCTTGTAGTGGTATAACACTAATTCATAAGTTATTTTGACTAATATAAAATAACTTCAACAAATAAAAAATATATGAAATTAAAAAATAAATAGAAGTATTAAAAAATTTAATAAAATTTAATTATCTTTTAAAATTCTAAAATTAAAATTATATTAGTATTTTAAAATGTAAAAATATTTATATATAAAGCTTATGTGATTATGTTGTTTTACATTATTTTATATTTTAAATTGGTAACTAATTTTATTAAAAAAATTAATTTATTAAATTGATTTATTAGCTCGACATTTAGAAATAAAATCTATTAATAAAAATCAATTACTAATTTATCAGTGTAACTTATAACATATGCCAAACAAATTTTAAGACGCCTTATTAAAATGATGAGCCACGACATAAAATATATAAGATCTCAAATTTGTGTTTTAGAAATTAAATTAATTCATTTGCCACAAATGTCATTAAATACTTTTTTTCGAACGACGACATTAAATATAAATAGGCATAAATATATGTTATCTAAATCACATTATTTTTATAGCATAATAAATGTGTCTTATTTTTTTGTTGATAAAAATATGGTCATAATAAATAAGGTATGAGTTATGCAAAAAAGACAATAAATTGATTTAGATAATATAATAATAGGGGTTTGTAAATATAAAGGAACAAGAAGATAATTCTAATAGCCTGTTTCTCTCCTCTCAAAGCCACAAAACAAATGCAAGAAAAATATAAATTAACTTCAAATTAGAAAGAAAATAAAAAGGACACTGATTAATTAAAGAAATTCATTGACATGCTTCAGTTTCTACCTTCATATGGACTTAACGGTGTAAATACTCATTTAATATATCTCATATTTTTTATCCTTATTTATGGTTAATTATTTATTTTTTACCACATTACCAATTCTCCTTGTATGAAAACACTATTCAATTACATTACCATTTCTCCTTCTATGAAAACACTTCACAATCTCCATAAAGATCTCAATAAATACCCATTTCATCTCTCTTATAACCAACTCTTAATCTTTGAAGACCTTTCAATTCTCTCAAAAGAACAAATTAAATGAACGAAAAAAAATTGATTAAGAAAATACATTTACTTATTAAACAAATTCACTAGAAACAGATAAATCTAAACAAGCATGGTGATACATAACTTTTCACTCCATTAAAAAGAAACACAAGATGATGAAGTGTTGTGGAAAACACTCTTCTTATACCACTCGTATAACACACTACAACAATGGACTTTAAATAAAAATAAGCAAATAAAGAAGTGAAACACAACACTTAGAAATCTTGTTTGTGTTTAGTTATTTGTTGGGTTCAACTCCTATGTTGTTATTTTCACGTAATTCATCATCCACAAACCCCGAAACTCATTGGGTTGAAATCCATAAAATTACTATTTTCACTATAATTACTAGGGTTATTCTTATAAAGCTTGTTGTTACTGGTGTGATTTTCATTATCGTCATTATGACTATCACCCTCATCTTGACCTTCAACAGTGTACTTTAAAACATGAGGGTTCCTATAGGTGGAGACGGTGATCTTGACATTCTCACGAGCAATGATGCTACCACCGACAATGCCACAAAAGACCTTGCCTCCATTGGTGGAGAGGTTGATCCCAAAGGATAAGTTTAGGGGAGGAGTGGCTCCAGGGTGAAGGGTGTAGTGATTGTTGTATAAGTAGGAGCCTGTGAGGAAGATCAAGGTGAAGGGTCCATGGAGCACGAAATTGGGTGCACCGCAGGTTGAAGACTGAAGAGTCGCATTATTGATTCTGCCAGAGGCACTAATCACAGTAACACTAACCTGGTCTCGATTAGCAATGTCAAAGATACACTCCATGACATCACTATTGGGAGCCACGTTAAAAGTGAAGACATTCACAGAAGAATCAGTGGATTGAGTCATTGGAAGAGAGTTGGACCTTGACTTGTTTTTTGAGCCATGGATTTTTCCAGTTGACCTTCTTGCAGATGGAGTCATGAGAGACTTATTGGTAGTCATGAGGGACTTATTGGAAGAGACAAGTTGTGATTAAAACTAGTTTGGTGGTCAAAGTTAGTTTGTGAAACAAAATAAGGATACCATAGATGGTTGAGGGAAAGTGAAATATGTTTTGAAGTGAGAGAGTTTGAGTGACCAAAATGCAGAAAGAAACTTGGTTGGGATGGTTAAAACTTTGTGTGGGGAGGATTTATAGTGGGGTGCTTCTCTAAACCGCCTTGAGAACTAAAAAAATCAGGGACTTGTGAGGGTGGTTTTCAAGGAAAGTCTCTTTGATGAAAAAAATATTATGGTTTGGTAAATTTTATAATAGAAAAGTGATATAGTACTGTTGGGTTAGTAAAATGTTTTCAAATCATTTATTGAAATTTATAGTAAACTAATGTTAATAAAGAATTATGTTATAAATATACATATCGTAATTAAATGAAGAAGGTTAATTATTATAATTTTTTAATGTATAATGCTCTGTTTAATTATATCAAAGTCATGCTTGACTCATTAATTATCAGTTTCAAAATATTCTAGGGTAGTCACTAAACTCTAATTCAATTCCCAATGTGATTTTATTATAATTTTTTTAAGAGAAAGTTTATCCACTAATAGTGATTTTTCTCTTGTTGACCAAAATTGAAAGTATGACAATGCAGGTCATCTCAGGTACGTTTCACATTGGTTTGCATAAAAGTATTTTTTTAAATTAAGAAAAAATAAATTTTTAAATATAAATTTTGTATAAATTTTAATTTTTTTATTTAGATGAATTATATAGTCTTTCAGTATTATTCTCACATACATGACTAATAAAATACGAGTAAAAAAATTATAATAATATTTTAATTTTTAATATAATTTGAATTTCAATCATATTAATAAATTAATTAATCAAATATTTTATAAAATATATATATATATATATATATATATAAATTAAGGTATTATAGGTAGACACATTATTATTATTCTAATTTGAAAATAATATAAAATAATATATATATATATATATAATATTTAAATTTTATTATAAAAAGATTAAGGTGTGACTAATTTAACATTTGAATTTATGTATTTGAGAAAGAAAAAAATACTATTAAATATTAAAAAATTATTATCGAATTTCTTGAAAGTGTTATGAATTAAGGATTGAGGATAAAATTTTTTTCATCTTCATGCCTTTCTTCTTGCACTCCATATTTAAAAAAAAAAATACTCAAAATTATCCTTTAACATTTTTCACTAAATGTTTTTTCTTTAATTCTAGAATGTGAAATTTAGAGACTTCTCGGATTATAGAATTTGGAAGTTAAAATTTGTGTTTTGGATGGTACAATATGTTAAATTGTACAATCCATAAAACAAATTTGTATTTCGGATTGAACGGAATGAATAATTTTATAATTTTTTAGAATATAAGGATGTAATAAGAAGTTATCAGGCTGCAAAAAGAAATTTTTAAAATTTTAAAATATGCAGGTTATGCAAAATGGCTCGCCCTGCCCCACCCTAGATTTGTGCACAGACTACGGATTATGTGAGACAGGCATAAGCGGGTCAACAAGTTGAAATAGTCAGCCTATTCCACATTTTTCTTCAGTGGGCTATCAGCACGGCTCATTCCGCTTTGCTATCCATATTCAATCATAAAATATAATTCAATAAAAATATATGTGTAATCGAAAAGAGAATTCAATTAAATTATTATGTGAGTTAACATGAATTTATTAATAATGAAATAAATGTTAAGAAAAATAATTTGAGAATTATAATAATAATAGTTATAATGATATATATATATATATATATATATTTACTTGTAATATGTTACTGTATTGATTGTTATATAATTATGAAGTTTTAAATTTTTTAATTACTTCATTAAAATCAACTATTAAATATTATGAGTCATTGTGCATTTTTACTGAATGGTCGTATTATTATTCATAACTATGATACAATTATTAATATCTATTAATTAATTTATATTGAAATTAATTTGTCTTAATCACTATCTCTTTTCAATTGAATTTTTATTTTTAACTTGTTGTCAACTTTAGTATTTTAATCTTTTGATGGATAATGATAAGGTTCGTATGATTCTTTTTAGTTCTTCTATGAATAAAGTTAGCATGTGTTAAAGTTCTAACCAATCTTCAGATGAATCGTGTCCCTCGTTATAGATTTCTCATGCTAACATAGTTTCAAAATCTCCCCTTTCTTCTCTAATGAACTTCTTCATGTTATCTTTGACCCATGTTCTTCTCTCGATTTCAACTCCAACTTCAGTTGATAATGCTAAAACTTCTTTGCTCGACAATGTTGTCTCTTCCTCCATCAAATTGAATGATATGCTAATTGTGACTTTCATATAATCTCTAAATGTGGGGGCAAAATATAGCTGAGGCAGACAAAATTAAGGATTTGCATGCATGAGGTTTTCCCAATATTTAATGTGACCATGTGAATGGAGTCACATTTTCAATATGAATAAATAAGGGTAATAAAGTAAACAAATTTGAGCGGGTTTTCCTCTCTATTTTTAGTAGTGTATCGCAAAAAAAACATTTACATGAATCCTCACCTTTGGGTTATTATTCTAATTAAATGACTAGATATAAATAAGTACAATCTTTGTAAATCTAGCTAGATGAATAATAATTATTTGGATCCAAACGAAGTGTTAATGTCGCTCAAGAGAGAGTCTTTGCCCTCAACATGATTTTCAAATCACAAAAGAAGAAAAAAAATCATAAACTTTCAAGAAAACCCTTAGAGGCCAGGCAAGGTCTGTAATACCCGAGGAAGATCCAAAATTTTGTCTTTTATATGCATAAATTTTTAGGAGTTCTTGGGATCTTTCCAATAAAAAAATATTGTACTTGTTTGTCTTACATTATGATTAGGGAACCTTGTGTACATCCTATGACAAGCTTCCTAGGGTTTTTTTTTTTTTTTAGTCTCTGAATATGAAATTGTTTACTTATAACTCTCATGTTAATAAGATTCCTACAACATTTGGTGTATTTTGTGAGAAATATATGTAGCCTTTTATTCTATCTATTTGTGATCAAATGTTGACCTTCTCCATCATTGATAATAATTGCACTTTATATATAACTAACATTTATGGAGCTACTGATTATATCAAAAGAAGAAACCTTTATAAGTACATTCACAATGTTTGTTGGAGATCCAACATTAATTAGAGATAAATACATTTCGTAGTATATAAGTGAGTGCAAACTTCATCTTATAAGCCGATTTTATAAGGTTGAGTTAGGCTTAAAGTAAATTGTTTAATATGGTATCAATGTCATTTAGAGTCTATCCTAATGAGAGTGTGTTGGACTTATCAGAACACCAGCTATCGGGCTGTTATCAGACTATATATTTCGTAGTATATAAGTGAGTCCAAAGATATCTTAGAAGCCGGTTTGGATTGAGTTCATTGATATGGTTCACATTCATACGTCTGATCCTCCTAGCATAATTGGTAAGAGCCATTTTGACATGTTTCTGAAAGAACTTTATGCAACATTGATTGTATGTTTTATGTTTCATTTTGACTATATTTCTTGTATAGAAACAATTTGACAACCTTCCTTCTATTAGTCTCTATCTCCTTTTCCCCCTGTATAGGTTAGAAGGCTCTTCAAACTCCTTTCGATTTGGAAAGATCACCATGGGTTCAAACAAGTTATCAAAGATCTTGAAAGGATTCTATACCTGGTTGTCTTATATATGTTTATCTTAAAAATTGCTCAAAATGGTCAAAGCTTCTCTTAAGATTTGGAACAAAGTCATTTTCAGCAACATTCATGAGTCCCCAAAGTTGTTTACAATCTTAAGAATCTTCAAAATCAAATTCAAATATGTTCTCCGGAGGTTGCCAACAATCTCAAAAATAAAAAAAATGGAAGTTAGTTTAATTATTAATGAAGAGTTTACGCTAGAAGAAAAGCATTAGAAAGAAAAATCAAGATACAATGGTTTTCTTATAGTGATAAAAATACTAGATTTTTTACATAATGTTGTCAAATACAACATAACTATTATAGCATGATGAATCTTCAAATGATTGGGATAACTTGTCTTCCTCTCCTTTTGTATTGGAGTCCCATGTTATAAATTATTATAGTTCCTTACATGCATCAGATAACGACGATAAGGATAATAATCTTATTAGCAAAGTTATTTCTATACATGAGGTGTCGATGAAGTTGACCAACAAGATGTTTGATGAAGTCATGTGTTAAGACACGGGTGGACCGGGTTTGGATATTTTAGATCAAGACATCACCAAATTTGTTTCTCACTTTTTTGAGAAAGGTTTGATTATGTCAGGTTTCTACTCTAGTTCCCTTTCCCAAACTAGTTTGAACCGCATATGGTCTATTTGGGGTTTTCATAATGACATTGTTGATCGCATTATAAACATACTCACTTTTCTAGCAAGGAAAACTCTTATCTATAAATGAAAAATTCCAATTGAAGAACTCTATCATCTTAGGTATGGCTCTTTACAACTTGCAAGTATATATTTGCCTAGCACCTTAATAAAAAAAAATGGAGACTTGAATTCACAAATTTATGTGGTTTGGTTTGGCCTCACAATCACTTGGTAAAAGATTTACAAACTTTTTAAGGAAGGAGGTCTTGGATTAATTTACATTTGCAATCTCAACAAAGTCGTTGTTATCAAAAAAACGTAGGACTTTTTCACTCTAATTCCTCCTTAGCCAAAACTACTCATGGCTCTTATTTTCACAAATGATAGACCAATTAAAGTTTATAAACCTTCCTCCTTGTGACTAGTCATACTCAAGCATATTTGAAAATGTAAATTCGACACTGGTTTGGTACCTTGATACTTCAATAACTAACGTGTTGGTCTTGTCTAATGACGTCAACTCCAATTTACATGCTTTTATCCAAAAAAAAAAATTTAATTCATTTTACACATACTAAATTGCATCACTAAAAAGGTTTTAGCTTTCAAAGACAAAGACCTAACGCTTTTGCATTAGTGAATAAAGAAGCATTTTTGTATGTTACTAATTATGAAGCTCTGACACATCATGAAGGCTCTATTTTCATGTTTCTGACACATCACGAACACAAACACACAACGAATGCGTGAGCAATGCGGTGTCGGATACACCTATGTGGGACAGATACGACCTTATTCTTGGACATGCCGGAGATAACACAATTCACCTCCTGAACACATCGAACACAAAAATCATCCAGACTAATTAAAAAAAAAAAAAAGGAACAAATAATATATTCATAATCTTAACACCCCGTATTTGGAGGAAGATCAACTAATCTTAACATCTAGTTTTAGGAGGAAGATCAAGTGCATATACACTTTATAAATTACATATAAATCACATAAAAGGGAAGAAAAAAAGAAAGAAAAAATATTTATTGTGTTGAGTTGCATCACCGTAAGCATTGTATTGTTGAGTTGCAGCGAAGAAAACCATGTTGTGTTGGCTTGCAAAAAACAAATAAGGAAAGCAAAGAAACAATTTAAAGGCGAAAGAAGGAAAAGAAGTGGTGAGCAAAAGCAAGAAAGCAGGAGCACAATGTAAGTTTGAGAGGAAACAATTTCTAAGGATAAAAAATAAAAGCAGAAGGTAAGTGAAATTTTAAAATAATTTTTTTTATTCAAATACAAACAATACACTATCATTGAATTGAAATTGCAAAATAATTCAATTTATTGCAAAACCATACCACCCCATTTTGCAAACGACGGTGATTTAATGCACTCTGAAACTTTGCACCCTGTCAAAACTTATTGAGTTAAAAAAATTAGACAATGAAGCAACTTTGAAAATGGAAAATTCAAATAAATAAAATGTCCTTCTACCACTTGTATCTGATGAAGGAAATCGGAAAAATGATAGTGTTAAGCCAAAACTCAAAGGTCTTTACAATATTCTTTCAATATTCAAGCAAGAGATACTCTTGACTGTGAAATTTCAAGGATGTTTTATTCTTCAGGACTATCATTTCATTTATCAAGAAGTCCTTATTATAGAAGGGCATTTTCTTATCCAGCTAATACTTCTAATCTTAGTGCATATGTACCATCAACTTATAATAAATTCAGAGGTCTTTTACTTTCAAAAGAAATAAGTCATGTAGAAAACATTCTGCAGCCTATAAGAAACTCATGAAATCATAAAGGTGTCACAATTTTTATTGATGGGTGGAGTGGTCCTCAAAGAAGACCACTTATAAATTTTATAGTTATCATTGAGAGTGGACTAATGTTTTTGAAGTCAATAGAGGGATTTGGTGAGATATAGAACAAAGATTTCATTGCCAAACCCATTATAGATGCAATTATGGAGGTTGGGCCCAAAAATGTAGTACAAATTATAATTGATAATGCAATTGTATGTAAGGCAACGAGTATGCTCATAGAATCAGAATTTCCTTCAATTTATTGGATTCCTTGTGTAGTGCACACTTTGAATATTGCATTAAAAAATGTGTGCAATAAAAAATACTAAAAGAAATAATGATATTTATCAACAATGTTATTGGATCTTCTTACACATTTTTTATTGATGCTACATTTATTAAAAACTTTATTGTGGAGTACTTTATGAGATATTCAATATTCAATAAATTCAATTCATTGAAGTTACTTTCTGTTGCTCCAACAAGATTTGCTTCAACCATAGTCATTGTAAAAAGGTTTAGAAAGTTTAAAAATGATTCCAAGATATGGTTATTAGTGATGAATGGTTTTCTTACAAAGAAGATAATGTGGATAATGCATAATTTGTGAAAGAAACTTTGTTGACTGATAATTGGTAGATGAAGGTTGATCATATATTTGCTTTTACATGTTCTTAGAAAAAAAAAATATAGATATGGCTACTCTTCACTTAGTATATGAAATGTGTGATTCAATGATAGAAAATGTGAGAAAGGTCATATACCAACATGAAAGAAAGACAAAAGTTGATTATTCATCATTTTTCAAGGTAGTAAAGTCAATATTAATTGATCGTTGGACTAAGAGTAGCATATCTCTTCATTTTCTTGCTTATTCTTTAAATCCAAGGTAATACATTATATAGTTAAATTATTTTATAATTACATTTTGTTATGTACATATTATTTATAATATCACAAATTTATAATATTATATTAATTTATGTTATATATTTTTAATGTTATAGATAAAGCCATGAATACTTAAATGAATATTCACAAAGACGTGCCACACATCAAGATGTGGAAATTACTCATGAAAGGAAGAAGTGTTTTAAGAGGTACTTTGATGATGCATATGTAAGGAGGTAGGTAATTATAGAGTTTGCAAATTTTTCAAATGGAAGACAAGATTTTATCGATGTTGACTCTTTAAAGGATAGAGGTAAAATGGATGCAAAATCATGATGGATTGTTCATGGAGCTCATCCATCAATACTTCAGAAAATAACTCTTAAACTCTTTGGACAACCATGTTCTTCTTCTTGTTGTGAAAGAAATTGGCGTGCGTACTCTTTTAATACATTCTTTGAAAAGAAATAAGATGACACTTAAAAGGGTGGATGATCAAATATTTGTCCATAGTAATCATCATCTTCTCTCAAGAAAGTCCTCAAAATACAAACAAGAGGAAACTAAATTGTGAAATATTGCAGGAGGTGACTTTTCATTTGATGACAATGGAATTCTTGAGATTTCTAGCTTATCTCTTGATGAACTAGAATTATAAGTTGTATTTTTCAATGAGGATGAACCAATGTAAAACTCAAACATTATGGTTTACATAAGTTTACCTTTTGTTAAATTTTTTTAAAATGTTTCTCTTATTTTTTTGAGATTACAAAGTATATTAGTATATTTAATATATATATATATATATATAGTCATGTCCTGTGTCCTATAATTTTAACTTTAATTGTAACTTCATGATCATTTCCGTGTTGTATATGTGTTTGTATTTGTGTCTATGCTTCATAACTCATTGCCCACTGCATAAATGTATGATTGTTGATTATTTCTAGAAGGAATCAGGGTCCTGTTGCTTATGGATTCAACGACTGCAATGACAACTTCTTAGGTGGTTTTGCATCAATCAAAACTTCTTAGGTGGTTTTGCATCTTACATTGGATAGGAACCATTATACATGTTGAAATTATTGCTATTATTTTGGCTTTGTGATGACTATTTTTGGCAAGTGTACCGAGTCAGAAGTAATAAATTGTCCCTAAGGACGGATATCGAACCCACAAGGAACAGTTCTAAAATCTCAAGTATAATATTCAGTAAATAATAAAAGATGTGTAAAAGTTTGTTTAAAAGGTTGTTTGATCATGGATTTGTAAGAATTTAAATATATAAACAAAGTAAATTATTTAGATGATTAAATTGGAAAATTGGGATTGGGATTAATCCTTCTCTTTCATCTATATTTTAAATGAATAAAAACATATAACATTCCATCTTGATTGACATTGATGCATATATAAAAATCAATCATATCAATTCCTCACATACAAAATTATTAAGAATGTCTCCTAAACTCGATTCCTCGAATAGTTATAAAAACTTCTTGACATTACGAACAAATGTTATAAAGCAATTAACATTTCAAATCTAATCCTAGCATTCAAATATATTAAACATTATCATTTAGGTCAGATGCTTAGAAGTATTTTTTGGTCAAATCTAAAGATCTAAAATTATGAATAAAGATTCAAACTTGAAGAATAAAATGATAATACCAATCATCAATCAAGAACAAAATATTATAAATAAATATCACCTTAATATATAAGAGTTTGAATAGATTACTCTCAATCCCAGAGGGAAGACATGACCACTCATATTGCCCAGTACAAGCATGGAAAGCAAGAAAAGAAGATCCAAGTTGTTTCTCCTTGATGGTTGTCTCCTCCAAGATTTTCTATCTCTGATTATCCTCACAATAATGCATAGGGTTTTGCCTCACACATTTTATTTAACCTATTTGGGTTTGGGTTAAGTGACAACTCGCTCAAGAGAAATATTGTTTTCTTAAGTGAGTTTCACGAGAAAAAAATCAATTTCATTGGAGTGAACTTGCTTAAGCGAGTCTTGAGTAAGTTTCTCTAGAGTGATTTTGCTTGAGTGAGCTTTCAATGTTCTAACTATTTTTTCATCTTGTCTTTAACTAGTTCATTCTTCTTTAGTCCTTTCATCTCCATCTTCCCTTAAATTCCTTAAATTAGCACAAGCTTATAAATAAATCATTCTTATTCGTTTTATAATTCAAATTTCTAAATTAGAGATTGAATTTTAACTCTATTAACAATTAAAATGTTTTTTTTTTTCATGAAATAGTACTGAATTATTACACTTATCACTTTTAGAAATAGTGACGGTCAACTATTCATCCTAGCTTTCAACAATCACTATTTTTTTCTTGAAAGTTTCGTGCTAGATGCGTAAATGTCTTATTGTTTTCTTTTCTTTAATGTTTTGTTGCTCTTATATTTATAGAGAAGAAAAATACTTTTACAGACAAACTAGCAAATTATATTTAGTGGAGTGATGTGCCAAATTTTATAGGTTATGATTTCTCTAGGAATAGGACTAACATGTGGTTCATTCAATATTGTGTAATTTTATATTTTTGATCAGTATTGGTCCCCACAAAATCTTCTTTATTATTTCTTTTCTCTTTCAATAAAGACTTATGGTGTACTTTTACACATCATAGCTTTCCCTATGAAAAAAATAATTTGTATATCAAGGATTTCAGAGAAGCAGAGAGAGATAGAAAAGGAAGAAATAAAGTATTATTGCTTTGAACCAAAGTTCTTAATGTAATACACAAAACAGAGGAATATATAGGCAAAGATAGTAACAGACTACCCATGTTTCTGATACAACAGGTAGTAAGAGACTCATCGTCTGATATACATCAAGTAATAGTATATATAAAGTTAATTTTATTACATATAAAATCCATTCAATTTTAACTTTTGGTATTTTTTCTGTTATAGAATACTTTTATCCAGAAACTTGTCTATACTTACTCTTGGGATTCTTCATATTTGTTTGTTTTTCTTGTCATCCTTTCCTCAAATGCATTTCTTTCATACCTTTCGGTTTTGCATATTATGTTGACAAAATTGTCGTAAATTGCCCCCACCACCACCAACCAGAACTAATGTAATATTCAAATTTCGGCTCTAATTTCTCAATCACTTGGGACCCATATCTGAGGTTGTCGATAGTATAACACTTCAATTTGTTCAATTCTAAAAAAAAAAGGTTTAATAACAGGTAGCTTTATGAGATTGGTTAAGGGTTACTACCAGGTTTTCTCTACCAATCATTGCAAAATAAAACATCAAACCCTTCCCAACTGTTCTCTCTAATGCATCCAACAAAACTTTCAAAAAGTAGGTAAGATTATTGTAGCTAGATATATTGACTTGAACATGGTGATGCCAGCCTCATAACAGAAAGGAGATTGAGACATGTCGAATAGCATGCATGCGTGTCAATTTAGTTCTAATTAATATCAGCCACTGATGTATATTTTTCTTTTTGGGAAAAACCAGTCATATTCGGTCTGGCCTCAACTAAGCCACTTTGAGCTAACGTTTTCCAATCTTATCAAAGTCTTTCAATTCACTCTAAGTGTTAATTATGCATGAAGCAATAAAATGATGAACTTAGTTTCAACTCTAAACCATTATTAGTTAAGACAAGAGAAGATTTCTTGTCATTCACTTCACCTACACAATTTACCACTGTTATCATCACAGAATGAATTGCTAATTTTTACTACATAGTTAAGATTCTGCACGATTTCAATGGCACAGGAAATTGACAAAAAGCATTCCTTTGAATACATTACAGAGAAAGAAATACATAGGATTCACTGATATAGAAGAATGTAAAGAAGTGTTGAAATAACACAGGATTAGCTCATGGTACAATAAACTAAACTATTCATGTGGATGTAGCATCAAGATATAAGTTCTTCTGTGAATTTGGTGTGTCAAAACCAGAAACTAATCTACTAAGATACTGAAGTCTATTCAGGAATTGAGCTCTCTTGGGGATCAAATCTGTGATTATATGCTTAAAGGGCATACTTACCTGTCAATCATACGTTGCATCAAGGTATAACTAGAAAAAGGCTCGGCTACCGTAAAATACACGTGATCCATCCATTTTCTTATCTATTTCTAACTTGCTGTTGTTATGATTTTGAATCACGTCACCATGGCCTTCACTCTCAGGTTTATCAAGGTCCATTGGGAGCTTCATTTTTGCCAAAGACTCTGTGAATTGTTGCATGCTTCTCATATAAATGTCAACTATTTGCTGTTGCATAGCTGATTGCTCAGCCTCCATATTGATGTTCTGTAGTGGAGCAGAAAAAACTTGACCAAATCTTGCTGCTTTTGTATTCCTATCACTATTGATCTCCTTCTCCTTGCGTGATGTGAAGTTTGATTCCTTATCATCTCTGGCTCCACTTTCTTTCTTGGAAGTTGGGGTATCTGGACTAGCACCAGAGTTCTGATAACCTTCAACCGTGACTGAAACATGGAAAGAATTTGTTGACTCACCCCTCAAATTACTCTTGTCCTCAACTGAATCAGCCGAGTTTCTATCATCACTTAAGCTTGTAGTAGTAGAGCTTGGGAGCACAGAATTCAGAATGCTCTCATTTGGTGAAGTGGACTCATGATTCTCATCTGGAGCTGTCACAGTCATTTCATAATCATCACCTTGAGGAGAATCGACAAGTTGAAGAAATGGTAGAAATCCTACTGAATTAGGCCTTGAAGCAGAAGAACCATAAGATTCCCAATTGAAGTACTCAGAAACCAATTTCTGGTTTTCCTTCATAACACCAACATCAGGAAATTCAATTCTAGAATACTCAACTGGGTCTGCAATATCTTCAGAGATTTTTGGATCAAGCAAGACAACTTCTGAGGATATGGATGAATTAGTAGCTGATTGTGATATGGAACTCACCGTGGAACTGGTTGGAAAATATGTGTCCAAAGACACTGTTAATTGGACAGTTCCAGCAGGACAATGGAAAAGATCAGTGGAGGAAAGGCTATAATCTTCAGTCACCTTTCCTTTGCCAACAACCTGTGAAATTTGGACCAAAGCAAATCCCAAAAGCTGGTCTTCCAAATGATTTCTTGACCTGCTAAACATCCAAATCTCACACTTGAGAACAGCATCCATCTGGGTAATCTTCATCCTCAAGTTTTCATTGAATATTGGGTTTTTTCCACCTCCATTTATGATTCTAGTGGAGAGAGTGTCATCAGGGTTGTACGTAAGAGAGAACTTGGCATACACATCCTGATTATCATAGATGCATATGTTATGTATGTTCCTAGCATGATGAACATAGATATCAAGAATCCCAGAGAACTCAGCATCATCAACTGCATGATTCATTGTGCTCGAGTTTGGATTGTACCTGAAGCTGGTAGTTTGATGACTCTGATCGAATGAATTCATTCTAACCTGCTGTTACCAAACTTGTTCTATAACTTGCCAGAAAAAGGCTCAAGAACAAGGAACTATAACACAAGCAGAGTTCAGATAGATATTCTAGTTCATCAATGATCCTACAACAAGGGTACTTAATCCAATTTCCCACTACTCTTTCGAATGAGTTTTCAAAATTCAAAACACCTATTTCATTACAATAACAAGCTTCCAGAAGGGTTAAACAGAACTAGAACAGAGTTTTGTAACCTAGTTGAATGAGTAGCAATAGAGACTTGTTAAAACCTGGTTCTAAATATACACTGGATGATGATGTTCTTGTAGGGTGAAGATGTTTGTCACATGAATCCAACAATTCAGACAGAAACAAGAAAGCAAAGTGTGAGAGAAAGAAACAGTTAAGGTGTAATGAAGTGTGTTGTGTTTGATGGACATGGAAAGGAGAGTTAAGGATGATGTTGTGGTAGTAGGTGAAAGAAATGAAGGATCAAAGCATGAAAATGAATTGGGAAAATGATGATGACGTAATGGGTTAGTTGGATGCCACCCTTTTTCTTCTATTGATTCTGTTTTTGCTTTTACTGCTATGAAATAATTATGTGCAAGGATATATTGGTGTACCACCAATTGAGTATGAATACCATTAGATAATTTGAACACGTTAAAGATTTATTCTGTTTTCTATTTTTTTTTTTTTACATTATTTAATTCTCATGTACTATATCAATTGACTTAATAAAAAATTATTGAAGAAACACGATGAAAGAAAGCCAATTTTATTCCGAATTTCACAATAAAAATTAAATAATTAGAAGGATAATATATAGATGAAAAGCTAAAGAAATAAAAAAATGTTTAATTAATAAAATAATAAAGAAAGGCATAAACCACATAAATAAATAAATATAAAAAAATAGCATGGAAAATATACTTCAAAAATTACATTTATTCTAGTTTCCTTACATATATGTGCATGTTTTCATCTCTCATCTCATCTATCATATTTCTCATTAACCAAGTTGTTGACACATTCTAAACATACAATACAATAAAGAAAAATCAAACAACTTAAATTCCAACAATAGTCACTTCTAAAGAATTGACTTATGCTATGAAAATATAAGTAAAATTTCCACCAAAAATTAACCAAACAAGTTACTCTCTAGTTAAGAAAGAATATTAGGTTATATTTGTTACAAAGGGGGAAAATGTAGGGATAGGTGAAACTAGTGAAATGATTGAATACATGTGAGAATAAAGTGAAAATGAAAAATGTTTAACTAAAAAAGAATGAGAAACCAGATAAAAATAAATTTTGTTACACTATTTAAAAAGAAAATCTTCTTTTTAAGTTCTCCAATTTATTTCCATAAACTTTTCTCTTATAATTCTTCATTTATCAAAAACACCATTAGAGAAAATTAAGAGAAATCTCTGAATATAAAATCTCTAAAGATTTTATCTTTAATAAAAAAAGGAATGGTGTGATTCATATGTGTGAATTTGGCAGTCAACCTTAGTGGAATAAGATTTTTTGTGTGAGCTATTAATCTTTCTTTTGGGGTGGGGGACAGAAGGGTTTGTGTTTTCTTTTTCCTTTGCTTGACAATGAAACTTCCAATTTCAGTGATTCACTTGCTCCACACACTAAGAGTATTGGCATTGAGGCCCCACAAAAACCAAATTAGTCTACTTTGCATAATGAAAACGTAGAAAAATCTCTTCTCATTGCTTCTACAAAATGAGGTGGCATTAGGCACTCTTTTTTCTTGTTTCCCCTTATCAAATAGTGTGTAAAGCAAATCTATGATAGAGATTGAAGAGTGCTATAGTGAAGTTATTAGAGAGCAAAAGCTACAACACAAAGAACCGTTGGAGCAACTCTAGAAAACCTCAATGTTGATCAAGTTCAAAGTAGTAAGGGAAATAGGGAATCCATCAAATGCCAAGTGAGTATATGAGTATGATAATTGATAAAATCACCACAAATTTTTAAAATGATGCATATAAAACAATTATAATTTTTTTCTTATGTCGTGATTGATATAAAATATTTATTTTAATGATAATTATTAAAAAGTAGACTTTAAACTTAACTCAACCTTATAAAACCAGTTTATAAGGTGGGGTCTGTATTTATTTATATACTATGAAATGTTTTTATCTTTAGTGGATATGAGATTTCTAGTCAATGTGGGATCTACAATACACCCCATCACTCTGATAACAGGTGGTCTGACAAGGCTAGCAAACTTTCCCTCTCTAATAATATCTTAAGAAGTGAACTTTACACTTAATTCAACCTTATCGTGCGTGGGACTATATATTATGGGTGGTTTAATAGCGGTCTAATAGCAGGTGACCTAATAAGCTCAACAAATTCTCGCTATGATAGACTCTACATAGTTCTAATATCATATTAATAAGTGAACTTTAAGCTTAACTCAACTTTTTAAAATTTGAAATTGAGTTTGTAAAGTGAGGTTTCCACTTATATACTATAAAATGTTTTTATCTCTAATTAATGTGAAATCTCCAACAATGTTGATTTATATATTTGGTACTTATTCAAACTCGACTTAAGCGCTAAAGAATCTTTTATAAGTAGATCATTACTCGACTCTCAACCATAAAGTTCGATAACCCTTCATACTAAAAGTTAATTCATTCACACAGTTCAAATATCCATGTCGGTATAGTAAAACTAATCTTAAGTAAAAATTCATCTTCAATAAAAACAATTGAAAAACCTAATTCTATAAAAACATTTTTAATAGAATATTTTATTCAATTATATTGTGGTTTTCATATAGAGTTTAATAACTATTTATGTAATTTCAGAATAACAGAAACTTTTATTCTCAAACAATCTAAAATCATTTTATGTATTGTACAAGCTTAATAAACTTGTCATACATAATTGTTTGTAATTAAATAACAGTGTGAAACTGTTTTACGCTGTACAAGTGTACAACTAATTTTCACTACAATAAAATATGTAAATTAATTTAAAGTTAAAATAAAAACATTAAATTGGAAGACTCAAAATCAACCTAAATATATAAAAAAAATATTAAAAAAAAGTTGTATAGCATTGTAATCATTACTTGTTTAAAAGTTTAAAAAGTATAAAATTATAAATATGAAATTATAAAAATTTTAAAATTTTAAATATATATTTACTCTCTCCAATTTAAAATCAATTTTTTTTATCTTCTGCAATAAAATTAAAATCTTTTAGTGCTTATAATTTAAAAATGTTTGTTTTAATCCTATGATCTAAATATCGTTATAGACTTTTCTTATATGATTGATAATTATAAATAGTGTATAAACCTACTTCAATTTTATATTTTTCTCATCAAATATTCAATCACATGTGAGAAAATCACATTTGAATCTTTTTAAAATATATTAAGAGTTGACATAACTAAAATCATTATAACGCGATTATTTAAAAATATTCATGTTTCTTAGGTCATTTGAGTTATTGACTTAGTTCTTGCTATTGGTAAAGAATTCAACATATTAGAATAGCTTGAATCATGTTGAATTTGATCAGGAGAAAAGTTTTGTTGAATATTGAATATTGATCAACTATGATGAATATTGAATATTACGCAAAGCCTATGGCATGAAGATCAATTTTGGAGAAAAATGATATTATAGATTTATTCAAGTTTTAAGTTATTTGAAAAAACATTAATTTCAAATCAATACAAAATAATTAATAGTTTCTTCCAAAATGTTGACATGCACGTTCTAGTTTCGCCAACTAGTCAATATTCAACACATGAAGGAGTGAGTATTTTTTTTCCTAAATTCTTATATTTTTAATGTTCAAGGTATCACTTATATTTAGGTCTTGTTTAAATAAACTTAAATATATATATATATATATATATGAAAAGGTAAAATGAATTAAGTTTATAATATTTTTTTTATCTAATTTCTTCAAAAACTAAGATGCATTTGTTTTTACACTTAAAAAAATCATAAAAAAAAATCAATTTTAAAGACTAAAAATAGTTAGTTGCTATAATTATTAAATTAGAGACCATTTTACAGATTAAAAAAAATTGATTTCTAAATTAATTTCTATTATTGTTAAATAATTTCTAAATTAGTATCTAATTAACTACCAAAATTTTAATTACCAATTATTTATATTATAAATTTAAATATTTTAGTGATTATTAAATTAAAAAATATACCACTTTTGTCCAGCCTGTATATAAATAATTTGAGCTAGTCTCAAATTAACTTTATTTTATAAATAAATAAAAATAAAGCATGTGGAATAGTCCACAACATATACGGACAAATATATGTAAGCATTGCAATGTTGGATTAACAATCTAATCAGCATTATTCACTAAAATCGATGTATTAAATTAAAGTAGGGATTACCTCATCATTAAACTTAGAACACTTACAAGCTCAACTCGAAGTCTTGTACGGAAAAGAATTTGGTAAAATTAGTATAAATTGGTGGTGATTATAAAATTAACAGTGTTAATTAATTATGTATTTATTATCCTATTTATTTTAAAAACTAATTTGAGTAGCATCTTCAATTCTCGATTCTCGATCAATATATGAATGGCCTAAAAGTCAGGACTGAGTAAGTGTATGCAAAAACCTCCCTCTGGGTAGGCAAATCGCAGCAACATCCATTCATTGATGAGATTATGGAGACTCCCCTTCCATCTAACTAGAAGGCCCAAACACTTAATAGGTATGGCAGAACAATAAATTCCGATAGAACAAGTTAATGTCTATGTTACTAAGATAGGACTATACACCATAGAATATACGGTCTTGTGTCGAGTATTTTCAACATCCTAAAAGGGGCAACTTTGAGTTGGTTAATGAGGTTACCAACTCATTCCATATTTTTTTTTATATCGGTTTACAAGATTCTGTCTTGAATCTTGATGAATTCTTCAAATTTTCTTAGTGAAACTCATTGGAGGAAATGTGTGACACTCTTCAAGTCACACATGAAGGAAATATTGATGTCAATTTGCTCTGATTCAACTGTATGAGCTTTTTAGAATGCAAAAAGGAGAAACCATCACTATAAGAAAATCACTAAATAGAAACTAATTTTAGAGAAAAAAATAATTAGTCACTATATTGATTAAATTATATGATATTTTAGAGACTAAAAAAGTTATTGATATCTAAAGTAGTTTCTATTAATAATAAAATTTATAAACTATTTTCTAAATCGGTATCTAATTAGCTACCAAGATTTTCTTGTAGTGCATTACTAATGTGCAGAAACAGTTCACATGCATTATGAATAATTTAATTGAACCATGAAAGATGTTTGAAAAGGAAGAATTAAACATTAAAGTGTTAAAATGTTTAGCCAATAATTGGTGGCCTAAGGTAACAACAATGTCAAAGTCAAAAGATCTGTCGACAATTCCAACAACATCTTTGTTTGGAAAGCTAAGGGAATAGGAGCTGGAAATGAATAGACTTCGGTGAAAAAGAAAGTCATGACAAGAAAAATAAGGACATTGCACTAAAGATTGTTGTACAGAAGAAAGAAGATAGTGAAAAAGAAACAGATGAAATCAGTGACTCAAAAAATATAACCCTATTTCGCAAAAGGTTTGGAGAATTTCTAAAGAAAAGGAACAAGAATATGATTTTTTCTTAGAAAAGGGATGTAAACAGAAAAATGTATTCTATTTCATCTAACTTCACCATTTTTTTTATGTAGAAAGCAATGACATATCAAAATTGAATCCCAAATAGTCAAAACAAAGACAAGTTCAGTTACGGGAAATTTGAGAAAGAAAGTAAGACTAGAAGAGCCTACGTTGCATGATAGAACAATGATAAGACCTCTTCCGGTGATTCTTCAAAAGAGGATGAAGAAGTTAACATTTGCTTGATTGTTGGTTATGATTCTTCAAGCAATGTAAGTACAAAAGACCTTGAGATTGAAACTAATTACAATTAGTTTTTTAATGTTTTCTAATGAGATTCATGAAGAAGCTACTAGATTTGTATTTCTGACAATAAACTCAAGAGAATGAATAAATGTCTTGAAAAAATAGTTCTCAAATTAGAGGAATAATTGAACAATGCTAAAATTGATTTAGAAAACCTAGAAATCATTTATAAGAACTCATTTAGTAGTTGTTCTAAAACAAATTAGCCAACCTTCAAAGATTATGAAAACTATAAATCTCTTAAAAATAAAATTCATTATCTTATCAAAACACTGATGACACATAGTACACATATTTATAACTTTATTGTATAGTGAATGTATTTTTCATATGCTTTATTTTCAGTTTTTGGGATGATGTTGTAAATAATGTATGTTATGTACTTAATCGGGTGTTAATCGAGTCTATCCTTAAGAAAACTACATATGTAAGTGTTTTGTATTAAATAATTACAAGGAAAATCTTGGCAAATTTGATCTGAAACCAGATGAATGTTCTTCTTAGGTTACTCATAAAATAGACATTCATATAATATACAAATAAAGGCTTTTGGCTGTAAAAGAATATATTCATGTTGTATTTGATGAATCTAACCAAAAAATGCAAGTATTACCAAAGAATGATGTAGGTGAAGATGATTTACTGGATAACTTCACCAAACTAAACTTGAACAAGCCAAACAATTACAACATTTCAAATGACATTGATGTCAAACAAGAACCTCACAAGGATTTTCCAAAACAACGAAGAATTTCTAGAGATCTCGCACTTGACAATGTGATTAGACAAATTGAAAAGGAAGTATCTACCAAGCATTCTTTAAATAATTTTGGCAACACAATGTCTTTTGTTTCACAAGTAAAACCTAAAAATACTAATGATGCTCTAAAAGATGAACACTGGATATTTGTTATGCATGAAGAACTTAAGCAATATTTGCAATGATGTTTGGATGCTTGTACCTAGAACAAAAAATATGAATGTAGTAGGAACAAAATGGGTTTTCATACTTAACCTCAAACATATTCACCTCTTTTTTTTTAGAGCTTTAGTTTCTTTTCTCTTGGTGGAAACAAACTTGAAGAGCTCTGTTAGACGAGGTTGAAGCTTCTTTCTGACTTCTTCTTGTAAGTGCACCTCGTGTACTCTCAAGATTTCTATAAGCCCATCCCACGTAAGCTTCCTCAGATCATGAGCCCTTGTAATGGTCATTGTCTTGGGCTTCCAGATCTTTGACATGCTATCCAACAACTTTAGATTGATCTGTGCTTTAGAAAAACTTTGTTTGAGAGCTTTTAGCCCATTTAGAAGAATCTGCATTCTTCCAAACATGTCATCTATGCGTTCTCCTTCCTTCATGCTGAAAGATTCATATTAGTGTTCTGAGAATGGCAACTTTCATGAATTGTACGTCTTTATTTCCTCATAGTTGATAATCAATGAGTCTCAGATCTCCTTAGAGGTTTTTAACCTACAAAATTTCTTATAATCATGTTTGGATTAAGCACAAATGAGAGTGTACCTGACTTTATTGTTTAATTGCATCTAGTTGAACTCTTCTTTTTCCTAGTCTTCCTCTATCATAGTTGATCATGTTACGAAAGTGGACTTTAAGCCTAACTCAACCCCATAAAACCGGCTCATAGGGTTGAGGTTTGCACCCACTTATATACAATAAAAGGCTCTAATCTCTAGTCGATGTGGGATCTCCAACAGATCATGTGTAGACTTTACATATATCGTCATCCTATCTTTCCAATAAGAAAAGTATCTTCCTATAATTGTATGGGGTCTTGAAAAGAAAAACCCCTTCGATGATAAGATGTGCTTTCATGCCCGCTATAATATTAGAATTTTTTTCTCTAATAGTTATAAGGCCTTCAACCCTTTAGAGACCGAACTTTGATATCAACTATGAAAAACAATTAAAACACACCCAAAATAAGGGTTGAAAATGTAATATAATATCAATTACTCCTAAAATGTAATTAGTTCAAAACGCGGTGAATTAGTTAATCAAAACGTATACAAGACAAATCTAACAACAAACAAAGTGCTAGTAAAATGGGAACATATATATGCTCCTTTCAATACTACTTGAAAATTAAAGGAATTTGATTAAATAAATTATTAGATTTATTTAGTTTTGTGATTTAAAAAAAATGTTCAACTAATTAATAATGTATTGTATAGTGTATTTATTTTACTTTGCAATTTCTTTAATGTCCTAAGTTGAGCGTGTTCTGGAGTGGGGATTTGAGAAGAAGAGAAAGTGAAAGTGATAATGTGAAAGGGGTTGTGTGATTACGGCTCTTTCACTTAACTGGTTTCTCCTTTTAATGTAACTTTTATTCAATTCCAACAAACATTAAGCACGTGATGGAAGAAAAATAAAATAAAAGCTTTTCCAGTCAACGTCACTGATAAATATCATACTTGTTTATATTCTAAATTAAATATAATTTTACCTTCAAAACTAGTGCTATTAATTGATGTATCTAAAAGTTTTCAATTTTTTATATTTAACATTTAATATATATATATATATATATATATATATATATTTAAACAGAGAAACTTCTTTTACTCTATGAAAATTCTTATTTTCTTTTGATTTAGTTGAAAAAATTATATTTTAATTTGATTAAATTTATACTAAAATTTGAATATGTTTATATATATATATATATATATATATAATTTAAATTAAAATGAATAAAGAATGGTGTGTGAGTAAATAAAGGATTGTACTGATCATTTGGAATGTTTTTAAAAGTTATATTTGTTAATTTTATTTTGGATAAAACTTTAAAAATAGATTTGATTACGTTGTGTGAGATTGATTTCTTAATGATTTTTTCTCTTAAGTAAAAGTAAAAATAGAGCGATAACTCAATTCATTCTCTGAGGCAGATTTTCCTTCAAACGAAAAAATATGTCAAACTATTTTTTTTTCTTTCTTATTTTCTTGTTGTCTATTTAATGAATTGAAAGTAAATGTTTATAATCAATTTAAAGTGAATACTAATTTTTATATTTAATTGATTTGTGATTTTGTTTAAATGAATTATGTTTTATGAAAATGGTTGTTGAGAATGATAAGAATTGCATGAATTTGGGGCTACAAATTTGGGATAATATGGGAAACATTATGTTATTTATTGTTAGAATATATGGCCTTAAACGAGAGGGAGGGGGTGAATGGTTTAAGAGAGGTTTTTGAAAACTTTTCGAGGTTTAATAAAATTCTTTGCGTGAATCCAGAACAGGAATCAAGTTAGCCAAGAATATAAGCAATAAAACAGTAAAGCAATAGAAAAATAATCGATTGTTTCGAAGGTTGTTTATACCAGTAAAACTTAAAACAAAATTTAAATGAGTTTAGAGTAAGAGAGAGATACAACAACAATTTATACTGGTTCGCTCTTAAGCCAAGAGCTACATCCAGTCCCCAGAAAACCACTGGGTAATCCACTAAGTAATCAAACCAGATTACAACACACAAACCACCAAAGTAGTGACCTTGAACCCTTCAAGAAACACACT
>Ga0123342_1003683_pt1 | contig 24348 bp, 12 predicted proteins | sample Turbeawhitnodule_FD_89960 | JGI IMG/M metagenome (GOLD analysis project Ga0123342, IMG submission 89960) | Root nodule microbial communities of legume samples collected from Mexico - Turtle bean Mexico white nodule | ecosystem: Host-associated > Plants > Roots > Nodule | place: Mexico: Nepantla... | reverse complement strand
GGAGAGAGAAGAAACCTAGCTATAAAGGTAACCTTAACAGAATTTGCAGAGGTACGTTTTTCATACGGCTCATTCTGCTAGGGTTGTGTGCCTTTAGTACGGTCCTACAGAGCATATTTTCTCAGAGAGGCTATCTGCTGTGTGGACTTGGAGGACACATGGTGACAAGCTGGTGAGGAAGACTGTGACGAGGCAACGCTCTTGCGCTAAGTCAACCGGCAGGATCAAGGCTAATAAGCCATTGTTTGAAGGGGTTGTAGATTATAAATTATCAATGTGTATGAAACTATTAGCTTGCAAGTATAATTGGAATCTTCATAACCAATGCTCAGATTTTATCACAACAATGTTGTCGGATGCTACACCCATAAAAGAGGGTTTGCCAAAAATTTATTATGATGATAAGAGGTTAGTGTCAATGTTGGGGTTGAAGGCTAAGAGGATAGATTGTTGTGTAAAAGGTTGTATGTTTTTTTATGACAATGAATATGGGAAAAATGATGGACGACTACTACAATGTAAATTTTGTCATCATGCACGATATCACGACCCAAAAGTTGGAACAAGTAAAAGAAAACCAATTCCTCTTAAAAGATTTTCCTATAATTCTAAGATTACAAAGATTGTTTGCATCCATGCAAACTGCAGGACAAATGACATGGCACTATGATAGATCTTCGGGTGTGCTACAACATCTCCGGTGAAGCTTGGAAACATTTTGATCAATTACATCCTGAATTTGCCGTTGAGCCACATAATATACGACTTGGTTTATGCTCTAATGGATTTAATCCATATATTCAAGCATCAACAAAACCTTACTCTTGTTGACCAATAATTGTCACCCCATATAATCTTCCTCTTGAAATGTGCATGTCTAAACCCTATATCTTTTTTAGTTGTCTCATTCCCGGTCCACATAATCCCAAGGCTCATATCGATGTTTATTTACAACCACTTATCGATGATCTTAAAAATTTTTGGCGTGGTGTTCAAACATACGATATTTCAAGGAAACAAAACTTTATGATGCGAGCAAATCTAATGTGGACAATTAATTTAAAGATATCATAAAGTTGAAAACGAACATCAAAATGAAAATAAAAAGATAAAAAATGTAAACAAGAAGATGAACAAAACTATGGAAAAAAATATAAAAAAAAAATTAACAAAAGAATAAAGAGAGCATACAACAAAATAATAACAGTAAAAAAACATGACAAAAACGAAAAAAAAATACAAAAATGGATCACTTGAAATAAAATAAAATAAAATAAAATAACTTTTAATTTAAAAAGTGTAGAAATAGTGTACCTCACAATGTGTATATATCAACGCTCTAATATAAAAATAAGTTATTTTTTATATGATTATAATAGATTACGCTCGTCCCCATAATTCATAGTGAGTCAATTGAAAGTTGTGATTTATGACGTACTTTTAAATGGCTCTGCTTTAAGGTTACATTTATGCCATAATTCTTAGTTAGTTCACTTAAAGTTGTGATTTATGACGTATTTTTAAATGGATGTGATTCAAAATTGAAAGAGAGGCTTCCTGCTTTAAGGTTGCATTTATGACATATCAATAATCATTCTGTACTCACGTTTTATACTTAATAATCACTCATTTATTTTTACTATATATAAAAGTGAAAATTAATCAACTATAATGATTTCCTGGTCTTTTTATTCTTTTTAAACAAGTATCCGAAAATTATTTCCTAATAATAATTTTTTTAAGAATTTTTTAATAGAAGGTAGTGGTAATAAAAATTGTAATTAACTTTTTATAATTTATAAATATACATTTTTATAGTGATTTTTATTTTTATTTTATTTCAACTTTAATTTATTGTTTAAAAAAAGAATTCTGCAAAGTTTATTTCACATATTACATATGCTGAGGATCATAATTGACGACGTGGGTAGTGGGTAGTTTTTTAAATCGTTTTTATATACTTTAGCATTTTTAAATTATTGCATGAAAAAAATTTGGATATGATTTACAATTAATTATTTAAATATATTTCAATTTTCAATTTTAAATATTTTTTTAATATTATTTTTTAGTTTATAAATTAATTACTTCATAATTAGTTATCTTTTAATTTTAATTCATACTCATCCTCATTAAAATTAAATCAAAAATATTTTTTAATTTATTATATTATTCAATTAATATAACTTTTTTTCTTCTATTTTCATTTTTTTTCCTTTATTTCATTCTGTGCCCATAAGTGTAATTAAATTATTACTTTATTTTCTGCTAACATACAAATATTACGAATGTAATAGAACGAGAGATTGAAAACAATGATTTCAACTTTTAAATAAAAGATGAATGCAAGTCACTTATTTTATTTTCCAGAGATAGTTTTAACCATTTACAAGATATAATAAATTGGATCCTAACGAAACTTAGGTCTCCAACCTTTTCTATTATTTAATGTGTATTTTTATTGTAGTTAAAAGATTAAGTTAAACTCAATTGAAGTTAAACAAAACAACCTACTATATACTATCAAGTGAAGTGAAATTTGAAATGAATTTGACAGACAAAAATCACAAATATGATAGCAATATATTCCATAGAAACTAATTTGAGTGCTCAATTAAAATCTAAACACACTTCTTCTAAACAAAAGTGAACATGATTATAACACGCATCCAGGTGATATGTGAAAACAAGATAGTAGTAATTTAAAAAGGAAAAGAAAAATGATGAGCTCATTAATGATGAATACTACACAAAATTGTTCGGTTAGTTAAAAATATCAACTCCACCAACACTAAAGATAACGCAAACAGAAGAGAAAGAAACAAACGTTAAAATATTCATCCCGACCAAAATTTTACAAAAGCATCAACAAACACTTTGAAAACAGCTAAAAGAGGGTTGGGTTCCCGCTTTGCGGAATTCTTAGCTGCTCCATCCCAGGACTCTCTGCAGTGAAAACCATAGAAAGGGGCAATTAGATATTCGTAAATAACCAAATCAATTTCACTCTATAATAAAATGGAGTTAAAATGGGCACATTATTTGAGATAAAATCAATCTATATAAATACTTACAGATATATCCTATCCACAGTTGTGCCGCTTCTCTGAGAGTTGCCACCAATTTGACCATCAACCCTATGTTTATCGGCTTTTAGCAGGTCACCATCTTCCTGTAATGGTTTACATGTCTTGCTGAGGTTATTGGTTTCAGTGCTTGTCTGTAAGAATACATTTAAAGGTTACATGGAAATTTCCCCTCAAATAAGTAGCAGAAAAGTTACTAGCTATGGTTTATTATTTATGGGATCCACGAGTCTTAATCTTTCCAGAGAATACGAAAACCAATTAATCTAGTTGCTGAGAGATGAAAGAGAACACAAAATTGACACACCAAGGAGTATCCAATTTTCTGCCTGCAAAACACAATTTTACCAAAATTGTATACACTACACACCCCTCCCACAAACAGACAAAACACCAAATAACCGAAGGCGACTAAGTGCAATAAGTGTGACAAATTTAGAAATACCTTAACTCCATCTGCTTTCTTGCTTTGATCGATGGTTATGGTATTTTTATGAGATACTCCAACTTGAGAATCAGTGCGGTCTTCAAAATCATAATGTTCTTTGTGGGTAGAAATAGAATGATTGGAGCTCTCTTCTGATATATCTCGTACATTATCCTCCTTCTCAAGGCCAGTGTTAGAGGTGTTCTTTAATATTTGATTTGCAGGGGCATCCTCAAATTTATCGTCCAATAAGTTCGAATTCTTTGAAGGCTCTATACAATTTAATTCACCTTGTCTCAGTTCCAACATTTTCATATCATTTTCTGGTGAATTACTTGAGTCCCTCAACCCTCCAGGACTTCTTATTCCATCAGCAGTCATGGAAGCAGAGCTTAGTGGAAATGTCTCTACTATTAAGTCTTCTGCCGCAACATTTACTTTAGTCATTGGTGTTTTGGCAGCTGCCAACTCTGGTTCAACTTTCTGTTTGAGTGCAGAAGGATCACTTACCTGCATCTCAGGAATAGCAGTTTCATTCGATTTCTTATTTACTATATTCACCTGGCTATCATTTAAGGCAACTTTGTACTCATTTCCAGTCCAACTTTCATCAGAAACCACAGCAGTTTCAACAGATTCATTGTTCGTAACATTCATGGTATGCCCCTGGTCAACTATTAGATGCTCAGCTCTAGTATCACCCCCATCAACAACCGCTTCAATAGGCTCCTTGTTTGCCACGTCTATGTGGCCAACACTTATGACATGTCCATTGTCAACCACCTGGTGCACAACTTCAGTATAAGACCCATCAGAAACAGAAATCATTTTTTTATTTGTATCCTGAAGCTTGTCAGGCTCACATTGATTTTCAATTGAAGGTGCATCCAAAAAAGGTTCGGGGTCTCTTGCAATTGAACCCAGCGGATTTTGTTCAAAAAAATGATCAGTGTTCAGCTCTTCTAAAATGAACTTAGCAGGACCCAACACTCTATTTTCTTGAATTATATCACGTACAATCTCCCGTACTGTGTAGAAAGAGCCACCAACTTCTTTATGAGTAAGATTAAGTGATGGAAAGTTTCCATTGTTTGAATGTTGGTACCTGGAGACAAGGAAAATGATAGTAAATACAACTGATGCATTTAACAAATCATTAAAAAAACGGGTCATTATAGTTTGACTTAAATTACAAGTAAAAAGAATAATGGGCATAGTAAACAGTTCATATTCAACCTTTTCAGCATGTAATATAACAGTAGTGGATGAGAAAATCAGAACTAGGTTGATATCAAATAACAGAAAGAATACATAAATACAAAAAAGGTCTCGCCTGTGAATAAAAGTTTACCAAATAGGCATTTATTAAAGGTAAAAAATAGTTGTAAAAAAACTTATGCATCAGTTTTACTAGTAAAACCGAACAGGAAATTATCAATTTTGCACTCACACATTGAACAGGTGCCCAAGAATAGAGGTCGCAAAATAATCATCTCGGCATAAATAAAACATCAAATACCAATATAATAAGCAACACTATTGCTCTTGGGTCACATTTGCACTGTTGATAGGTTGATAATTACACAAGTAACTCAAATAATCAGTCAGGATTCAAAAGTTGTACCAAGAAAGTGTCCATTCCTTAAAATAATATCGTCAACAAAGTGTTTAACTGGGATGAAATGGAGAGGAGGCAAGGGACATTTTATAAAGTATCACTGTTTGGTTCAATTTTTAAGAGAAGGGAATGGAGGATAATAATCTAATTTGTGTTCCTCTTCAATCTTGGGGAATTTGGATGAGAGGGAAGCGGATTTATAACATTTGAAATGCATTGACAAAAATATATCTAATTATGTTTTGAAATCTAAAAATGATTAGGATATAAAAGTAAATTAATTTGTAAAACCTGTCCTCATCCCTTGTGAACCAAACAACACTCCTCCCCTCTTAACCATACAGAATGTTTTAATCAAAAAACACTCCCATCCCCTACCTTCTTACATTAAAATATCTCTCTTCCTCTGAACCAAACAGATCCTTAGGAGCTAACGTATATGCGAAGCATAAGCGAAATAAAGGCTAACATCAGAAAACTAAACAGCAGGTAAACATGAAAACAAGAAGGGCTTAATAATCTGAGAAACAAAAGCAGGCACAATGATGAGATAAAAGTTCCCAATCCAAATTTGAATACGATAGTAAATCTCGAGTCAAGTGAAAGTGTGAAACTAAAATGCAATTACTTCTTTATAAAGGATTCCACCATTGCCTTTCTTTCCTCCTTGGAGCGCCGAATCCGAGTCTTCCTCCCTTCCGACTCATTATGCTTCGCAAGCGCAAACGTTTGCCCCAGGCCACCCCTTACAGAATGCATCATGTTTGGCACCACTTGAAGAATCTCAACCTGCGTGTAGTAATAGTCAACTCAGACACATTACATAACACTTGATAATCTTGTTAGAGATAGCATCACAAGCGAAATTCAATTGCAGTGGTGCATAAGAAGAGAGGCTTCTAATATTTTGAATAGCACAAAAAACTTCAATACATGGAAAAAGTGAAGAGATAATGGGTAAGCATAAAATAGCATAGAAATTGGTGGAGATTAGGTTTGCAACCCAAGAAAATGAAACAAAGAGATTTTGCGATACCTTGGGGAACTTCTAAGAGTAGAGTCGTAATATGTAGTGAAGATAATTTGAGGAAAAGATTGAGAACTAGAAAAAGGAGAAAAGAAAAGAATGGGAGATTGGGGAAATGAAAAAAAATTGAGAAAGAGATAAGGAAGGGTACAGTGTAGTGGGGAAGAAGGGGGTTTTGTAATGAGGTGTGAAGGTAGTAAAACCCTCACTCACTCGCATCGCAACAAAACATTCAAGAGGCGAGCCGCATCATATCAATATTCAATAGTACATCACGATAGCGATTGGTCCAAGTGTGGACGCGGGAGAATTTTTTTTTTATTTGTAAGTTTTGCGTGCTCCTTTCCGGAATAACATCCCATGCATTATACCTACGAGAATAAATCAAATATATTTTTGAGAAAAAAATAGTATATGTAAATACATTTAAAAAGTAACCTCTCTCTGTATATAAGAATATATTAAAAATATAGTTTATTCATATCACTATGTTTTAATACTAAAATTTTATTAATTAAAAATATGTTTGTTTAAATTTATAATTTAAAGAATTGAGAATTAATGTGTGAATTAACATATACAAAATTAACTTGTAAGTAAGTTGGATTAAATTAAAACAATCTCCCGTGAATTTGATTCATACCCTTCTCAAGTTTTCTCCGAGTACAAAAGGAATTTTTGCACTTTCAATTTTCATATATTTGTCTGAACTGTTTTTTACCTGACAATGAAATTTGTTTTGTTATTTTTAACTACTTACCAAAGCTATGCTATTAAATTAGATGACACTAATATTCATTTCAACAAATTTATGATCTCTTCATTTCTGTGTTTATTTTACAAGTATGAAATATTCTTCATTTGTTTTTTTTTTTATCTTAAATTCAATTTTAGAAGTAAGTTCTTTTTATAAGTCTGTCTTTATACCAAATACTGATTTCTAATTACACATGTAATCCAACTCTTGTCATTATAAAATTAGAAAGCTTTGTATTTTTAATTACCATACATTTTTAAATTCTAATTTTAAAGAAATTATGCGGAAAAGGAGACACTCAAGGAGCGACATAGTGGAAAATTGCACAAATTATTCAAATCTGGTTAAAATACGAAAATACAATTGAACTAGTGGTCCGAAGAAATAAACACACATTACATGTTTATATGCCCGAGTAAAAATTATCTGCCTTTTGTTTTCAATAATAAAAATAATAAGAATAACAAAAAAATCAATAATAATACAAACTATTCACGTAAAAACCAGCCATTATTCTACTCAAAATTGCCACTAATGTTTTACCAAATATACAATAATGAAAGAATACAAATTTAAGCTAAATGAAGTGTAATTAATGAATGCATTTCTATAGACTATGAGTACACGTCGAAGGGGAACTACCTGTATCTTCTGTGCTCCTATAATTGACCATGAAAAAAGGCCGTGAAATTAATGAACAGCAGAAGATGGAACACTCCTTTGTTCTCCGTCTCGCCCTTTTATGAGACTGAGGGTTGAGTATACGTATTCAGTTAATGTAGAAAGAAACAATACTGTCCCTATGATATGATCTGTGCCAATGTTAGAATCAAAGCCTCTCCGATTAGCAAGACAATTTTCCCGACTGAAGCAAAAACGGGTTTACAAATTGTTTGGATGGGTAAATTTCAAGTCTAAAGATTTCTTATCCTCCAAGTGATTTCTGCTTGTAACCATGCTTCATTCTTTCAAATAATTTTTCTTTTGTTTTTCTTTTTTTATCCATTTTTAGCCTGTACCTTTCTTCCCTCTCCCTTTCATAAATCCCGTGCCAGTGTACCTCACCTGTCATTGGCCACAACCACATGTCCCTTGGGTGATCACCATCATCTGCAGCCTCGGCTAGATCTTCGTCCATACTCTTCAACAATGAAAAATTGAAGTATTTTGCCCACATAAAACCCTTCCTTTGTTCAATTGGGTGCTGCTCTTCCATAGAACCAGTGCTAGGATTTATGTATACCATCCTTCGTGCACTATGATAAGCCCATACATTGATGAGAAGTTCCAACACTCGACAGTAGCAGTGCTTCGTCTGCTTAGAAAGAACAAATGTAAGAAATCCAAATAATTTAAGAAACCTTAAAAGCAAATGCAAACAAATTACCTCAATCTTTGAAGACCCTAACAAGCACAAGCCATATTTTCCGGAGTCTCTGCGCAGAGCATCAATAGAATCAACAAACATCCTGCATTCAATAGACAACATACGAGGTTTCAAGTCCCATTTAAAACAAGAAAGCACCTTTAATTAATCTACTGTTACGAAAGCTAATATCAATTAATTAATTACCGAGAGAACATTATGAACTCTAAGAAAGAAGGGGTTGGCATCACCCAGCTGTGCAGTGCTGACCAATAACCACCATCTTCAGGCATGGGAGGCAGTGTTTCAACATCAGGGGGCAATGCATACATCTGGCGGAAGCCATCTTGAAAAACAGTTCTGATGCAATTAGAAGCATAATATCAGATGAGTTTGAAACGCATTATAATATCCAAAGTCCAACTTCTAGAAACTCTGGTTTTGAACCTCCAAAAATATTTCTTTTAGAGAGCAAGTCTAGTATTTTTCACATGGGCATCATGCCAAGTTAAGCAACGTGATTATAAACATTTTATTTTGCAAGTAGTTCAAGTAAAACTAGATGCAACTTCAGGAAAGATCAGGGCTCGAGGGTGGATGCTTGAAATTCCTCACCAACTGAAATGCAGCAATGAACAAAATGAATATTCTAATGTTATATTCCCCATTACATACCTGCAGTTGCCTCCATTTAAGATGTCACACATATACCAAAAAGAAAATACATTGTTGTTTCCTATGATAGTCCGATCCATGTCCAAATGTCCCCAAAAATATATTACATCTCCTCTAGAATTCTCTTGCATTCTCTGCTCCAGAACCTTTTCAGCTGTTGTTGACAATGCTACCTGCTTTGACAAAAATGTGTATCAATCAACCAATAATTTCAAAAGGACCTTCTCATACATTGGAAGTTACATATATATATGAAACAAAAAAGAAAACAATACCCAATTTTCTCAAACGAAAACTTAATACTTGCATCAATTGATGTATAACCTAAAAATAGAAGATATATTAATTTTGATAATTAAATTCAAGGCTAAATAATATATTCTGATAGCTACTTAGCTTGGATCTTCATGAAAAAGGTTTATTACACTTCAAACGAGTAAACTTTTGCAAACAAAACAAAAGGAATACCTTCCTACCAGCAGCACGCCATGATTGAAACCCAATCCAAGGCCTCCTGTGAATGTTATCCACCTTATTTGCAATAGCAAACATTCCTCCCATTTCGCAAAGAATCTCCTGATAATATGTGTCATTCAAAAGAGGCAAACGACCAACTGCATCCACATCATCAGAACTTTGTCTCTGTCCTCTTCTAGACTGCAAGAAAAATATTTCATTATCATCAGAAAAGGGGTTAATTTATTTCCAATAGATTTACATAAGATTAACCAAACTAAACCTTTTCATAAAATTCAAACCAGTCGTCATCCAAAGGGAAATAGAGCAAAAATTATCAAAAAGATAAATCAGATAACTTACACAGTCAATTTAATGGCATACTTGATGTTTTTTCTCTCGGTTCATGAAGGAAAAGAGGTTCAAATTCAAGAGAAGCAATCTCAATTTGAATATAAAGATAAATAGATCAAAATATCATATGAACTTGAAAGAAAGAAATTAAAAAAGGGCAAGAAAACAAAAGGCCAAAAGAGAACAAAAGATAAAATGTCTTCTATGGACAAAGATACTTACAAGGCTTAACCCACGATAAAGAGAACCATGGTGCAAAAATGGCCACACTCCTGCACCATTGTATATCTCATAAATGCACACAGGTTGTCCAGTTCTTTCAAGCTCCCCTTCATCCCTCTCATTGACTTCAAACCTCAGTTTCTCAGATTTTCTAGCATTTCGATATATATTATCCCATACACCAACTTCTTTATCCATTCTCTCTTCAACCTACAACAGAAGGAAATGACTTTATGAAACAAGCTAACCCTACATAAACTGATCATCAATTGCAAGCGGATGAAACAGAGACAGTCAAATCAGAAGATTACACCATACCTCTGCAATTTCAAACATTTCATTCTCTTCAGATATTTCAATCTCTCTGAAAACATCCCAATCCAATTGGGTTAATTCATCTTCCTCTGAAACCTCTGTTCTATTCTCAAAGATGCTAGTTGAATAATTAAGACCTGCCAACTCATTCTCAACAGCATAAACAACAGAAACTTTTCCATTGAAAAAACCACCATCCATATTTGACAAGTGAATGCCTAAGTTTATTTCATGCTGTAATAAATTCCATTCCCATGACCCCTGTTGAATCTGAGAAACAGGACCAGGCAGTAAAGCATCTGAGGGAAAACTGAGTACATTCTCCAGAAGCCTTGCATAGCCAGTTATGCAATCCAAAGATAATACATTTTTAGCAAGTTTCCTTCCAGAGGATGCAATTGCTTTAGCAAATTTAGAAAGTCTTCCATTTGAGAGCAAAAGTGAAAAAGCATTCATCAAAACTTCAGTATTTTGTTTAGGAAAAAATATCCCATGTACTCCGTCCACAATCTGCAAATTGAGAAAAGCTCAATGATGAAGGAAATTAGTTATGGTTTCAGAAATCAATGAAAGATGAAAAGGAAGAACTATAACAAACTTACATATTTTTTTAACACTGGAAAATCAGGTGCAATAACTGGAATTTCAAAAGTCATTGCTCTGATTAATAATGGAGGAAAACCTTGCACCTCCTGAGCAGAACCATATAGGATGATATCAGCCATTAGTAACACACTATTGACATCACCATTCAAGCCATAATGCCTTACTGAACCTTGACGAAGTCCCAAACGTGAAGCAACTTCCTAAATCAACAGCAAATAAATCAGTAAGCAATTCAAAAACAACATATTCAAGCTGATATCGATATGAATCTGTTCGTGTCAGATATTGTCACTGAGGATAAGTCAAACATAATAAAGCAGAGATTGCCACAAATATATTCCAGAGGCTCATCTTGAAGAATTCTGTTTCTCTTTCTTCAAGTATCACTAATTACACTTCATCACTAAAATATTCTTTTCTAACCTGCCCATTCTTTTATTGATATCCTGGCATACCTCCACCTGACCGCTAAACAAATTTCCAACCTTTTGGACGAGCTTCCTCCAATAATATCATTTTTTTACCACAAAAATAAAAGACTAGAATAAAAAACTGGTGCATTCTTCAGAAAAATTACATGGCTAAATCCAAGCTATTTTACAATAAAAAAGAGCAATTTTTAAGCAGATGGCATATTCCAGGAAATACCACAAATGAAATTTTAAATCACAGTGCTCCATTACGGTTCCATGTATTCTTTTATTAGACAGGTAAATTCCATTATAAACATCAAAGAAAGAACATTGACCTCAACCTGTGCAAATACTGCGAAGTAGTTACCATTAAAATCAAATTTGACAGCAAAGTAACTTCCTAAGAATAATTGTTTTCATAAAAAAAATTTACATATACTCCTCCTGAAAAGTGAAAACCATAGAAGGTATATACTCAATTATTTGTCAATTAACTTCTTAGAAATGTCTTATGTTTTGTCAGCATCAATCAACATAATATATGTAGGCCTTAAACTACCTGTAATGCGTCGTCTGAACCATCGGTAGAATTGCCGCATAAGAAAACAAATTTAAATGACTCAGTAGCATCATTCCTCCTTGCATATTTTGTCAGCAGAGGCCCTATGGAATGCATTGCAACAGCGTAGTCCCAAGATAGGTCATCATAGAAGACTGTGCTCCCAACAACTAGAACCACCATATCATATTTATCAAATCCGTTAAGTTCCCTTAGCTGATCCTTTGCATGGGTCTTATGATACCTTTCTGCAGCCCACACATCTACTGGTGATCCAGGAATCACAAAGAAGTTTCCAGTATCAAGCTCACTATATAACATCTGATGCAGGAAAACATAAAAAAATGAGCAATAGCTTCCAAACCTTTTATGGCAAGCCTAATGGAGAATAGATTATATCATTCTAATATTGTTGTATCTTTGGGCATATGTTACAGCATCTTTACCGGATATGTAAAATCTGGAAACACAACAACACTGGCTCTGCCAAAAGCCCTTCTCCAATGAGAAAGAAGATGCTCCCAACCCATTTGCTCATAGACTGGAAGGCGACTTGAAAGGCTATCTTCTTGAATAATCCATATCAATGGTATTGAACAAAAAGGCTCCTGCATAAGGCTGCACAAATATAAAACTCACTAATCACAGCATCTAAAACTCCAAATAAGATTACATCTCCTATAAGAAAAGAGAAAGGATAGAAAGATGCCAAAAGAATGCTCACAGCCTTAATGTTAAAATCCAGATTATTGGATTCTGTGTAAACAGCAATTAACCTTCCACGATAATAATGATAGAATACAGGTCCAAAGAATTCAAGTAATGGTTTATCTATTTTCAATATTAAAACATTCAAGCAGGGAAGCAAATGCATCAGTATACCAATACCCTTCAAGGTTAAATAAAGCATAACATGTTATTTCTTAAGGCCTAAACCACCATCAAAACATCCTGCCTTCCTAATTCCTTTCCTTAGACTGATTGCTAGGAAAAACATGTTCACCCAAGTGTACTTGTAAACAAGGAGAGAAAAACATCAATAGACAAAAACATTCCAAGAATTTGGCTCGGGCTTTATAAGTTCTATTGAACTCATATCTCTAGTCGATCAAAGACTAAACACACCCCATCAAAACATGCAGGCAGGGAAGCAAATGCACCAGTATACCAACACCCTTCAAGGTTAAATAAAGCATAACATTTTATTTCTTAAGACCTAAACCACCATCAAAACATCCTGCCTTCATAATTCATTTCCTCATATTGATTGCTAGGAAAAGCATGTTCACCCAGGTGTACTCGTAAACAAGGAGACAAAAACATTCGAAGAATTTGGCTCGGGCTTTATAAGTTCTGTTTAACTCATATCTCTAGTCGATCAAAAACTAAACACACACCCTTAAAGCTGCAATTAAGGCCATGCCCAAAGACACTACAATTAATGAGGCTTTCCAACAAGGATACACATTTGAGACAAAAATTTCAACAATTAACCTAAATAAAGAAAAAGGTAAAGGAAAACCTATAGTGGGTCTGAATATCAACATTTGGTTAAGGCTTACTCTATCTACAAGTCTCTGCAAAAATTTTAATTATTGAAATCAAAATAGAAATAAAAGTTAAATATTGTTAAAGATATGATTTGAAAGGACGAACCATATTAAAGATTGATTGTAACTTTAACTGAGAAAGTCATGTTTGAGAAATATCTACTAGCTAACGTACTAAGTCTCTCGAGGGGTCTTGTGTTGATAAGAATTTGGCTCGGGCTTTATAAGTTCTGTTTAACTCATATCTCTAGTCGATCAAAAACTAAACACACCCCCTCAAAGCTGCAATTAAGGCCATTCCCAAAGACACTACAATTAAGGAGGCTTTCCAACAAGGATACACATTTGAGACAAAAATTTCAATAATTAACCTAAATAAAGAAAAAGGTAAAGGAAAACCTATAGTGGGTCTGAATATCAACATTTGCTTAAGGCTTACTCTATCTACAAGTCTCTGCAAAAATTTTAATTATCAAAATCAAAATAGAAATAAAAGTAAAATATTGTTAAAGATATGGTTTGAAAGGACAAACCATATTAAAGATTGATTGTAACTTTAACTGAGAAAGTCGTGTTTGAGAAATATCTACTAACTTTGTCATTATTTACTTTGTCAACTTTGACAAACAACTAGCTAACATGTGTACTAAGTCCATCGAGGGGTCTTGTGTTGATAAGATTTGTAGCAAGCTCGTCTCAAGATACATATGCTCTAGGGGGGTGTTAGAGATATGATTTGATTATGCTAGAAAAACTATTTCAATACCTTAAGTGGGGAGATATGATATGTTTTGATAGGGAAATATCTCACTAAGTATTTCTCACTATTAGATATTATTTTTTTCCTTATTATGGATTTCTCTTCATTCCAAACAAAGTATTTCCTCTATTAATCAGCCAAACAAATTGTAAAAGTGCATCCTATCAACATAAATCATATTTATATAACCCATGGAATAAATTTAGTTATTAAACCAATCTCTCAACATCAGTTCATGACAGTTTTTCAAGTACTTACAGAAAAAAGTAGGCAACATGATTAGCTTTTTTTTTTGGAAAACACACAAAGAATACAAATATTGTTTCAACTCCTGGACACCAAATCGGAACTCCCCCATTCCCACAGCCCAACACACAGTTCAGAAATCAAACATTTTGCAATTGAGATAAAGAAAATCAACCTTGAAATGGCTTCTTTTGCTTCTAGGGAGCCAACAATGATACCTTCAAAACTGTTGAGAAATAAAAAAGGGAAAGGAAGCCGAAGGTTAACACCTATCAAGTTACAACAAGAAATTACACCAAAAACAAACTGAAAAAAATAATGGTGAAGCATTAAAACTGACATAGGTAAGACCAAGTTAAATGCCGGCAAACAAGAAAAGTAAAGGTAGTAAATACACATACATTGACCAATCAATCAGGCCTTGCCTCTCTGTATTCAAATGAGAGATTCCACCACCTATGTTTTCCCATATTGAGTGGGCCTTCCCATTCCCTACTGCAAATATCTGTTAATAGAAACAGGAAAATGTATGGCCTCTTAAAATCTATGCTTAATTACAAAACCAAACATATTAATTAACATCATCAATTTTGACCATGATTCAAAATTATTGCCAGACTAGGGCCTCCTGTCTAGGTTTTGAATAAATCATTATCAGCACCCATGAAACAGATAAGATCTCACAAAAAAATTAAAATTATGTGCCTTACCTTAAAAACATAACCCAACTTCTGTAGATTCCGAATCACAGTAACCAACATCAATGACTGGGGATCGATTGTCATGTGCCCTAAAATCTGATGGACAAAACAAGCACAGATAAATATATTAAGATGTAATTATAATAAAATTTAATAAGATGCTTTACATGCAGGATACTATGCTGATGAGTGATGACATAATAGAATTTTGAGATATTTGATGAGTGAGAACCCAATCAAGGGCACAGAAGTTAATGTAATCAGCCCTGAACGAAGAGAGGGCCAAATTAATAACCAATACCTCTTGGATCAACCTTTTTGTCCCAAGGTATACAAGGTCGAGTTCAGGACCACAAACTATAAATATTGTTATTCCATATGCTGTTGAAAAGCTAAGAATCTCTTTGAGCCAAGGCTCGTTCTTAAAAATCAATGACCCATAATCATAAAGGTAATTATCAAAGTTCTTAAATGGGGATTCTTACCCGAAGTACAGGTTCTAACATGTATTATTTCATTTCTCATTTGTCTGAATAACAGAGAGGAATAAGATTTGCATAACAATCATTATAAGATTAAGAAAAATGAATTGACTTTGCACTTCTGCTTCAATTGGGAATACTATGTAGCAGTAGAGAGTAGACGTACCTATCTTGTTGGGTCTTTCGAGAGAAGATATACCGGGAAAATTCAATACCAATGAGCTATGAATCAACCCGTATAAAAGACTACAATACCACCTCCCACCTAAAACCTTAATGCAATGGACTTGTGGTTTTCTTTCTTATATGTTACTCAACTTTCTCAGCTCTACTCAATGTAGGACTCAAGTTCACACATAGAATCCTAACAATCTCCTCCTCAAGTGTTAGGTCCTTTCACATTAGTACACTCCCCTTCAATTTTGACCTTTACTTGTATTTTCATTTATCTTAACGGCACACACTTGCCTAAAATACCTGTCAAGAAGACTTTCGATACAAAGAATCCATAAACCTAGGATACTTCACTCACTTTCTAAGTTGGTCACCAAGACGAACCATCGGATCTGATACAAGTGTTGGGTCTTTTGAGGGTTGTACATTGGGGAGATTTGGTACCAATGAGCTATGAGTCAACCATATAAGAGGCTACAACACCACCTCCTACCCAAAATATTAATACAATGGGTTTGTGGGTCTTCTTCCTTATATGTTGCTCAACTTTCTCATTTTTCTACTCAATGTGGGACTCAAACTCACACTTGAATTCCTAACATATTAAATGTCAATAGAAGAACAGAGTTTCATTATCCCTTGTTATCTTTGTAATCACCCTATTTTAATAACTAAGAATTAGAAGTTTGCAGCATGCTAGCTATATCCCAAGGTCCATGGATTCAGTGAAGTAAACCCTCACTTCTCTCTAAGACATTTAGATTTACATAAGAAATTCCAAAGAATAAGAGTAGCTAGCAACCATGAAGTGATAAATTCTAATAGTATAGTAAAATACATGAAAAAAAAAAGTGCAGAATTGTTGCCCATTACACAAAAATGAACTAAGTATGTTGAACTCTTCAACCTTCAACAAAATTAAAATATGCTAACCTATATCCCCTACAAAAACAATTTTGAGAAATTCTATCAAGACTAGGTACTAAAAATAAGATGCTATATGTGCTAGTACTTTGACAGTTTAACACTCTTTGGGTACCAAACCTGGTATGAAGTGCTTCCTCCTAAGGAAACTATGGCCAGTTATTTGCAAGAAAGGCCATTAGTAAAGCTGTACAATTTATGTTGAGATCCTCTGTCGACTAAATATATGGCTAATGTAATCCTTGTAAGGCTTGGGCAATCTTCACTTCACAGGTAAATTTTGTTGGGTTGACTAAGGACCTAGGCTCAAATTCTAAGAATTTCATTTGTACATGCATTGCTGTACCAAGATACATGCAATCTTTATTGATAATATGTGAATAAAGTAAAAAGAATGCCAAAAGTAATGATTTGCACCAAGCATTGGCTATTCACCTTTTCCTGGTACAAATGCAATAATAGCATTCTAAATTTGTTCAATGTATATGTATAACATACCAAAAAATACTTAATAATACACGCAGTCCAGGGGGATCACTCTGGTCTGGTGCACTCTGTTATTCCTGACGTTAAACTTCTGAAGCAAAAATCAGATCAGGAATATATCTAAGCCATAGATATTTCAAGATTATTGACATTCTGTTCCAGAGAGCCTTAATCAAAAGGGAGAATTTTATTTGAAACCGGGGCAGAAGAGCAAGTTCTTAAGCTCAAGGACCAACAAAGAGTCAAGAATTAAGTAACTGGAACGTAATTCAAAATTCTCCCAACAAAAAAGCATCCATAATAAAAATAGATATCTTACAATCAACTAATCAAACAGCACCGATATGGGCAATTAAAACAATTAAGAGTGTTTTGGCATTGCCATAACTCATCATAACTAACAGTAATAAAGCCCTCGCCACATTACATAAACAACCGTGAAAGAAAAGAAACAAACAAACACAACCCTTCCACAACCCTCGATTGCACGATTCAACTATCACAGTTCAACGGATCCTTCAAATAAAACACACTGTATCTCGCATTAACTAAACATCTAAGCTCAATAGTTAACAAGATCCTAACAAAACAACTAACACCTCAAACCAAGCCAATTATCCTCAACTCAAAAGCAACATACGACATCAAACATTCACACACAAATTCTGAAGAAAAGGAAACTCACGAGAGCTATCCTGGGCGGGCGAACGCCAAGCCTGGGCTGGGAGCGAACCCGATCGAGTCCGTCGCCGGAGAGGAACCCCTGCGAAACCCTCCCGGGCACGAAGCGGAGCGCGGTCCCGAAGCGGAGCCCTTCCCGGTGGTAGCGGCCGCGCTCGGTGCGCTGGCGGAAGACCGAGGTGATGGAGTTCTGCATAACCATGGAGGAGAACGCGAAGAGGAACACGACGACGATGATGAGGGCGTAGAAGCCGGACTTGCACTTGGAGAATGGGAAGAGCCACAGCAACAAGCCCTTGCGCGTGAGGCGGCTGTGCAGGTGAGATCGGCTGCTGCTGTTGCTGCTGCTGCTGTTGCTCGACCGTGGCAATTGCCGATCGAAAGACCCCCGGTGCCGATAGTGGCTAGGGTTTCGCTTGAAGGGGAATCCACCGCGGATCGCGTGGAATCCAATGTCACCGCCGGCGTCGTCGATCTCCGGCTGCGACGCCGCGTTGCGCGACAATCCCATCGAACAACGAATCTCGAAAAGAATTAAAAAAACGCTATTCGGGTTTTGCCGCGAGAATTTATTGCGATTTGGAGAGGGGAATGAGTGAGAATTGAAGTGTAGCCATTGGTTTTATTAATGTTGAAAGTGTTACTATTTTTTCTTTCACATTTTGTGTTTGGCTTTGCGCTCGCTCATCTTGTGTCAACCTTGTTATGTCATCATTTTTATTACTGAAAGAACTTTAGAAATTCACTCTCTCTCTTCCCCCTTTCCCTGTGCTTTCCTTTGTCTTTCTCTCTCTCTCTACATTTCTTATGTTCATTTACTTTTAATAATTTCACTATATGTACGTTGCAGTACGTGCGACAATGTAGTTTTGTGCATATAATTCTTTTTTAAATATCTTAAAAGAAACTGGAGGATAATTTATTTTTATAAAAAAATTAAAATATTTTACAATAAAATATAATGTTTCAATCAATTTTAGAAAAAACAAAAGAGTTATTCATTACTTAAAAAATACTATTTAAAATTATTTACATTATCTTTTGTCTTTTTTTATTAGACTAGCTTTGGTTTGAATATCTTGATATCGATGCATCATTAATTAGACATTCTATTTTAAAATGATGTCATTGGTTAGATATTGTATTTTAATTTTCATTGATGTGAGTATATTTTTTGTAAACATGAATAATATTTTTTAATGTTAGACTTTTTTTAATTAACATGAAGACATATATTTTTTACTTTATATTATTTAGTATTATTTTACCGATCAGGACAAAAGATTAGAGTTATTGTCTGACTAATGTTAATTAGAATTTCCCTCTACCAACATTAACATAATTACCAAAAAAAATTATTAATGTCAGTTGAAAAAGTTATTAACGTGTCATGATTTTTTATTAACATTAGTAAGATTTATTGGACGATGTAAGTCAAGTTTTTTTACTACAACTATAGGGGTTATTTTTTAGTAAATGTTATTAAAATTACTTTTACATCAATATAAACAAGAGTTTTGTTACTATTTAAAGTTTTCTTGGTTATGTGAGTTAAATTGATTTTTGTATGTTAACTTTTTTTTACATCCATTTATGCTATTTTTGTTGAGTGTATAGATTAATTATTTTTCAATTAATATATCAATGTTAATTTTTTCTAAAATTAGATTAAAAAATATATAAAATCGATTAGGAAGGTTTTCAACTAACTTTGACTGTGATTTTATTTTAGTATCAAATAAAAATTAATTTTAACGGACATAAATCGATATAATTTTAAAAAATAATTTAATCAATGACATTAATATTTTATTTGGATTAGGAAGTGAATTTGAAAGAGTAAATTTGAAATGATTTAAAGAAAGATGAAAGTGGAATTGTTTAAATAAAAATCTAAAATATATAAAAAATTTAAAATATTCAAAATTTTAAATAAATAAAAATTCTAAATTATTTAATATCTTATTTAAATAAAAAATATTAAATTTATAAAATATTAAATAAATAGAAATATTAAACTATTTAATGTCCTATTTAAATAAAAATTTAAAATAAATAAAGTTTCTTAAAATATTTAAAATTCTAAATTGATATAAATCCTAAATAATTTAATATCTTATTTAAATAAGAATCTGAAATATATAAAATTTATAAAATATTCAGAATCATAAATAACTACAAATCCTAAATTATTTAATTTCCTACTTAAATAAAAAAAATACTAAATAAATAAAATTCATAAATTATTCTAAATCTTAAATAAATACAAATCTTAAATTATTTAAGGTCTTATTTAAATAATAAAAAAATGAAATATATATAATTATTAAATAAGAGAAGCACAATGATTCATAATTGATTCTCTTTCAACCAACATCGATTATACCAAAGAAAACCTACATGGAACGCTAATAATCAATTCTCTTCTAAAAAATAACTATAATCAATTATGGGAAAGTCAACATCGATTATCCATAAAAAATAAAGACAACATCAATCATCCATACAAATTTAAGCCAACATCGATTACTTTTGAAAAAACAGTTCAAAATCGATAATGGATCATTCGTAAAACACTGATAATCGATTATGTGTGTACTTGTGGTCATGAAATCACTTCCCAACTCATGCAAATAAGATTACATTACTTTGGATTCGTGAAATCTTACCTAAATACACCAACGGAAAACCTCTACATATGCGACTATGAAGTTTTCCTCAAATGAATATACATTGTGCTCTCACGCAAATTCAACACAAATTTGAAGGGTAAGAACATAACTTCACGGTTTACATGGCTTTCTTCATATTTCTCCTTCCATACGCGAGGAGTCCTTTAGACACTTTACCCGCTTTTATATACTTGCATTTATGCTCAATCAGTGTGAAAACAAACATAGATCGTCAAATACTTTCAAAAATCATATCCTATGTCAAATAAAATAATTATGGTCAACATTAGTTAAAAATAACCAGAAGTAATATGCATGAAAAAAAAGTCATATTTAAATTATTTGAAATTTTTTATTTTGGCAAAAAAAATAACCTTATTTTAAAAAAAATCTCCAACTTATGTTTTTTAAATATATTAAAATAAAAATATGTAGTTTTGAAATAAATGAAATAATTTAAGAAAAAACAAAATCAATAAATTCAAATATCTTTTTAAAACAACGAATTTATAAAAAAAAGTAATTAAAAGAATATTAAGTTTAATGTATTTTTAAAAAATTAAATTTTTTGAATTCCCAATAAAAAAATTATTAGAATATAAATTTTTTCTTTCTAATTTTATATAACCTATCAAAAACTCTTAAGAATTTATTTAAAAACAATAGTTCAATATTTCAACGGCTACTCGCAATCAAATCACGCTCCCATGCATTAATGTTTATTCATTTGAAGTGTCACCCCAAACAAATCACTTACTCATGTCTATTAATAATATAAAACTAAATTTTAATATCAATATAATTCTTTAACTCAATAAAATAAGATAATATATGCAAATTGCAAAATGAACAAGTGTAACCGTGTAAATGTTTCCGCTAGTGTTAATTAAGTAATTAAGTTAATAAGCTTACTTAAATTTAAGAGTATAATTTATTTATTAAATCAGTGTAATATGAATGTTTCATATTCACTTGTGTGAATTACAGTTTCACCATCAACATATTACATTGTTCATTTTACAATTGGTGTAAAATGGGATGCAATTGCAAAACCATAAGATTTATTACATTGGTTATAGGGAAAACTTATATAATATGTTATTGATTATATCGGTTATCAGGTATTAGAAAATCAGAATTAACTTTTTCACCTTTGTGTAACAAAAGAAAATACAACAAAATGGAGTAATGACATCAAGAATTTTAATGTGTAAAAACTTTCTCAATTTCAGAAATAAAATCCATGTGCCCTGGTCCATAAAATGTCTTTCCTATGAAAGTAAGATTATAATATTTGTTTCTCTCACTCTACGAGAATAATACCTAATCTCACCCAACTATAATGAAATACAATGTCTTTTTAGTCTCTCAATAGGATTTATAATCTCACAATGTGGAAAATATCAATTCTCTCATTTACTTTCAACATTACTCTTTTCACTTGTTTTCCTTTCTCTTCCTCACAAGTCCTCTTTATATAGAGAATAAGAAAAAGATTTATTCATAAAAAGATAATGAAAAATTAATTCTTGTCAAATTTTCAAGATTCATGGAAAATTTTACCTTTTGTCAACTTCAGATGCGACAATGTACTTTTCTTAAGTTGTTGATAAAGAATACATCTTTCTAACTTGGATTTCCAAGATACAACTCCCCTAAAAAAGTAATTATATATACCCTTTTATTGATTTTTTTGGAATCTACATTGTTGACCAAGAAGATCTTGCTTTGGTGAATCCAACCTATCATGAAGATTTGAAGTTGTGTGGGTGTGTGTTTAGGTAGATTTTGATGTATCTATTTGCATTACATTATGGTCCAAGTCACTTAAAAAAAAGTTATCTCCTTGAAAAGTTTTATTTTCTAAATCTATTGTATGTTTCAATCAGTTGATTCAAGTTTTAATAACTTAAAATTACTTTTATTAAAGTCTTCTAACTATAGTAAGTATTTTTAATAGATTGATTTATCATATCAACAAGTTGAAAATACTTAAAGTTCTTAAAGATTTAAAAATATTTTGTTTTCTATTTTGTCTTTCTATTAAGTGAAATCAACAAGTAATTTCGATAAAAGAACCGGTTCAAAATCTGTTGATTTCTTCTGTTAGAAGAAAACAATTAGTTATTTCAAAAAATCAATTAAATGTTTTTAATAGAATTTTGTTACTCTAACTAATCAAACTTAATTCGATACAACTATTTTCTTTAAATGATCAAACTGTATTTACACTCATTAATACCTTATATAAGGAAGTAATCTCATCAATTTCAAACAAAGAATTTCTTGAAAAGAAAAAAAAGGTTTTAAAATCATTATTTGAGATTAAATTTTGCTTCTTGGATCATTCTTGCGTTGTAAAGAAGGTTTATGGGTTTTCATTTTTTCTATGCTTCATCTGTAAAAACCCAAGTGTACTCAAACCTTTATTAATGACCCACAATGAAATTGATTAATGACCCAACATTTGTTAATCTCCTTTTATTATTCCCATTAACGACATATGACCCACAATAATCATATAAATAAACATGGATCCCAAAGGATCAGATACACAATCATCTAATACTAAATACTGAGTGTCGAGTGCTAATGTTGACTTGAGTGTCGGAGTGCCTTTTGCAGGTACCATCCAAGGCCAGAGCTAGAGAGGAGGAGGAGTGGGAGAGCGAGAGCGTAGGAGTCCAACCGAGAGGAAGGAGTGAAGTATCGACCGACCGAGAAGTGGTTCAAATCGTTCTCTTGGTTCTAACCCCATTCCAGAACACGAATAATGATTACTAACACCAAATGCATAAACTAAATTCACCAATATTTAAAAAGTATTTATTTATATTGAACTCTTAATGTTTCATTGGATTCTCACTCATGTTCAGCCACAACACTAATGTTGGTTTAAAAAAATAATTATAACTTTTTTCTCTTTTAATTACACATTTCGAACAAAATAATATTTAAATATGCATAAACATTAATATTTAAATATTCATTTTTTTATTTTAATTCAAATCTTTTACAATTTTAAAATAAATATTTCAATAAATCTATTAATTATACAATTAATTGTATTTTACATTTCAATTACATCAATCATATCATTTATAAACTTTTACTCGATATAATAATTTTTCACTCTTTTTTTCCGTCTTTTCTCCCCTTTGCACTCTGATTATAACTGACCGTAGAAAAAATTAAGGAGCCTACGGTCGTGAGAATTTAAGGGTGAGAGGCTAAGAAGCTGGGAGGCTGAGAAAGACAGATATTAATTATTTTGTGGTTGTATTTGGGATAAGAGTTGTCCGATTGAATAACAAAAGTGGAAGTTTTTGTTTTTTTAGTAATTGTATTTCGAAACTATTTTCACTTTGATTACTATTTTCAATACTATGTCAAATTGGTTGGAGTTAGGATTTATGAGCCTTAGTGTCTTTTTATCCTAGTAGTGAAATTTAATTTTATTTAGAGAACATCTATGGTTCAATTGTATACCTTGTTTTGTTCCTAAAACAATTAATGTCACATTGAAAACCAATAGGCATTATTGTTAAACTCTTTGGACCTGGTTATCAATTTGTTAATCAGAAAAAGAATTCATATTATATTCTTTATGTGGAAGTCTATTCCCTTTCTATAGAATATACATATTGACTGCTTCTTTCTATAGAATATTCAAGCCCAAGAGAACATGGAGGCCACTCATCAAGCTCAAGAAGAGGTGGAGGCACAAATGGAGGACGCCCATGGAGGTCAAAGTCCACCTCAAAGGATTACAAGAAGCATGTTCAAAGCCT
>Ga0123342_1003682_pt1 | contig 24350 bp, 9 predicted proteins | sample Turbeawhitnodule_FD_89960 | JGI IMG/M metagenome (GOLD analysis project Ga0123342, IMG submission 89960) | Root nodule microbial communities of legume samples collected from Mexico - Turtle bean Mexico white nodule | ecosystem: Host-associated > Plants > Roots > Nodule | place: Mexico: Nepantla... | reverse complement strand
TCAAAAGATAATGTTCCAGCCATAGAAAAAGATTTTCGGATCAGACTTGATTAACTTTCAAGTACCAATCTCTTGATGCCAAAGGTAAGAATGTATGGCTTTAAACTAGAGGGGGGGTGAATGGTTTAAAGAGGGTTTTCGCAAACTTTTTAGTCTAGAATGAAATTCCTTTGATAAAACTTGAATCAGAATTCAGTTTGCCAAAAACACAAAGCAATTTAGCACAGCACCAGAAAAACAATCGGTTGTTTAGCAGAAACAATCGGTTGTTTAGCAGAAACAATCGGTTGTTTAGCAGAAACAATCGGTTGTTTATACCAGTTCACAATATAAACTGAAATTAAAGAGTTCAAGGGATAGAGAGATTGTACACACAGAGTTATACTAGTTCACTCTTAACCAAGAGCTACATCCAGTCTTCCCAAAAACCACTGGGGAATCCACTAAGCAATCAACCCTAGATTACTTACAACACTACCAAAGAAGTGACCTTGATCCCCTCAAGACACAAACTTCCTTTGGCTTAGCACAAACACCACTAAGAATGATGATCTTGATAACCTCAAGAACACACAACACTTCTTAGCTTCACACATAGAGTTTCTTCAAAGTACAAAAGGATTACACTTGTTACAGAAAGATCTGAAATCAATACAAGATGAAAATCCTATTCCACACTCTCTTGATCCAAGCAATTTCAAAGCAAACTTCAACTCTACAAAAGAAAAATCAGTGAAAAAGTCAAATCTGTTTTTCTTTTATTTAATCTCAGTTCTTATTTGTTACATAAACATAACAAACTATTTATTGCTTTCAAAGACTGGTCAAAGCATTTAAAACTGGAGCGTAATCAGTTATAAAATCATTTAATGCTCAGTCAAAGCACAAAATAGTTTTATGTTATGGTCCCAAAACAAAAAATCGGTTGAATGCTCATATCAATCGGTTGTTTTGGTTTGATAGCAAGTCAACCATCAAAAATAGTTTTCAACCTTTCTAAAAACACCTAAGTATAAAACAATCGGTTGTTTCGACAAAACAACAGGTTGTTTTTCACTTAGTTTGAAAACACTTTCAATTAAAAGGTTTAAGAATGCTTAAGCTTTGGATTCAATCAAGAGTGGATTTACACAGAAAATCTACCCCAGATCCTATTCTAAAACACCTCTGCAACAACAAGCACAACCAGCCTTCCATCAAACTTCAAAGGGTTTGGATTCTTCAAAGCTTGAACATACCTGATTCAACATGATTGTCACATTTCATAACAGCTTTTCAAAAACCTGTTAATCTGTTTTGCAATTGAATCAAAACTATTTTGGCTCATAATTGCTGCCTAGAACAACTAGTTTTGAGAACTATAAATAAGGATTTTCTTTTTTAAACAAATACACAAGTTAGATATCAAATACAATGAGATTGAGATTGATTTTGAGAAAAGTTTTTCAAAGGTTTGCAATATTGCTAAATAGTTGTGCACTGGTTCAAGGTCTGATCATAGGAGCTCTATGATTCCTGTAAACTCAGGTGTAGTCTGTTCCTTTCATGATTCTTGTATTTGTTCTTTTATAAACTTGTAAAGTGTGTGGAAATCCTGTAAAGTCAGAGGGTGTTCTGACTAAGGGTGTGTATAGCTAAGAGGGCGAATGGTTCTTCTGGTATCAAGATCACCTCTTTCTGTTTGTGTGAGTTGTAATTTGTGATTGGTTACTAGTGGAACCCAGTGGTTGTTCTGGCAACTGGATGTAGCTCAAGGTTGAGTGAACCAATATAAATTGGCTGAGTAATCTCTTTCTCTCTCACTCCTTATAAACTATTTTTTTTTAATTCTACTTTTGCTGCTGCCATAAACAACCAGTTAAAACGACGTTTCAACCGATTGAAATTCTGCAAACAGTTTCTCTTACATTGTTTGATTGGCTTCCTTGATTGCTTAGTCTGTGATTGTTGATAAAGCTTCATTCTTATTCAATCTTTGCGAAAATCTTTTAATAAACAATTCACCCCCCTCTTGTTTAAGCCCTTAATACTAACACATATTTCATGTGGATTTTGTTATAATGGACATGAAAGAAGATGAGGAGGTTCCATTGATACTTGGCAAACCCTTTATGAAGACTGTTAGAAGCATAGTTGATGTTGATAAAGGAGAACTTCAACTTAGAGCTCAAGATGAGGAGGTAACTTTTAATCTTTTTTAAGGTCTAAAAAGTTTTAATGTAGGGGAAGAATTTATACAAAAGGATGTAACAAAGGGAGTTGTCCACCTTGAAATAAATAGGCGTCAAGCTAGATGACGTTAAACAAGTGCTCACTAGGAGGCAACCCAGACCTCATTTTAGTTTTATGTTGTTTGTGTTATCTTTATTTTAATTTTACCTTTAAAAAAATCATGTTTTCTTGCAGGCATTCTCGCCTAGGCGAGTCCAATCTCGCTTAGGCGAGTTGAACGACGAAAAGTGGGGTGCTCTTTGGAGTCATCTCACTCAAGCGAGTTTGATGACACTGATTTTTCTACAGGGAATCTCGCTCAAGTGACACAATTCTCGCTCAAACGAGTTTTACGACAAAAAAAAATGAGTTCCTTACAGGGAATCTCACTCAAGCAAACAATTTTTGCTAAAAACAATTTTTTTTTTCTCAAAGGTAACCCCCTCCATATATGCCTCCCGATCAGTTTGCATGTTATGTATTTTAGACTGGGGACAGGTTCTATTATTCAGGGGGCAGATCCAGCAAATGAAGCAAGACTATAGATGAATACTTAAACAAAAAGTTGGATGACTTCCTAAGAAGAGAGGATTGAGCAAAAATATGGTTTTATCTTTCTAATTCTCTTTTCTTTTCAATTATTTGAATTTTGTTTTAGTTTTCTGTTTAGGTTTTTTATTTATTTTATTTTTCAGTTATTTTGTTTTCTGTTTATTTGCTTAGTTTGTTTATTTGCTTATTTTGTATTTTGAATAAATTTGTTGTTTTTGCTATTTTGTTAGTTTTATGTCTTGAATTATTTTTCTTGAATAAATTTCAGTTTTAATTTGTTTTTTTTTCTAGTTTATTTTTCTCAAATAAAAAATAACTAGAATATAAAATTGAAATTGTGGAAAAAAAAGAATTTGTGTTTAAATATTAAATAGTGAGATGAATTAGACACATGTTATAAAAGAAAATATGATTGAATCCCTATTCAAATATAGTTAAAATTGTGATACATGAAAATCTAACAGGATGATTGATTAGAACAGAGAATGACAAAACAAAAAGTAATGAGACCGATTAATAAGTGAGTGTGTGAACCTTAACAGTTTTGAGAGTTTTACTGATGAACTGACATTTGTGGTTGCTTAATTTTTATTTTTTGTTACATCATAAAAGAGCATGAAGATGATTGAGGCATTTGTGTTAATTAGGAAACTAGGGCCAAATAGCCAACCTTTATCTTATTAGAATTCCTTTTTTTTATATCCCTGTTGAGCCAAAAAAATTTGTTATTATTGCACCCTAACCTTTGATGATACATTTTCCTACACTTTAGCATGTTTAAGGAAGGAGAACATAGATGCAATATATATAGAAAAGAGAAAGGTTGATTCTAAATATTGAAAGCTCAAAAATTTTAAAATAGGAAGAATTTATTCCTATTAATGAGAAAAAGAAAAAAAAAATCATGTTAAAAATCTTGAAAAGGTAGGAAGAAAAAACAAGGAAAAGTATGAAGTCAAAAGAAAATGGTTATTAGATAACATATATGTTCTCTATAATTGGATTGTAGGTATGTTCTTCTTCTTTAAGATGTGCATTTTGTTATCTGAAAAACCAATACTTGTTATCTGAAAAACCAATACTTGTTATCTGAAAAACCAATACTTTTTGGAAGTCCATCCTCTCAAGATTCATGTTTCTAATATGTTTGTGATTTGAAGATGAAATGAAAAGCAACTGTGATTTGTTATGATTTGGGGAAAATAGAGAGAAACACTTACCTGTGAACATATGAGAATGAATTCCTTGATGAATTGTCATTTATTTGTTTTGATTTGATCCTGGAAGATGATTGTGTCTATATTTTTCTATATTTGAATTTGGAAGCATCATAATTTTCTAATTTGATCTATTGTCAAGTGAATTAAGCTATTTTGATATTTAGATTCAAATTTATTCATTTACTTTGCTTGAGGACAAACAAGATTCTATGTTGGGGAGAGTTGATAAGTGCCTAATTTTAGTAATATTTCATATTAAAATATAGACACTTATGAGTATTAATTGCTAAAATAAATATAAAACAATCTCTAATTTATGAATTTATATCTTTTTACATATTTTATGATCTTTTTTTAATAAGAGCATTTTATCCTCAAATTTGGTGTTAATTTTAGGTTTATATGGAAGAATAGAGACGGCTGGGCTAAAAAAGAATAATATAAGCTACAAGGAGAAAGTTGGAAGGTCCAGGATCGCACAAAAGTAAAAAGCCCAACTCAACAACGGAGCAACTCGCTCAAGCGAGAGCGAGAATGCTCCAGTGACAACATAAAAAATCGATGCCTTTCTCGCTTAAGCGTGTTATACCTCGCTTGAGCAAGAAAGCACCAGAAACATTGGGCCATTTTATATTTTCATCAACAAGCCCATCAGCGCGACACAGGAAGTCACCTAACCTTAGCAAATTAGGTTAAATAGGGAGTTTGAGGCTCAATCCTAGTGTGCCAAATTGAAAGGAAAAACACCATTGAGTGACTTGTAATTCAATTGGAAGAATAGGAGGAGTAGGAAACATTAGAGGAGGCAACCGTCAAAAGGAAACATTCAGGATCTTCTTTTAATGTCATCCTTGCGTGTAATAGTCATCATGAGTGGCTAATTCTACCTTTTGATATTGGGAGTAATCTGTTTGAACTCTTAAGTATTGAGGTGATATTTAAATATGATATAATATTTTGTTCTTGATTGATTATTGATATTGTTGTTTTGTTTCTAATTCTTGATCATAGAATCTTAAATCTGACCGGAAAGTAATTTTATGGTTCTAACCTAAACAATAATACTTAACATATTTGAGTGTTAGGAATAGACTTGAAATGTTAATTGCTATTAACGTTTGAGCTTGACTCTAAGTTGTTTTTATAAATATGCAAGGAACGATATTTAGGAAGCATCTTAATAATTTGATATGCGAGGAATCAATATAAATGAATTTTATGCGGGCATCAATATCAATCAAAGAACATAATGTTACCATACTAATCAAAATACATAAGAGTGAGAAAGATGAAACCTAATCCCTATTTTTCCAACTTGAAGCAACCAATTCTTTGTTTTGTTTTCTAATTAATCATTGCCAACACAATCACTTTCAACACATTTTTTTATTGTTTTTTTTATATTTAGCGAACATTTTACTTGATTATTCAATTGTTCCTTGTGAGATAGATATCCGTCCTTAGGGACACATTATTACTTCTGACGACGCGGTCCACTTTTCATAAAAAGTCATCATACACTACAATTCAATATTAATTAAAAGTTAATATTGAATTTTGACAAACAATGAAGATAGGAAGACATAAAATTACAAACTTGTAGGTTCAACCATGTAAATTTTTAATTATTTGCATTGTGTCGACCTCTAAGTATGTTATATACACGTCATGTCCTGATTAACAAACTGAAACTAATCACATATGTGTCAACCTTTAACTTCATTAATACATATAATCTAACCACATTTAAAATATTGTTTACATTCCATCACAATTCTTTTTTAAAACAAAACGATTTGATAAATTAGAAAACAATAATGTTTATAAATTATATTTAATATTAAAATTAAGTTATATGTATGTTTTGGTTATAGAAACAACAATAATGTAAATCATCTTTTAATGTAAATGTTTCCCCTAGTTTGTTGTTATTGTTAATATAATGGTAAATGAGTATCGTCTATTTTTAATTTTAGGTAACTTTATCACAATTTTATTTTAGAACAATATTTAAAAGAAAAATTATAAATTGTTTTTTAACGAAAAATTTAGGTTGTGAATGATTTAAAGACGTTATTTAAAGACATTTGTGATTGAAAAATATTGAGAAAATTGATTTTAAAGACGAACCTCCTTCTCTTTAGTTCTCAATTGCATAATTTATTCTAATAAGTTCAATAGTTTCACATCATTTAAGAGTTTAAACCAAAAATAATTCACAAATACATTTCTTTCTTAGTTATTCAAGTCACATTACACTAATACAAAAGTTTAAAACAACGACCCATTATTTAATGCGGTTGTAGGGTTAGACACTATCTTTCAAAATGCGGTGACATTTTTTATATTAACTTGATTTAAGAATGAGGCTATTTGTAATAGACGCATTTTGATTTAAGAAGGCGGCTATTTGCAATAGCCACATTTATAAATTGCATTTAAGAATGCGGCTAAATAGTTGTCTTCTTATCTCGTGTATTTACGACTATGTGTACAACAAATGTGACTATAAAGCTGTCGTTTTAAATAAAAAATAGCCGTCGTCTTTTAAAAATAAATTGTAATGTAGAACTTCTATCTAAAATAAACAACACCAAAATAAACAACAACAAAAAAGATTATCACTCTTAAATAAGTCCTTTAAAGTTTTTTAATTTGATACTCATTTCGTTGTAATCATATATTTTTATTAGCTGTTTATCATCCAAATTGATAATGATAATTAAATATAAACATAACAACAAATAAATATAGAATAGTATATAACCTACCACTACAAATTTTAGAGAATGTTCCAAGTAAACTATCAAAAGATATGTTTCGTATTATTCTATCCTTTGCCATATCCCAACTTATATAAAACATTTTCACCTTTCAATAACCTACATTGAATCCGAGGCTATCACCGTAAACATATAATAAAGTTGTATATCTCATTGTATCAAGAACCAGTAAATTAGTTTTGTGCTAATGACATGAAATTTGATTGAAAAGAAAAATAAAATTAAAAGGCATGAAAATAAAGAAGAAATAAGTTGAGAAAATGAAAAAAACATGAATAAACTTTATATAAGTACACATATTTTCAATATTATTTACAGCATAATAATATATAAGCTAGCACTTAAAATGCAATTAATATAAAAGAAATATTGTTATATCTAAATTATACAAATAAACCAATAATGGATAACATATATATAGATATAGATATTTAAATGTTAGATAAACTTTTAAATCATAACAAATTTTCAATAATGTGGAGATTTTACAAGTTTTCACACCAAAATTAACATTTATTATCAATTATTTTGAATATGACACAAGAATAAAAATATTATCTTAAAATATTTTGGTACTCAAATTTTATAAGAGAAGGAACAGATAATAATAATAATTCTATATCCAAGAAATAACTCCTAGATTACTTTAAATTGTTTTGGAAAAAAATAATTTTCATCATAATAAGAAAAATCACAATAAATTTTATAATTAAATATATAACAATATTTTTTATTTTCTATTATTACCATATAATCAATCTCTTCTCCAAAATATTTTCATATTAATTATATTTTAAGTGCTAACAAATAATATAATAACATTTTATATAAAATTAATTATTTATTTGATCACATTAAAATTCTACTTTAATAATAAAATATTAATTTCTTTAATAAAAATTAGAGCATTTATTTCTGTGTGACTAGTAGACTCTGAACTAAGTCGATAATATAAATCAAACTAGACATTTATGAATACTTCTCAACATCTAAATAACATGAAGTAATATTATTTTAATTTCAAGAATTATTTGATAAATACTACAATTTTTTCTCATCCTTTATAACTACAATAAAGTAACTCATCATTATGCATCTCAATCCAGTGAGTGCGGGTTTGATTATTTTATCTCCATCTCTTAAAGGAAAAATCATTCCATCTTCATGATATTCAATTGGTATGAATTTTTTTGTGTCATTCACATTCTATCGCGAGATAGATATACACATATTTACTCCCTTACTTTTCTAAATATTAATTAATTTTTTATAAGAAAATAAAAATCACAACAAAGAAAACATGATATTATCAAGTATTTAATGTCAAAAGGATACACATTTTATTTTCAACAATGTCAAATATCAAGAAAAAAGTTATAATTGTATAAATATCAAATGAGAGTATAAATTAATAATTGGATAAATATCAAATAATTATAGAAAAGAGTAAAGATGGTCAAATATATTACCTATAAATAAGCTATGAAACTTGTACTGCGCAAGAGGGCTCGTGACCTCGACCCAGGTATTTGGGGGAGATCCGCTTGGCGTTTGGGCCCTAGAGGTGGGTCGGGAGTTCGGTCCAGGTAGGGAGTTTGGCGGGATATCTATAAAAGGTATGTTATTTCTAAATACTAAAACTGAAATTGATTTGATATCTCTAGTGCCCTCACTGACTTGATCGTCAGAGTGTAATCACCAGGTAGAGCCCCCTCTGTCCAATAGAGCCGAGTGCCAGACTTGCCAGAGAAGACCCATTAGAAGCGGAGCCCTCCATCCAGTCCACCCGAGGTCAACCGTAAGAACAAAACTAGAGACTAAAGAAAAGTTAATATAATTTTTTTAGTTTGCCTAATAAATTAGAGATATTTTTGTAATTTGAAACGGGGACGAGTATGAGGACGGGTATGTGGAAAGGGATTGGGCGGATATGTACATACATATCATCTTCCCCATATCCAATTTAAAAAATTGGGTATTTTTCCATACTCATACCCGAACCGAGTCAATGCAAGAATTTTCCATTAAAATTGAGACGGGTTAGGACAATATCTACGGAGACAAGTTTATTTGTCATTCCTACTTATAATAATGACTTAAGAAAAACACTTTTTTTCCTTCATTCATTTTACACAAATTGAGGAAGGTGTTCAACATCCCTTAAATTTATGATCTCATACTATTGTCCTTTTATTAATTTGAAGCTGCAAAGATTGTGCACTACTTTAGGGTTTTCCACACTACACAATATTGAGCAAGTTGTATTGTTGTTAACCTAAGGTTAGAAATTATAGTCCAATTATGTATGATACTTCTAGAATATTAACTAATGTCAAGGTAGTGCATGTGATTGTTTGGAATTCTCAATTTCTTTTTTTATACATGTACATTTCCAATTATTTTTTACATATTATAAATTTAAATAACTTATTTTCTATTATTAAAATACTATTATTCTTATTAATATATTTTAATTTTTTTTTAAAACTACTTTGACAATATTTTTAAATATGTAATAATCTCACTATGTATTATTTTAAAATAATTATTTAAATATCATATTTGTATTCCTTATTTAAATTAATTATATTCATTTGTAATATTTTTTATTTGAATTATTTTTAATTTAATTCATTATTTAAAAACTTAAAAGGAAAATCATAATAATTTATTGTTTTTCTTTAATTTTTGTTATTTTTTTATTATAGATCTCACAACGACTAGAAATATGATCAATTTAATTCAATGTTGTATGTTGAATTTTTTGTGTTGTCCCTCTATTATTTCTTAACAAATGTACTGATTTTGATATACTAAATTTTTTTTAAATATTTTAAAATATCAAGATTAATGTATTTTGATGCCACAATAAAGAGGCAACACTAAAAATCTAAGAAAAATCCAAATTCAATCAATTTACAATATATAAGCGAGAGACAAATCTCACCTTACAAGTCAATTTTGTGATAATATGTTAAACTTAATTAAACTTCTTAATTTTGTATAAAAATCTATTTAATGAGGTTTGTTGAGTTTATCGTGTCACTTGCTACTGAACCATCCACAAATATCTAGTCTTACATATAAAATGTTCATGTCTTAGCATAAAGGATGTGGGTTGGAGATCACACGACGACCAAAGATAATGTGTCATACCCATGGCCGAATATTCTTTGGATGACGAAAATCAGAGCCCTATAATAACATAGGGACGAAGAGTATTCAGACGAGTAAGGAGAACTCTTCCTGATCCATACAAGAACATATAAGATTAATTTATAATATATAAGTTGGACAAAACTCATCTTACAAGTCAATCTTATAAATATGAGATCAATTTAAACTCATTTTCTAATATATTTTTTTTAACTTTTTATTTTCTTTAAATTTATTTTAAATAAAGAATATGACAAAATATAATTCCGTTATCAATTAACTAAACTCTCATGATTTCTATTTGGCAAATAATGCTGGGTGGAGTTTATTTTATATATTTTTGAAAACATTTATTTGAAAAAAAAATTAGAGAATTTAGAAAAGAATTGACTTTTAAGTTAATAAATGTTAAAGTACTACACTTTTATATATTATTCCATTGTTTTCTTTTCTAAATAGATGGTCCTTAACGTGAGGAGTTGAGTGAAGGAGCCAATGCTGCCCCCACAGCTCCACCATAACTAACTTTAATTTATAGTTTGTTATATATTTTTTGTTATTGAAAAGTTTTGTCGGGCTTTGAAGAAAAAACGTTGCAAGATTGAAAAGGAGGAACAAAAGAAGAAGGGTCCACGTGTCACGTGTGAAACGGTCTGGTCGATGGAGGCGCGGCGGCCGCTGTTGTCGTGGGCCCACAGATTCCTTCCTCTCACATTCTCACCACAACACATTTTTCTAATACTTTTTATTATTTATTTAAAAATATTTACAAAATGTGGGGGTATTTTGGTAAGAGAGGGACAGGGCGAATGATTGTGAGACACGTGGAGAGAATCACGTGGTGTGAAAGAAGAGGCACGTGGTGTGGTGTGGGATAGTGAACCGTTAGATAAGAGGTTGTTAGGGTTTGGGCGGCTGTCATATAAAAAAGATGGGAGCAGTGTCTGTCAGGTGACTCTTCTAAACTCAAACTCCACAACCCATATATTCTCACTGTCTTCTAGAACTCTCTATTAAATTAATATTCACTATATACAAACAAATATTTAGAATGCAAAGATTTTTATAATTTAGGTGAAAACAATGTTCAGCTTTTTGGTGTGTTTTGTTTTTCTTTAAATACCTTTTTCCTAGAACTTCAATATGCATCTGTGTAGTTTTTTCCCTAAATATGTTTTTCTATGCAGGTGAGTAGTAATTAAGATTGTTTCAGAAGGGTTATTAATTTTTTTAACAAAATATGTATAGTAGAATATCTTGTGTCTAATATAATTTACATCAATATTTCTCAATTTGTGTGTAAATAAGTTGAATAAAATGCATGTAGTTTATGGTAAAGAAAGGGAAATAATTGATTTTATGATTTTTTTTTTACTTTCCTTTAGGTAAACCAAACATTTTCATAATTGAGGAGTGTCCTATTGATTTATGAATTTGCACTAGAGTAGAAAAAGTTGGGGTGGAAACAAATTTATGTAGGAATGATGTAAGCAATGGATAAGGAAAAGTAGAAGGTTGAAATTGAAATTAGGGAATAGGGAGGGACCAATTAAGATGGATGCCATTGTGGCATATATCACTTTCATAAGTTTGTTCATTTTGTTTGGAACACGTTTTTGTGTAAAGCTATGATTGAATGTAGAAGTGTGGCATAGCACTACTAAAAGAAAGAAGAAGAAAAAAATACACATCCTCTATTACTCTAACTGCTATACTGTCCTCATATTTTTAGTTTTGTCTCTTGGCTGCATCAAACACTTTCAATAGTTTCCCTCTTCAATAAATCAACCTCACCCAAGATTTCCATTCATTATTATTTACCTCATTTATTTCACCTAATTATGTTCAACTGTTTATACAGTTGGAGGTTAATTCTGATTAGGAAAAACACCTGCAACAACATGTTCATGCAAGTCCTCACTTTCTTATTCAAGTTCATTCAAATATGTATTACTTTGAAGAGGAGCAAGTGAACAACTAGAATTTTGAAATTAGTCCAGATTAAATGTTTGACCACAGTAAGAAATTGTCACAAATAATAAATAGACACTGTATAATTATTTAACTATAAAGTTTATTATTTGAAAAACCCAAATGAAAGTAAAATTTTAAAGATAAATAAGAGTAAAGATAAGAATATATATTTAAGGTTTTGGAATAAAAAAATATGTAAAAAGGAAAGGAATAAAAAAAAAGATGTTGGATATTCATGTCATTAACCTTTCACATATAATTCAGTTTTCCATAATTCAAGGATTTTAATTACACAATTAATTTAATGATCCATAAGATTTTTTTAAACTCATTTCTAAGTGAGAAAATATCTAATTTAGTTAAGTAAGATCTTAGCATCTTGGTACATTTATTAACCAACCAACTAAAGGTCGAGGATTTAAAATTTGATTGATAGTTCTTATCCTCGCTCCTTGTGATAAGTTTTATCAGAGTTTTTATCTAAATCTTAATGTATAAACGCATTTCCAACTACAACTAAAATTATGAAGTTATGATTTAGTTTATCAGACTAACCAAACATTAAGAAAAAAGTAAAAATAATTAATTAATCAATCTTGTTTAAAAGGAGAAAATAAATCAATTGAGTTAGAAGATTGCATCAATCTCTAACAAGAGAGTTCTTAGCTATCCATGTCTTAATCCTTACACCAACATTAAGAGAAAATACTAAAAGACTTAAGAAAGTAGGGTAGTGCTTAGATATTAGAGGTACTATCCTAATGTATAAGGTTGTGATTTGTGTGTTGTCTAACCCTTAATTCATAATATTTATAGTTTTTTTTTTCAAGACTGACTTGTAGAGTGTCTCATAGATCAAACAACAACAATGACAACAAGAACAAAGTGTTCCATGACCCTAATGATTGTTGAATTAAAGTTTGTATGTCATGAGTCTCATTTAAGCTTTTCAAGACTCACTTAAGGAAGACTATTTTGCTTAGACTTCTCAAGCGATCAACACTTACTTATGTGAACAAATATTTTGTTTGACCAATAGTTCTTTTACGATTCATGGACCCTATAATTTCTCTCACTCAAGCGAGAATCAGGATTTGATCTTGTTAAAAAGGAAAAAAGAAAAGAAAAGCAAAATATCATATTAAACTAAATTTGAAAAAAAAAGACTACTAAAATGATATCATAAAATAATCATAAGTATCCAAATATAAGCCATAAATAGGGTTATTATATATCAATATTTGATAATTATTATAATACTAAACTTAAACTTTGCTTCTCAAGCTAAACAAAACCAAACATTGAATCTAATATAGAAAACCAAACACTTTAGAAAAATAATTTCAAGTCAATATGTTTTTCTTAATTATTGAGATGATAACATAATTCAATATAAAGATTACATCAGGTTCGCAATTAAATTGGAAGAATAAATTTCAAAACAATAGTCATTACAACCTTTAGAGAATGAACTTTTGTACACTTACTCTGTTCATCAATTGTATTTTATATGTACTTTGTTTGATTAGTGTTTCTCTCAATTTATGTCTTTACACGTTCAATTAAGTTTTAATAGTCATCTTAAACAATTACATAACAACAACATACATGTATATAATATGTTACCATATGTGAGTTGCTAGTTAGATAAAAATTTATGGATAATATGATTGTAAGATATACTATGATAAGTATGATAGATATTAGTCTCAAATGTTTACATTTAATAAAATTGTCACATGTTTATGTTTGTTTTTTAATCCTTTAGTAAGAAATGGTTGTACTCTATATATTTAGTAAGTGAGGTGATTTGCCTGGAAAGAGTGGGTCATTCTATGCATTTATCAATGTACCTCTTCTTGGCCATTAATATGTTTATGTGGATTGGGGTTGTAAGCCTTGTTGAAGTGTGGCTTTGCATGGAAAAATAGTGTATTATAAGCTCATAATTGATTAAATTTTGGCTCTTAATTGATTAGGTTTGTGCCCTTAATTGATTAAAAATTGTCCCCTAAAGGTTATGACCTTAATTGATTATATATTGTACCTTAATTGATTACTTATTGACCCCTAATCCATTAATAAAAAACCTTTCTTCTCTTGTGTTCTTTGTTATGCACATTTTTTTGCTGGGTGAAAACTTAACACAATTATACTGGACCCACTCTCACATTTTCAAATTGACACGTAAATAAGTAACTACTTTTCGCATTTCTTATATCTATTTTTTTTAATTTTTAATCTTCTATTCAAAATTTTGTTTCTATTTATATGCATCTCTCAAAATTAAAACTACATTATCATGATTTTACTAATTACATTACAAAAAAATCATTAAATAGTAACCAAATTTAGAAACTGAAAATAATTAGTTACTATATTAACTAAATTAGATACGGTTATACTAATTTAGAGACTAAAAAATTATTACTATCTAATGTGGTTTCTATTATTAATAAAATATTATAAAATAGTTTCTAAATTGATATCTAAATTAGCTACTAAAGTTTAAACTACTAATATTTTAGATTCTAAATTAGTTTCTAAAAGACTAATTTAGAACATAAGTAGTTAGTAACTAAAACCTTGGTAGCTAATAGTTAGATACCAATTTATAAACTATTTTGTAATTTTTTATTAATAATAGAAACTACTTTAAATACTAATAATTTTTTAGTTTATAAAATGTCTCTAATATAGTCAATATACTGACTAATTATTTTGGTCTCTAAAATTAGTTTTTATTTAACAATTTTCTTGTAGTGTTATATCCTAATTATTGAGAAAAAGAAAAAATATTTTAGATACTCTATCATTACTAAAAAATAATATTAAGTTATTTTACAGAAAAAATACGTGATATAAATGATCATTGTATATTTATGAAAATTAATATTTTTATTGGTATCAAACCTCAAAAATTATATATATATATATATATATATATATATATATATATATATATATATAACCGTTTTTTGTGTACACAAATTTTTTCTGATTTTACCCTTATTTAATATATCTCATTTTATTAGTACAATGAAGTATTTTGTCATTTCATATGAATTACTTAACAAATAAAATTATTTTTTAAGTTTTTAAATTAATGTTATGGGACAATTTTTATATGCAAACTAACTCAACTCTTTCCTTAATTTATTATTTTAAGGTAACAATAAAGAAAGAGAGCATACTCTCAACCTCAATCGGTTTCCACACCTAATCTCACCTATCAAATAAAATAATCTTCATTTCCAATCACTCTCTCCACTTCAATCACTCTCTCCACTTCATTTCTAATCACTCTCTCCATCCCATTTCAATCAACTCTATTCTTTGATAAAACCATTATTCTTTTTGTGTCTACCATCAAGTGGATCCTAATTTTAATTTTAATGTTAACATCATCACTCTCTCCGATCCCACAACCACCAATGGAAAAAAGAAAAAACTTGTTCAAACCATAGGAGAAAAAAAAAAGGTTTATTAATCAATTCATCATTTTTTTATATGTTATTTTTTGTTTTTTAATTTCAACTCATCCAAAATTATTTCTCTATGTATGTTAAATTTCTATCATTGTACAAGTTAAGTAGAAGAGAAAAATACGGATACACAAACGCTAGAACACCGATGTTTCCGCCAATTATAATAAAATGGAATAAAATTAAAATTATTAAATAATAATTAAATTATAATTTTTATTTAATACAAATTAATTTATAATAATAAAAGTAACATTTTATAAATATGTTATTTTATTTTTTATTTTATTTTTTATTATATATTATTATTATTAAAACTATTAATTAACATTCTATTGTTATTATATCTATCAAATCATTTATAAATTTTCATATTTCTTTCATTTTTCAATTTTTTCTTTTAATTCAAATTATCTTTTTATTTCACTCCCTTAAATTAATATATTGGACCATGGAGATCCTTTAATCTATTAGACCACGGAGAGATGGTTGGTGCACGTGTTTTGGAATTTTAATTCCAATTCTATTGAACATGTGTTTTGTTTATTCTATTTTGTAAATATTTATCTATGAGTATTTATATTATGCTCATATGTAAATATAAGAGCAAATATGTAATTATATTAAATGCTTGAATATATGATTTTCTTTTATTTTAAGTAATGATAGTAAGATCGGTATATAATATGCGTAATGGAGGGGATCAATTATGGTGAAATGGGGTTTCGTGATTAAAATGCGGTTTCGTTGAAAAAAAGGTAAAAAATGGTGAAATAGGAAACTGCTGCGTAAGTCAAATTTAAATTTCAAATTTCAATTAAATTGAGAGCGGTTTCATGGCCAGAGGAATTATGAATTGACCAAATATTTATTTTAATAGTTTTATTTGTTTGGTCAGTGTTTTTTTAAAATATAAAATTAAAACTGCTGACAAAATATAAATATCTCATTTTATATATGTTTAAAATAATAAAATAAAATATAAATATAAGAATAAAATTAGAAAAAATGAAATAATAAGAGAAAAATCCTCTTTATATATAGGTATATCAGTATTAAACCACAAAAAGATAAAATCTTTATTTTCCATCAAGTTATTAAACATGAAGATTAATTATATGATTATTTTTCTAAATATTTTTTAATTTATAGGAAATAATCAATCACGGAAAATATAATTTTTTAAAATATTAAGAAATTTTTAAAAAAATAGTATAAATTATTGACAAATAATATTAATAGTGTATTAGTTATTTTGTTAAAAAGTATAGATCAATTAAAAGGATCTTACAAAGAGAAATATAATATATAAACAGAATAATTTGTTTATATATAGATTTTTTTTTAGTTTCCAAGTATTCTTTTTTTCTATTTGACACTATTGAACCGAAGAAAAAGTTGTAAAATTTCATGGTGGGTTTGATTTAGAGAATGACAAAAGAAAAATGAGCAGATGTAAAATAAATATCATTTTCTAAAAACTATGGAGATAACAATATTTTTATCCTAATATATTATTTAATACAATAGATAGGTTCTCCAAGTATACAATTTTTTTCTCCTGTGACATTCTTTTCCTAGCCAAGAATGTGGCTCACATATTTAACAAAGGAATTGTCAAACTACATGGGTTTGCAACAAATTGATAGAGACAATATCTTCGTTAGTCACTTTCGGACAGAATTGTCCAGATAGATAGACAGAAAATTAAAGTACAGCACTGTCTACCACGATCAAACTGAAATGCTCAATAAGTTACTTGGAAATATATTTATGATGTCTTTTCCGAAAAAGAGATGGCCCAAATGGCTATCTTGGGCAGAGTTTAATATCCTTATACCAGAATTTAGAAAAAAAATGTCTTCTTTTCAGATTCTACATGGTGGCAACCCTCCATTATTTTTCAAAGGAGACAATTTTCCCAGTAAGTTAGAATATGTTATTTGAGTTCAAAATGAAAGAGACAATATACTACAACAGCGTAAACAAAACCCCTAACTCAAAAAGGATAAAGTGTTATCCAGACCAAAAAAGAGGGGAGCAGAATTCATTATTCTAAAGCATAGGTATCAGCAATGGTGTCTGTTTCACTTTTATGGGTTTCTCGACTATGTTCTTTTGTTATTGAAATGAGACAGCAGTGGGGAGAATGTTCATCGGTGTGAAGAATATCACAAGAATCATGTTGATAACGTCGGCAAACCTTGAGATCTATAAGCTCAAGAACTCCCGCAAAGGGTGAAATGTGTCATTGTGAGGGAAGGACACATACACATACACATAAATGCCCTTAATCAAAGAGAGTTCCAAAACAAGTTATTTAGAGAAAACACAAAAAAACTGCTTTATAATTTAATTGGATAGAGTTCATAATCCTTGTAAGCTAAATTTGGATGGTAATGATCATTGTTAGCACCATCTCTTTATCACCTGGATCAATTGGCAACCGGTGTCAAATTTAGTAAAATGACACCTTTAATAACTTTCAAATGCAAAAAATTATCAATTTAACAGTTGAATTAGATAACTATGTTTATGATCTCGTCTTTGGGCAAAGGTGAGGGTTGTGTTGTGCCCTCTATCCACGGATCAATCATGAAGGATTACATGTGTTATTGATAAGCTGTTACCCAGGAGTAACAATGTATGTCTCCAGTAAATCAGCTTAGCCGCCAAATGGACACTCAAATGTAGTATTACATAAGCAATCAAAGCCCTCACAAATTTATTAAACAACTTTCAAACAAAGCCTCTTAGGTACAAATTCAATATATGTAAAACTTGGATTCAAATAACAGAAGTATATATGCTTTAATATGAGTAAGAAGGAAAGCCTAAGAAATACATATAATAAAGCTCTGGTTCACCCATCAACTAAGAAAATGTATTCCAGAAATTAATAATGTTAAATAATTGCCTCCATTTTCGGCTGAATGGAATGCATACATACCATAGAAACTAAGAAATCATATATATGTCCAATATCTATTCTCTAACAATCAAGGCCTACCATTTGCCAAATAACAAGATATAATTCCAAATTCCAAATTTTCAATGTCAAACTGAAGCTAACTTTTTTACGAACACCACAAATGTTTTTTATTACTGAGCATTGCACAAAACTATACCAACAGACTACAAACAGATTCAATTAGACTAAGGTTCCACAACAAGAAGCTTCAATTTACTTTGTACTACAGAATCAGATAAAGGAAACTTATAAAGTCCATTATAAATTGTCCAAACAAGAAAAAAATGCAATAACTAGTACAGCCAAATTTCAGCATACCAATATTAGAATGAGAATGATTTTTTACCCGTTTTTCTTCACAGCAGGTGGGGAGGGGGAAGTTAAAAAAACAGCCTAATCATTTCTTGAAAAAAAAGTGGTCAAAGGCAAAATTTTGATATTGGACATTTAGGTATTACTTGTCAATACAGAAACCAGCTAATGCAAACTAGAGTATCAAGCAAATAAATTAGCAGGCGGGGTTGTTTAATATATTAAGCTAAACGAAGCAACATTTTCCAATAGCATAACATAAAAATATAGTTATGGACCTAGAAGAAAAATGAATAACAAACCATAATACAGAAATAAAATTGCTAACAAAAAAATCAAATATGCAATCTAGAAAGATACATGCATTTTGAGATAAACATCATAGCAGACCAAATTCCTATATCATCCATCTTATATAGAATATGAACCAAGTATACATCCTTCACCTTTTTAGCATTTTAGGGATGAATATCACCTGTTAGTTAAGTGATTCAACTGTTTTAAAGCCTTCATATGCTTCGTATACATACATCTTTTCTTGGTAATGTTCACGCAACTTTTACAAGTTACTTGTAGTTGTCGCAGAAAAGAACAGGTTTTGTCCATTTTCAGGTAAGCACTAAAAGATAAATATCAATTCCTCCTGAAAACAAACATCCCAGACTCAATCTGATTCATCCAAGACAAGAAACTGCAGACACAGGTCAAATATTAATTCATAGAACAGTGAACACAAAGAAAAAGCAACACATAATGATTAAGCATAGAGCATGCAGTTTTGAGTACTAAAATATGCAAAAAAGATTCTAACCTACGGTTAATTTTGTTGCATCTTTGAGACCCTTGAGGTTGTTTTTCTTTCAATAATTTTAGTTTGGAGGAGTTTCCATCCAAAGACAATATAGATCACAATAGTAGTACAATTGCTTCATTTTTAGTCACTTTGAATTGCAAAGCCATTTTTTTATCACTATTTTATTCAGGAGGATTATTTTGTCTTCATTCCTATGTTATGTATTTCCCTCAGTTTGTCAAGTATTACATGAAAAATGTTTACATTACTGAAAAAACCTATGTTAACACAGTTATCAGTAAAAGGTGTAAGCAATATGCATAAAAATCATAATAAAATAGCAAAATTAACAGATTTAAAAAGTACTACAAAGCCTTAAATTTTTTGAGCTTATATAATGATAAACACCTACACAAATGTTTGGAAGAACTTATGTCTAGACAGTTCAACAATTTGACTTCCTTGAGTATGAAGAAACTTAGCCATAGTGGTTTTCCAAATGTAGCCTAAATATAAATTGTTTATCAATAACTACTTCTCCAATAAAAGAGTCTAATTAAACTGTTTATTCAACTCTAAATCCAGTTACTCATTACCTTGGTTCTGGATAAAATGGGAGATATATCACGGTTAATGCACCCTAAATCCAAATGCTTATCCAATCATAAGTACATATTCAATAAGAACTTAATTAAGGTTATGATTGGATTAAAAGTTTGTAAACTTTTGTCTTAAGTTTATTTGCCTACTGAGTTTGTCAGTGCAACTCCCCCTTTAATGACTCTTTCAAGACAAAGTTGTGCATGTTTGGATTAAAAGCATTTGTAGCAACAAAAATTTCATCAACGGATCATACATTAGAATGCTCAATTTTGCAACTTTAAATCACATGAGATAAAGAGAAGAAACTATTTTTTAGAGAGTTCAATCATACCTCCCTTATGTTCTCATATTTATATTCATAGAATTATGATCCAATGAGTAGAGGGAAGAGCAAAGATCAAAACCAAGAATTAGAGTCCCAGGAGCAAATATGGGTTCAACTCATAGGTACAACATATAGCAGTTTTCTAATACAACTACTTGCTACCTATATTTAATACTTATTCTGACACTCCCCCTCAAGCTGAAGCATACAAATTGTGTGTACCAAGCTTTGAACAAATAAATTCAATTTGAGGTTCCCTTAAGGATTTTGTTAACATATTTGCAAGTTGATAATTGGATTTGACAAACTCATTACAATTTTTCTTGAAAACTTTCCCAAATAAGATGGGAGACAATCTCTGTGTTTAGTCCTCTCATGGAACACTGGATTGGAAACAATATGGAGAGAAAATTGGTTATCACAATGCATCTTCATTTGCTGAATATCACAAAAGTTAAGTTTTTGAAGGAATTGTTTCACCCATACAAGTTCACAAGTAAGAGACATCATTGCCCTATATTCAACTTCAATAGTTGATTGGGGCAACTACATTTTGCTTCTTACTTTCCCAAGAAATAATATTTCCTCTAAGGAAAACACAATAAATTGTAGTATAGCGTTTAGGAGATCCTGCCCAATTAGCGTAACAATACCCAGAAATTTGGGTGTTTTCTTTATCTTCATATAGCAAACCTTGTCCTAAAGCCTTTTTGAGATATCTTAAGATATGAATGATAACATTCCAATGCCCAATACAAGGAGCCTTCATGACTGACTAACAACACCAACTGCAAAAGACAGATCAGGTCTAGTAATAGTAAGATAAATAACTTTTCCAACCAGTCTTCTATATCTTTCTAGATCAGAGAAAGATTCACCTTGTTTTGTCTTAATTTCTGATTTGGGTCCATAGGACTAACAACATCAACTACAAAAGACATCAGGTCTACTAATAATAAGATCACCAATATTCTATATCTTTATGGATCAGAAAAAAGCTTCACTTTGTTATGTCATTAATTTCTTATTTGGGTTTATAGGACTATCCACTGGTCTACAATCAATCATACACATCTCTTTTAGGATCTAGAACATATTTCCTTTGACAGATACAACACCTTTTGACTAAGCTACTTCAATACCCAAGAAATATTTGAGGCTTCCAAGATCCTTGGTTTGAAAATGTTTACACAAGTGTTCCTTTAGCTGAGATATTCTAGTTGTAATGACTATGTCATCACATACACTATCAAGTAAACACATTTTCCAAGGGAGGTATGATAGTAAAATTAAATTATCTGCTTCACTATGTTTCAGTCCAAAGGTTTGAACAATGTGGCTAAATTTTCAAACCAAACATGTGGTGATTGCTTGAGACCATAGAGAGAGCGTTGCTACTTACAAACCAAACCAGACCCTTCCAGAGCAACAAACCCAAGAGGTTGTTCCATGAAGACTTCCTCTTCTAAATCTCCATGAAGAAAAGCATTTTTAATATCAAATTGATGAGGTGACCAGTGACAAATAGTTGTCGTGGCAAACAAAAGACAAACAATAGTCATTTTGGCCACTAGAGACAAAGTGTCTCTATAATCAGGCAATAGACCAGAGTGTATCATTTAGCAACTAATCGTGCATTAAGACAAACAACTTCACCATTGGGGCCAATTTTAATGGCATAAACCCATCGACATCCAATTGTCTTCTTCCCAGGCAGAAGGGGAACTAATTTCCATGTGCTATTTTGGTCAAGAGGTTGCATCTTTGTAATCATGGTTGGTCGCCATTCAGGATGATCAAGTGCTTCATTCACAATTTTGGGAATAGTAATAGAAGACAATGGATATAAAAAAGCAATAGAAAGGAGAGACAACTTGTGTTGTGATAGCTAAGAAAATCATAAATAGGATGTGATTACGGGTAGAACGAGTACCTTTCTGGAGGGCAGTGGGCTAAGCTGAATCATCATTACTAGGAGACGTGGTCTTGAGTGACGATTGAAAAGAATTTGATGAAGAGGAATCATCTTGGATAATTGGACTAGTTATTTCACTCTTGCATTGGTAGGTAATAAGAGGAGGTGATGATGGTTCAAGAGGACTTTGAACAAGATTGGAATTGTTAGGAGCACTAGGAACAACATACTCAACTAATGGTATAAGGAGGACCTGCTAGATGGAAGAAACATCTTGGACAAAAGAAAAGAAGAAATGATTCTATTAGAAAAAGGTGACACTGGCAGACATGTAGTACTTCTTGGTTTCAAGAGAGTAACAATAATACCCTTTTTGAAGTCGAGAATAGCCCAAGAAGGCACATTTAACAGTATGGGTAAAGAGTTTACACAACCCTGGAGACAAATCATGAACAAACATACACAACCAAACATGTAGGGGGAAACATGAAAAAGAGGATCATTTGGAAAAAAGAATGGAATAAGGAACCTTATTGTTGAGAAAAGAAGATGACATTCTATTAATAAGAAAACAAGCAATTAGGATAACATTGTGTTAGTAATGGACTGGTATATTGGCACTAAGCAATAAGGTACAAGCAATCTCAACCAAATGTCTATTTTTCCTCTCTGCAATACCATTTTGTTGAGGGGTGTGAGGACAAGTAGATTGGTGGAAAATGCCATGTGAACTTAAAATTGGAGAGAAATTAGAGAAGTACTCTTTGGCATTGTCACTTCGTAAAGTTTTTCAGAGGTAATGGTAGGAATTCTAGAGAAGGAGACAACAAGTCCAGAAAACATTTTCGTCGATAGAGAATAAAATAGGCAAAATGAAAAAAAAGAACCATAGGTTTGACCTTCAACCATGCTGGAAATGAAGAACCAGCGGTCGAAAAAGAGACTAGGAGGTGTGGAGGAGGTGCAATGTCATTCTGGTGATGAGAGGAAGGTGGCATGTGGACGTCAAGCGCCTAGCAACGACGAACCAAAACTGTGTTCGTGGGAGGCACGTGGAGAAGACTTTGCTTCCGGGAACAATGAGGTTGGCGGTCACTAGGAGAGCCGCTCTAGATCCGATGGTTACCAAAGGAAATTGTGACAGGATGGTGATGATCTTAGCAATGAATGGCAAATACTTCACCGAAGACTAAGATTAGCTAAGCCCGATTAACCTGTTCTGATACCAACTTGGGATAAATAGAAGAGACTATATTTGAGAGAGCTTAATCACACCTCTCGTATGTTCTTATACAGAATGAATAGAGGGAAGAGCAAAGATCAAAAACCAGAACTAGCATCCTAGGTATAGATATAGGTACCCCATATAGCAGTTTTCCAATACAATGATTTACTACCTATATTTAATACATATTCTAACAAAATCAACATGCAGATAGTAAAACTAAGTTTAAAATGAAAATCAAACGAGATTAATTTATTTGTCAACTTTACCTTTTACAACTACTTTAGGGCCTTCAAACTGAAAACCAGACGTACACTAAACTGTCTACTGTTTATCTAAACTCAATTCAGATAAGGTTTTCCTTGGTTGATGATTCTGATTTATGGTCCAAGTGTGAAGGTTCAAAATTCAATTGATACAAGAAAAGGTCTAGAGAACTCTAATTTATTTGTAAGAAGTGAGTATTGTAGGAATACAACATTTATTAAGTAATGTTAAGTATTGTAAGTAGGAATACAACATTTATTCCATTAAGAGAAACAGAAGAATAATGTTGCAAAGCTGCATAAAATCAAATTCCAATTCATGCTAAAAAATTAACACAACACCAGCAAAATTTGCAGTGTCCTCGGCCATCATTATGAAATTCTAAATTTCAGACAGCTAAAAAGAAACAACATACATCATTCCATAACAACTTTTGCACCAAGAGCTTTCAGTTTCTCCATTATCTTCTCCCCTTCTTCTTTTGAAACACCTTTCTTTATAACAGAAGGTGTTTTCTCCACCAAATCCTTCGCCTCCTTCAAACCTAAATCAGTAAAG
>Ga0123342_1003681_pt1 | contig 24351 bp, 3 predicted proteins | sample Turbeawhitnodule_FD_89960 | JGI IMG/M metagenome (GOLD analysis project Ga0123342, IMG submission 89960) | Root nodule microbial communities of legume samples collected from Mexico - Turtle bean Mexico white nodule | ecosystem: Host-associated > Plants > Roots > Nodule | place: Mexico: Nepantla... | reverse complement strand
TAGATACCAATTTAGAAACTATTTAACAATAATAGAAAATAATAGAAACTAATTTAGAAACCAAATTTCTTTTTAGTTTCTAAAATGGTCTCTAATTTAGTTACTATTGCAACTAATTATTTTAGTTTCTACAAATTGGTTTCTATTTCATGATTTTCTTGTAGTGTATATAGTCCTAAGTTGGAGTGTGCCGGAGATTCCACATGAATTAAAAATTAGAAATTTTATAGTTTATATGTGAGTGTAAATTTTATCATATAAATAAGATGATTTTATAAGGTTGAGTTAGTTTTAAAATCTTTTATATGATGTTTTTAATATAGACAATGTCTACTTTTGTTCACTTTTGTACTGATTCATTCATCTGACCGTGAATGAATATATTCTGCTGTCTCATCCTCAATGGCGAACTTTAGTTACAATGACTATGATCTCTTGTAGTTTTACCGCCATTGAATGACAAAAATTATCATATCTGGGCATCCGCAATGAAATTGGCATTGCAACAAAAGAATAAGACCAAATTCGTTTATGAAAGTTCAATCCAACCATTAATCACGGACCCGTTATTTGGACCATGGAAACTTGCAATACAATCATAATTTTGTGGTTACAACATTCAATTCAATTTCGGAATCTATTGTGAAATCCATTAAATGAATTTACAAGTCCTGGATGTTTGAAATGATCTTTGAGATAGGTTTTTTCAAAAAGGGATACTTTTTTAATTGAAGATATTGAAAAGGATCTTTATCTTTTCATCAAGGTATGATACTCTCTCATATTCTTAATTTTGTGGTATTATACAAATCAAGAAAATTAAAGATTAAAATTATGTAATCCTTATTAAATGATCGATTCTAATAAGTAGATTGTACAATTATACTTTCTAAATAAAAGATTGATTATGAGTACAACATATTATTAGTCATATGTCTTATTAGACATTGAGTATATGAATTATATCTCTGTAATAGAGATTTAGTGAATGTACATATAAGATAGGTTGAGATATTTAGATATACAAATGACAACTAATCATAATTAGTGTCATATAAGATTATCTACGTGATGCCACTTAGAACAAAAGATCATAATTTAATATACATTGTTTAACAAACTCCATCATTCGAAAAAAAAAAACCTAAATTATATAATTTTATCAACATTACGTCAATTTGAGACAAGAAATCCTAATTTAGCTTATCTTATTCAACAAGTTCCATTATTCGAAAAAGAGGATTGGAAAATTTTCATGAATTTTTTTAGATTTTTATTTATAAAAAACCCTAAACTCATTGTTATAAAAGGATAAATATTTTTGAGTTTTCTAGCTTAAGATATTGTTACATTCTTTAACTAAAAATAATAATAAAACCAAGAGGGGTGAATGAATCAGTGGTTTCTTAAATATATTTTTTCAATTAAGATACTGATACAAGTTTTCCTAAAGCACTTAATTTAGGATTCTTGCAAAATAAAAAAAAAGAAGTGATAGAGAAAGATTCTCAAAAACATTTGAATTGGTTCGAATCAATTGATTATATATTTAGTATCAATTAACTTAATTTTAGAGTGATTGATTTCATTATTTTAAAAATGCTTAAATTACAATTATAATATGTGAAATATGTCACGCAAGTTAATGCACCTACAATTCCCTTAAAATATTCTTAGGAGAAAATACCAAGAAATGAAGATAAACACTACAAGGGATGCACCAATAAGATGTATAACAAGAGTTTACAAAAAAATCATAAAGACATCACTTCATTATCATGAACCACAAAAGCATAGAATAATGAGTTATCAGGCAGAAGATAATCCACAACCTTGAAAAGAAATATTTGAACAACTTTCATAGAGATAAGAGTTTCTTAAGGAGATTCTTCAATATATGAAAATAATAACTTAAAAGAATAATTCATTATTTTTAAGATATCTCAAAAAATTATTTATAAAAGAATATATATAAAAATGACTTAATCAATTATACTAAATAATAATCAATTATCATTTTTAGTTGTTTCTATGAATACAAGTGAAACAATGTAATTGATTATGGTAAATTTGTGCAAATAAAGTGTTAATATTTAAAAACTATTCTAAGTGATAATTGATTAGTAAAATTGTGACTTTGAAAAACTTGATTATCCAACATTAAATTAATTATTTGAAAGGATTTATCAACAAAAGTAATAATTTAAAAAAATTATTATGATCAAATTATAATACTATTTTAAATTAGTATCTAACATTAGTTATCAATTTTTTAGGTACTAATTACTTTAAATTCTAAATTAGTTACTAATAACTAATGTTATATATTAATTTAAAAAATAATTTATAATTTAAGATATTTTAATAAATAAAGAATATTAATAATTAATATTAGATATTGATTTATAAATTACTTTATAAATTTTAATTAACAATAAAAATTATTTCAATTATTAAATATTTTTTAATTTATAAAATAATATCTAATTTAATTAATAGTAATTAATTATTTTTTATCATTAAAATTAGTTATCATTTAATAATTTTTTTACAAGTTTAAGTTATATAGTGATAACAATTGAATGAATTATTATTGAATAACTAATTTGCAAATTCAAAAGGTTAGAAGAATGAAAGAGAAACAAGAGAGTTATAAGAAAGATTTCTATCTTCCTTGTATTATTATGATGTTGCAAGGGATTTACCAATGACCATCATTCATTATTTTTGGGAAACAAGTTACCTTACCTAAAGCAATCTTCGTAATGTTTAATTTGTCAAATTTTCCATTTTCCTCAATCCAAAAAGGAATATAAAGTTGACGAATAATCAAAATGGCGTCGTAAAATAGTTTGGTGAGATAGTTTAAAATGAAGAAAATCTGTTCATATTGTGAATGGTAAAGGAATAGAATACTGTATTGTGACTGTTTCTTTCTGCACCTCCATATCTTCTTCTGGCACCTCCATACACAACATGAAAATACATTTTTATCCTTCTTGTGTCATCTCCATTGAATAATTTTCGGATTATGTTCCAGAAACGTATTTAGAAAAAGACTTCCGGATTACATAATCCGAAAGTTAAAAAAGACTTCCAGATTATATAATCCATAAAGTAATCATGCATATGAAAAAAGACTTCTGGATTATATAATCCGGAAGCTAATTACAAATTTGAAAAATGATCTCCGGATTATGTAATCTGAAATATTACAGAGGGGTAGTTTTGAAAATACGAAAATCTATGGAGGTGAGAGAAGAAGGTATGGAGGTGCAGGAAGAAGCGGCCCTTTATTGTTCACGTAGTCTCATGCATAACCTTTCTGAGAATAAAAACAAAACTTTTTTTTAATTTCTTTTTGTCACATGCATAGTTTGATATCCGCACGTGTTCTTATTCAATGTGATGTGCCAACAAATACTCAAATGTATTGGACGGGTTTTATGACCTGGGCCAGACTTCCTGCACCAATGAGTTTCGATTCGTCCTCAGCCACGAATTTCTAAAATTTAAAGAGTGGAAAATGTAGAATTAAAAAATACATTTTGAAGAAAAAATTGAAATAACTTTTGTGTTTTAAAAATGAAATTTTAAAATATAATTGAAAAACCAATTTTTTTGGAAAAATAATTTTAGAATAAAAAAGATACATTTTAATAAAAATAATTTTAAAAATTAAAATCCAAAAAATTCAGAAAAGAGATTCTGAAAATTCCAAAACAAGAATTTTGAAATTCAAAAAATATTTCGAAAATCCAAATCTAATTTTTTTTATAAATATCAAATTTAGAATGTATTTTGACTCACATTTAAAAAAAAAAAAACTAAAAACGACATTTTCATCATTTCATATAAGACATCAGATTAAAAAAATTGGGTGCAGAAAGCAATTTACAGGATGTTTCTCACTGCACCCCCAACAAATAATATTCTGCACCCTACTATTTTTGGAAAAGACTATTCTACCTTTTCTAAAACTGACTTCCAAATTGTTTTTTCTAAAATATTTCCAAATATACTTTCCATAATACATTTTATGAATCCTGGATTTTTCATTCTAGATATTAAAAAAATAAAATTGGAAAAAATATTTTGAATTGATTTTTTGCCTTATGGATTTCTTAATATGGAAATACATTTTGCTTACTTATTCCAAATACCTTTTACTTATAGAATCATCCAAAATTATCAAGGATAATTCTAGTACTGCAAAGAATGAAGGGTGCAGGAAAAAATATTAGGGCGCAAATAAAAATATCCCAATTTACGTTACCTAAATGGGCTATAAGGCCCAAATAGTAACGGTGTAGGGGATGTTTCTTCCTGCACCTCTACACTTTTTTTCCGGCACCCTACATTTTTCAGAAATACCAAAATTACCCTTTATAGTTTTAGATGTTTTGAGAATAGTAGTTTCATAAGCAGAAAATTCAGAAGATAAAAAATCATTCAGAAACATATTTTCTGGAACACATTTTTTTTATTTATGGATTTATAAGTCCGGAATTCATAAAACATGTTCTGGAAAAGACGGTTCTGGAAATATTTCGAAAAGAACAATCCGAAAGTAATTTGTTAAAGGGGTAAAACAGTCTTTTCAAAAGTGAGAGGGTGCAGGTAGAAATTTGTAGAGATGTAGGAAGAAGTTGCCCGGTGTAGGAACTTGTTAGACAAATTCTTCATACACCATACCAATTTGAAAATATATTTTAGAATTTGTTTTTTTTCTGAAAGTCAGAAATATATTTCAAAAATCTAAATCCATATATTCCAAAAAAAAATTCAAAAATATCTTTTTATCTACATCCTTTTTCTTTTATTTAAAGTTTCGTATTTTACTGAAAAATCTATTAGAGTTTTTAAATTAGAGTTTCAAATTGATATGATGCTGGGAGAATTTGGCTTGTTGCTATCTTGTCACAATCCAAATATTCGATTACCCCGGGAACTTTGCAAATTTCCTGTCCTTCCTCCGCTCCGCTCGAGATCCTAGGCTCGCCGCCGGCAACTCTCTCGCCGCAAATTCTTTTTCTGGTATGCCGTTATTGAGTTTTAATTATTAGTAACAAATGACTCGAGTTATCGATTGTTTCCCTAACCCAAATAATCAATGTGCTACAAAAAAACCGGTGCTGCATTTTCTGTTTGCTTTGCATCCACTGCTTTGCTATTCTCAACGACTTCGTTTTATTATGAAATAAATAAAAGAAATCGTTCAATTTGTTGCATTTTGCGCCTCATATGCAGCCAACAAATGGAATTCATACCGTCGGTGACTATGAAGAGGAAAGAGGATTTTGCATATGGTGAAGCCTACAACACAATGGATGAAGGTGCTATTCATTCTCAAGTTGTCACGTGTCATCTTTTTTTAATAATTTAAAATTTTAACATGCTATCAAATTTGAAACAGGGCTGGAAACTCTTGTTGAATAGAGAGTAACTGGTTTTCCTGTATAGATTAGTGATTCATTTTTAACCATTCTTATTTTTCACTTTGAAATTGCTGATGCGGTGTCTTTTTGTTATATTCTTCTATTTTTGTCTCGAATTCCAGAAACACGCTTTTTCATTTGAATGTTTGTTAAACGAATCTTGAAGAAATAAGGTTTTGAGCTTAATGGCTATGCACTGCACCGTTAATAACTTGTTTAATAAATCAGTGAAAAATTAAACTCCTCATTGAACAAATCTTGAAGATTATGATTAAACACTTCACTGGGTCTCTACCGGTCCTGTCCTTCCTTTCTGTAGGACTTCTACCATCATAGCTGCAAAATTCAACGGGAAGAAAATTTACTTGTCTTGGTGTTTTTCAGTGAATCTGTAATTCCTTAGTCAATGATATCACGACCATTTGGAGAAGAAAGTCAGTGTTATTCCCTCTGAAAATATACTTTGGTGACAAAAGCTTGACTTCCAAGTATGTGTTCTTCTATGACAGTCACTTGAATAAGACATGTTAGATATTCTCAGATTCTTCAAGACATGTTTCTTTTTGGAAGAAGACCCAAAACATTTTTGCTAATAATATTTATAGTCTCTTTGTTGCTACTCAAAGATTAGCCTCATTCAAAGAGACCAACCATGATATTATCTCACGTATAGCAAGAACTTGAGCTGCTTTTGAAGAACTGAAGAGATTTAGGTTGACTCATTGGTGGATATCAATAAAAAAACTTGATATGTTATGTATGGTTGACTCTGAGAAATCTACATTCAGATTTTGATCATGTACCCTGGCCAAATTCTGGTTGGTGATTAGATCCCTTCTTTAGTAGACAACTTAGGCACTAGACTTCTTAATGTGCCTACTTTGGTGAAAGATGAGAGTTCAATCTGAAGAAGAAAGTTTTCTCATGAGGGGTACCAAGAATATTTGGGGATTAAATATAAAAATTCAAGAGACAAGCTCAATCTTCTTTGGCGTCAAGTTTTTCAAAAGCATGCATTTCTATATGGAAGGACAAGGCCCCTCGATACTTGACTTTGGTGCCTCTGTTCACATTTTTCCTAACAGTTCTTCATCCTCATTTATTTCTTTTCCAAAGATTCTTCATCTTGTTACAGTTGTTAATGGATCCAAAATTGCATCTCAAGGAATTGATCAAGTTCTTTATCTCTTTCTTTAAATCTTTCGTCCGTCTTGTACATTCCACATTGTCCTTATATCTTAATCTCTCTAAGTCAATTGACCCACTCTTTAAATTGTTCTATAACCTCTGATGTTAATTCATTTTGTCATATTAACATGATACAAGTCATTTGATTGGTGAAGGACAAGAATCATAAGGTCTTTATTACCTGAAAACAAGTATGTGGTTTTCTATGATATTCTCAACTTTAGAAAAGCTCCTTCCACATTTCCTGGAGTCTCTTGTAATTCAACTCCTCTAACAACTTCACATGTAATAGATTATTCACCATCAACCCCTTCACATGACTTCACACTTCAAATTCGTCCATTTCTATTTTGTTTCTTGAGTTATCATTGTTTATGTCCATCATAATTTTCTGTTTTTTCCTTTGTCTATTACTCATGTTCCTAAAACTATCTATGAGCCACTTAATCATCTTGGGTTGTAGATAGGTCTATGTTGTTAACGTTGGGTCTATTGGTGAAGTTCGTCCCTTTAATGTTCAGTTGGTGGTCAAAGTATATACTCAAATTTATGGTTTTGACTATTGTGGTCCTTTTTCTCCTATGGTCAAGATCAGTACAATTCCTTTCTTCCTTGTTATGCTGCTATTCGCCATTGGTCACTTGACCAGCTTGACATTATAAATGTCTTTCTTCATGGTGATGTTTAGGAGGAACTTTGCATGGGATGGCTTTGTTACCTAAGAGGAGTATAATTTAGTTTGCAAATTACATTATTCTCTTTTTGGACTAAAGCAATCACTGTGAGTTTGATTTGGTAAATTAGTCGTAGTACTATACAAAATTTTGGATTAAAATGAAGTGAGACAAATCATTCAGTTTTCCATTGTCATGTTTTCTTTGATAAGTGTGTTTATCTAATGATTTATGTTGATGATATATAATTATTAAGGGAAATAATAACACTTGGATTTCTCAACTCAAAGAGCATTTATTCAATCATTTTAGACCTAAGACTTTGGCTAACTAAAGTACTTTCTTGGCATTGGAATGACTTAATCAAAGAAAGGTATTGTAGTTTCAGGAAGAAAATATGTTCTTCATATTATGGAGGAGACATGACTGGAAAATTGCAAGTCTATTGATAGTTCCATTTACCCAAATCAGAGGCTAATCGTGGACCAAGTTAAAATCTTTTCAGATTCAAAGATATATAAGAGGCTAGTGGGAAAATTCTTTTATCTCATTTACAAACTTACAAGAGTTGATATTTCTTATACAATTGGAGTTGTTAGTCAATTCACGTAGAATCCTCACATTGACCGGTGGAATGTTGTGACTTGTATTCTCATATATGTCAAAAAAGGTTCTAGGACAACGATTGTTATATGAGTGAGGACAAGAGATATATTCAAATTTCAGGGTATTGTGATGTAGATTGGGTTTGGTCGTCTCATTGTCAAGAGATCCTCCTAAGGATATTGTGTATTTATTGGGGGAAATTTTATCTCTTGGATCCTATACCTGCATTGAAAGCAATTTCAAATACAAAACATTACAGTTGTGAATTCTATCCCACTAACTCCAAAAGTAAATGAATAATCTGACAGTTTATGCAACTGGCTACATTCCATGTTTAAAAATTCACATAATCTGGGTGAGACCCTGAAAAATATTTAGCTAAATATTTTTATAGTGAAAGAAATGTTTCTGTAAAGTAGAAAGAAAGGGCAACATGTGTTTGTGCATGTGTGTGACGTATCTGTTTATGAAGTTTTGAAGATACATCTATTGTTCTACTTTTTCTTCCGCACCCATGTGTTATTTTTTTTACTGATAACCTCCTTTTGAGATGAGTCTGGAGCGTGCCTAATAATTTCCTAGTGGGTTTGGACCGCTCAGATTGATCCAATCCAACTTGTGAAACATTGTAAATTAATAAAGTCCCCATCTTTCATTGATGGTAACAGCTGCACTAAACTGGATATGGAAGTCATTAACTCTACGAAGTCTTGCAGACTTTCAATGAGGTTCAGAAACTTCTGAGCTAGACCAACGGGAAGTTGATTGGCGAATTAATGACCGCCACACCTATGGTTGTTCTGGAGACCTCCAATCTTAAAGTTGCAGCTACGTTCTTCAATATATATTTTTTATCATTCCTTTAATTCATCATATCAGTGACTCTTTCAACCTTGTTTTTTTACTGCTACTTAAAAAATGACGCTTTTAAATATTATAGGTTATTGCTGCAAACAAAGTTTGGGCGACTACCAGTTGTAGATACCGAGGGTAAGCTGGTAAGAGACTTCTTCATTCTGTTATATTAGATCAATTTTCTGTCTTCAGTTTTTGTAGGCCTGATTTGTTTATGATTTGAAGGTTGGAATCATCACAAAAGGAAATGTTGTGAGGGCACTTCAATTTAAACGAGCAAGCGAAAAATGAAAGAAGGAAAGTGCAGAAAAGACCAACAGCAGATAAGTAATTCTTGCATGAGCAGTTACTATAGATACAGCCAATAAAAAACTCAATATTATTGAAATAATTGAAACGACATTGAGTGAGTAATATAGAGTTATTCTCTAAAATTATGAGCACAGGTTAATTTAGTTCCTGGCATTACAAAAACTTTCATTTTAGTCCAAAAAAAAGAGAGACTAAAATGACTGTCATTGGTAGTAATTTATTGCCACATAAATGTACAAATTCTAGGGAAAACTTCATTATTATTTTAGTGCATCTTTAACTTTTGATTGATTGTATCGACGGACAATGCCCCGTTTGTTTCCAACTATGGAAAAGAAAGTGCAAAAATTAAGACAAAAAACAAGAAATGAGACAAAAATTTATTAACTTTGTTTGTGAGTGTGCAGACTTAGACTTCTATAATCGATAATGTTAGAAAATATAATTGATTATGTCATTTTTTTATTATAATATAATAGAAGATTAATAAATATTATTAAAATAAAGGTAAATATTGATTTATTGCAACAAGTATTAACATATTTTATTTGTACTACAACAACAAAAATTACAGCTTTAATACAAAAACTTTAATTTTGTTTATTTTGTTTCAACTCCGGTAATTTAATGAACACATTTTTAATTATCACATGTGTTTATTAGAAGGAAATTGTCACATGTGTTTATTAAAGGAAAAGGTAATGTTAATATGCAATAGGAAATATTTTATACCGTGACATTACTAAAGACCAAACACTTACACACAAAAAAAAAGTAACATAATTAAAATTGTTATACTGAGATTGTAGTTATTTTTATTGTATTAAAAATTAAATGTTAATAGTTTTTGTATTGAACCAATTATTTACCCTTAAAATAAGAAAAAATAAAAGATAAAAAGAATTCAGTCACATTAATTCACTCGAATCTATCAACTTTTTCTTAATTCAAATAACTTTATTTATTATTTTTTTCTTATTCCTTTCCTCTTCCCTCCTAACTCAATCCAAACAACCATGTTTATAAATAAATTGTCATTCAAAGATTTGTTATTAGATTTTCTTATTTGTGACATTATCAAAAGTGCCTCTGGGACGGGTTTACCTATCTCATGAAAATTCTAAATCTATAAATAATTGTTTTATCTTAATAAAGATATACCTTAGAATCTTAAGGACTAGTTGTAGATACCTAATATCCATAGGTATATTTGTAATAATATATATTTTTATGAATATATCTTTGAGTATTTCATAGTAAGATACGCAAAGCTTCTCAAATTCGGAAGTCACAAATGAGTTACAGGTGGGCTGATTTCATGGATAAACGAGTTGTAGCATTTTGTTGAATTTCGACTTAAATTTTTGAAGTTGTATTTTCTCATTGTTTGATGTCGAGGCTTTGTGACGTGTCATGAGGTCGTTTGTTTTATTTGGTTATTTTAGTTATTATGAAGTGTATGCTAAAAGTGTGATTTGTTATGTGCATTAATGAAAGATTTTTAATATTAATGATGATTTTTTTAATGCTTTGAGGCGTTTCGTCTTTTGGTGACTAACGTTCCACCTTTTCTTGCCATGTTATTACCCTAGGACATGACGTTTCAGTAACCATCATTTTTGGCCTTAAAGTGAAGTGTTTTAAACTTTTTGTTTTCCATTTCCACACTTTAAAAATCCTTCTTGTTGGTTTTTCTTGAGTTTATCAACAATAGTAGCCACTTGGTAAGTTGAGAGGTTATTTCATTTCTATGGAGGATTCCACAAAGGAACGCTCATCCCCCCCTCCCCCTCCCCACCCCAACATTGTTGCTAAGGTGGTTTGTTACCATAACCCTTGAAGGTAAGCATAAGGCTCTCTCAAGAGGTGTTGAAAACAATCGAGTTGAGTTTAACCAAGAGAAGGAGCAGGAAGGATAAGTGTCTTTCGAGTACTGACCTTGAGTAGTTATGGGTGCTTAGGGAAGTTGCAACCTATCCTTTCGAGTTTATTTCAAGGGAAACCATTTATGAGTTTATTTTCTCAGTTAATGTGTGTTTTGATAACATAACTAAGTTAATTATGGTCGAAGCTTTGAGCAACTCTAATAGAGTCTTTATGAAACCGTTGTCGAATGATGAAGACTTTATCTTTGTATATGAGTTCTTCTTTAAGGAACTCAATGTCTTATTCCCCTTGTCGGCCTTTGAGCGCAGAATGTAAACAAACAACTATGAACGTAGTTTTTAATCAACTTCATGCTAGCAGTTGGAAATTTCTAAAAGCTTTTGAAGTTCTTTGTCATTATCTTCAAACAACACCAATTATAAATAAATTCATGTATTTTTATCAATTAAAACATGGACCCAAGGTCGATTAGGTGTTTCTCAACGGTGCTCAACATGGTCCTCTTTTCACCATTTACACTTCCTCTTTAAACATAAGTTTTTCAAACTTAAATGCTTGTCACGAGATTCCAACAACTTTTCTTTTATCCTAACCATACACCTCGATTTTCCTTATATTAATAAAGACCTAATAAATTCAATTCGAAGGCAACATATCTTCTTTCTGTCGAGGATAAGGTAGACATTGAAGTCATAAAGCATCTTCCTCGACTAATAAGTAGTAAAGGTCTTCTTCATGTGTCCCTCAACGAGGATCCAAATGTCCTATTTGTAGATAATGTTATGTACATGTTAATATCTTGTGCATATCTTTTTATTTGTATTCACCTATATTTTTCTTTGTGCACAAATATCATGGAAAATTTTTTGACAAGAAACTTCGCACTAAGGTCAGTGTTCCACACCTTTGGAAAAAGATTTGTTGACCTATTTTCATAAGATGACCAAGAGTGGTGAAAGCGCATTGGTGACTACTTCAAAAACCTGGCAACTCCCACGACAACAACCAACTTAGTAGTTAAAACCCCATCAATTCAAATTGGCAGAGTAAATCCTACTTTAAACATACCTTGGCCACCTCCTCAACTCGGACACCTTGGCTCTTTGTCCGACTTGACCATGCAAACAAAGAGAGGCGACTAACTAGAGTAGATCACATTGGTATCTAAGGGAGGATTCAAATATCCTAATTTTGGATAATGCTCCTTACACGGTATTAATATCTTATGCATATCTTTTTATTTGTATTGACTTATAATTTTCTTTGTACACAAATATCATGGCAAAATATTTTGACTATAAGAAACTTCATGTTATAAAATTGATGCTTAGTATTATAACAATTATAACAAAATTACAATGTAACAAACTTCAAGTACTTAGTAACCAACCCTATCTTCTCAACCCTTATTCAAGAATCCAAAAACTTCTTAAATTCACACATTTTTTTTATTTATATTACACTCATCCAATTTATAACATCTTTAAGTTCTTACTAACTTGAACATCACTTCTTCTTTTTTAAATATATCTTATCTCGATTTTTGTCAACTAGACAATTAATTTTTAAAAGTATTAATTCAACTTTCCTAAATTACTACTTTGTCTTCTTTCACCTCACTTAAGAAGACTAATATTCTCAAAACACTAGTTAAGTAATAAGAAAGAAGACTAATATTCTCAAAGTGCTTAACTATTCTCAAAACACTAATTAAGTAACTATTAAGAAGACTAATATAAGTGCATTAAAAAAATCATAGGAGATTGTTTTTATATATGCCCAATATTTTTTTTAATTTCTTAATGTCCCAAGGCAATGGTTAATATTTGGCTATTTGTTAATACATAAAAAAATAAAGGGCCAAGTGCTATTGTCAAACTTATCAATTCTGATTTCTAAATAAAGAAGGAGATGTCATAAATCATAACTGGAGAAGAACGCGGGATATCTTAAATTTTGCTATATTCGTAGATAATTCTGGTCCGTGACAAATAATGATTCTTTTTGTGGAATGTTTGAAATTTGCGAACTGCGACAGAGACACACTGTCAAGGCCCCGTGTGAATTTGAATGTTACCACCTCATAATGCTAAGTAACTCATTTCTTATTTTCACACTCAAAAATGGTTTCTAATTTTCTTTTTAAAATTTAAATAACTAATAGCAGCGGATAATGGAAACTGGTGGACTTTTTTGTATTCACTTTTTGTTGTTTTTTTTCACGAATTAAACGTGACAAATAGCATTCTTGATATCGAATCTAAATCAGACCAGGCATAATGCTTTCACATCATTTTTTTTGTAATTGCGACTAAGGATGTTCTTGATTAAAAAAAACCAATAAATTATGTAAAACCAATTAAACTACTCTTGGTTTCATATTGAAAATTAAAAACAATCTACTTATATGTTTAGATTAAATTAAAAAATAATATATACCTTTTAAAAAACTTATAACTTTATTGTATTTCAATTACCACATATATTTATATGATAATTGATATAAAATAATACTATTTATTTATGAATATAATAGCAAATTTGTTTTTTCTTGTTATAAAAGATTTAATAATTTTTTAAAAATTGTTTTACAATTTTTTAAAAGATATTTAATTATATCATAATAACAAAAACCACAAAAGTAGGCAGACTTATATTTTATTTTTACATTTAGTTTAGATAATTATTTAATAAAAGTTTAACTTAATAGTATCACAAATTTTCATAATTGTAAGTTTGTAATCATACTTTATCATTCCAATTAGGTGATTCTTTCATCCCTTAACAATTATATACTTTCTAAGGATATATATGTAAAAAAAGTACAAATCAATATGAGAACTAAATCAAAATTGATGTAATGAAGTAAACTCATGTTATGGTAAAAAAAATGTAGGAAAAAATTCAAATTAAATCAGATCTTGTTGAGACTTTATTTCCAAACTAGTTAAACTATTAACACATTTGTTGTAATCATGAAAGATGTGTGAAAAAACTTTCAAAATTTAAGCATTTACTCAATTATAAAATTTAAGCATTTACTTGTAGTTATACAATACTTTCATTTTACTCTCAAGCACCAATATACAATATTATAATTGTTAAAATGGTTAATCACCATTATATAATTAATCATTTTCCAACCATAATAAAAAATGCTTTAGAGAATTTTTTTTGTCAAAGTTGAGATATAAATAAAGGACACATTGTCAACCTACTTAGCCGCCATGCTTTTGGTTGACAAAGATTGTAGAATGAGATTACACACAGGATTTGTTTGATTAGAGAAGGATTAACTATCAAATGATTTGATATTACCCAAAAAAAAAAAATTGAAAGAACTGTGGAGAACATTTTAAATTATTATGAGATATGTTATAAGGATTTTTTTTCCTTTTTTTTAAATGTGTTTTTCGTCGCAAAATTATTTTTTGTTTTTAATTTAAATTTGAGATCTCTTTAATACTTAAAGAAAATATTGAAAAGAGTTTTTATTAGTTTTTTTTATGGTACAAAATCATTTAGAGATAAAAAAATAATTAATTATTTTATTGACTAAATTAGATACTATTTTATAAACTACTGTGATTCTAAATTAGTCTCTATTAATCTTTTAGAGATTAATACCGAATTTAAAATATTAGTAGTTAAAACTTTGGTAACTAATGTTTAAATATTAATTAAAAAATTATTTTATAAATTTTTATTAATAATAGAAATTACTTTAGATAGAAAAAAAAATAGTTTATAAAATGGTTTCTAATTTACTCAAATAGTAATCAATAATTTTAATCTCTAAAACTAGTTTTTATTTAATAATTTTTTTTAATGATCGCAAATAAATTTTTAGTATGAATTAAAATATTTTATATTGATTCATCATGTGAATATTGTAATATTATAATAGAGTTTATGTTCAAGTTATATCATAAAAAATATTAACAATTTTCAATAATTTTCTTATTAAATATTATTCAAAAGAAAAAAAATAATTTTATTTAATCTTTCGTTAATAGAATTGGTTTTAGAAGGTAGCAGAGATTCATTCAGAGACTGGAGGTTTGGTTTTTGAGTTTCCACATGATTGGGTACAGAAATAAGCATGTCTTGTGTACAGGTGCTGTTCTTTTCATACGTCTTCATTTATTTAATTCTCTATATTGGTTTATACATTGAGTGACGAATATACTGTATATCTTAGTTAAGTTGGTGTTTTATTAGGGTTTGTACTAGTGGGTTTTTAACTTTTCTTCTTGTACATTTTCAAGTCATGCAGAATCTTTTATTTGTAACATCTGGCCAAATGTGGATTTGTTTGGAGACAAAAACCAAACATGTATCAATGGCCCCTCTCTTCAGTCTATCTTCATGCAATCTTCCAATCATGTCTCTAAACAGATTTATTCATCCTAGCAAACCAAACATGGAACACAGCTCACATGTAAACCAGAATACCTCACATTCAACGTATCAAATCAAAACCTAAATATTTTACAAATCTAGTATTTCGGAACCAAACTCTTATTAAATTACTTCTCTTTAACCTACCATCTTTTAAGTGTTTTTTTTTCCTATGCTGGATCACAAAACAAATAAAACTAATTAATTTAGGAAACAGTAATCTTGTTTTGGAAGGTGAAGGAGGTAATTATAAATTTGGTTTGACGTTGGAGACGCATCTGTTTCTTACATTTTGGGTTGTTTTTAAATTTTTGTTTTGTATTCTATTTGTTGGTTGCAATTGTCGTCCGAGATTTGACTCGAAATGGACAAAAATCTGAGACGACAGAACCGATTAACCGACCCCATCCATCACCAATCGTTATCATCGAAACAGAGTAGTGACCACAGCATCTTCCCCTCCAATGGTCCCTTCTCTTCACACATACAACTCATAAACCAGAAAAACACCCAACTTCCAATTTTATTATTTTTCACTACACTTATTATAATAATCTTATGATTACTAGAGTGGTTAACATGCCTCTCTCTTTTTCCACCCTACTCCTTAGCATCTTAGGCCATTGCCACCCTATCTAACCTTTTCTTTTCCAAATAAAAAACACCCCTTATTATTTTTACAAAAAGTTGCAATTTTTTTTTCAAAACTCTTAATTGGGACCCAAATTGTATCTCAGGAAGAGAAGTACACGTCTACATTTGAAATGAAAAGCAACATGGAAGAGGAGTAATTTACATTTAAAATTTTGACAGCACCAAAATTCCTGTGAAATCCAGATTAAAAAGTAAAACAACAAGTTACAGAACAGAAAGGGGCCTCATGTCACCATCATCATCATCACCATCACCATCACCTTGCTCCACTATAACCTCCACAGCGCGGCGCACATTAGCAACGACCCCAACACTCGGGTGCTAAGAAGAGAGTAGAAGCTTCTAATCCCCGTCCCAGTCACAATCCGAATTTTCGGGTTCGGGTGTCTTATTCAGGTCGACCCGGTCAGCAAATTCTCCGACGGCGGAAGCGTGCGGGTGCTGGCGGTGGAGCGCGTCGACTCTGGCGCCGACCTCGGTGGCCCTCTTCCTGATAGAGGCAGCGGACATGTCAGAGGCAGCGGGTGCGGAGCCCTCGACGGCGAGAAGGTCGGGGAAATTGAGGCGGGCGGAGGGGCCCCGAAGATAGAAGACGGCGGTATCGTAAGCACGCGCCGCCGCGACTGGCGTGGAATAGGAACCAAGCCAAATCCGCGAACGCTTGTTGGGTTCTCGAATCTCAGCGACCCACTTGCCCCACTTCCTCATCCTGATTCCTTTGTAGCGCGTGGTTTCACCCTCTTTCCCTCTCCTCCTCGTGCTTCCTCCTTCTCCTTGTTCCATGGCTACCTCTGCAAAAAAGGAAGCACCAGTTTTTCTCTCTCTTTCTCTGTGTGTGAAATTCCCTTATGGAAATCAAAGGGGCAGAGGGTGAATCTTCATAAAAAGCATAAGCAAATAAATAAATGAAATGGTGCGAGAAAGGGTATTGGGGTTTTGCAGTACAGAGACACTGAGCCGAGGTTGTCGCCTGCTTGAACCATCCACGTCCAAACCCTGTTGCCCTCTGTTTTATACCACCACCTTTTTAATTACCACTTTTTTTTTCAAAATTCACCACACTCTAAACAAAATTAATATTCACCGACAAAAATAACATAAACAACCTACCGGGACACACGCTCTATGTAATTTTCCTTTTTTTTTTTAATATACTATGTCGTCCTAACCAAATCATATACGCATCCATTTAACCTAAATCGGAATTGTATTGATAAAGTTAAGGTTAATTTGTTATCAATGTGATACTAATGTGATTCATAGTTTATGCATGATCTCTATTCATGAAAAATGAATGAATTCTAATAAAGGTCCAAATATGTTTTCTAATGTTATTTCTTTAAATGGGCTGAGATATTAGAGATCTCATTTGATTGAAATATTAGAATTTTCATTCAACTGATATATTATAGATTCCATTCGGCTGAGATATTAGGTATATCATTTTAACTGATATTAATTGTTAAAATTATGTTGTAATCAATTTTATTTGTATTTGTTTTTATTCTTTTTTTCATAACATTATACACCACAGAAAAATTAGTATGATCTGTCCACAAAAAATTTATAAATATAAAAAAAAAGTAATTAATTTTTTATATATTCTTAATACATATTACCCTTATGATATTTGTATATTTTTATTGATTTGAGTGTCACATATTTATATATACTGTTAAAATCATAATTAAATACAATAATAAGTTAAAAAAATTTAACCATATATTTTATACTTATTTATTTATTTTATATTAAAATAGTGTTTTCTCAAAAATATAATTCATTATATTTTATAAGACCATTTATAATTTATTGAAGTATAATTTTTATGATAATTTTTTAATATATAAAAGTAAAACATACAAATTCTTGTTTATAAAAAAATATTTATTAATTATTTTTATTGTAATCAATATATTAATTACTGAAATATTAAACTAAACAGATGTATCTGAATGCCATATTATAAAGTGATCAAATTTTTGGAAATAAACTCACCAAATTTCTAGCTAGAAAGAAAAGGAAAATAAATTTCTGCATACAAACTTTATACAAGCTTGATTCAATTTGCTTCATTCATATCAAATTTCAGATTTTTTTTTAGATTGTGTTTTAAGGTTATTTGAGTGTGATGGAAAGAGAGGGTGGAATAATGTGTGAAGGGGAAGGAAGATTTTATAAACTTGCATTAGTGGATGAAGTGATGTGTTCTTTTTGTGTGTAGTGTGATTAAATCAATACAGTATGCATATCTTTGTTTAACTTATGAACTCTGATTTGTGATACTAAGAAAGAGAAAGGAAGAGAGAAGAGAAAGACAGAGCAAAGATTGTGAAATCTCATAATTAAGGGGAGAATGATTTTGATTGTCTAAAAGTTTTACATAAACTTGAATGCCCAAAAGTTTTACATAAACTAAAATATTTAATTTATTAGATAATAAACTATATAAATAAAATAAAATACCTCTTCATCACTCTTCTTTGTCTTACTTTTCCATATATGTTCTCATTCTTTATCTCAACTCAAACATGGGTATCTATTCAGTCAAAATTTGAGATTTTTCATCATAGTGATGGTTTTGAGTGGACTTTTATGTGACATAGTGGATTTTTTAGCATCATGGTTCTTTTCTTTGACCGAAAATGATACTTGAAAAATTCACCTCATCATTTTTAAAGGAGAGGTTAATTTTATTTGTGTAGATAAGTCTTTTCGGTTACATTTTTCTCATTTATATTTTTTTTCAATTTAAATACATTTATAAAAGTTTATATTTTTTATTCAGGATTTCTTGATAAATTAGTTCTACAGAAAAAATTTCACATTTTTATTATTAACACTTAGAATAATGAATGAATTATGTTAAGTGTGCTGATATTTTTTTAAATTACACTTACACCTATTTTTTTCAGCATTAGATTGACATCCCTTGAAGTGTGCAGTGCAGGTATAACATAAATAAATAAATAAAGAACAATGTAATGTTTTTAAAACAAAAATAATTTATTTAAAGTTTAAAAAAAAATTGAGCAAGTATTGCAATTCAACAAAACCTCAAGAAGTATTTGTGTAATCTACTTTAAAATATTTACTAATTATTTTAGTTAAAATAAATTAAATATAAAAAAAAGAAAATTATTTATACTAGTATTTTTTAAATATTTTATAAGAAAATTTAAAAGTAAGAAAATTATTTATACTATTATTTAATTATGTCAATATCAAAATTACATAAATTACTAAAATACATATTTAAAATAATTAATTTTGTAAACTATCATCATGTTCAAAATGTTTCCAAAATGTGCATAATATTTCTAATAACGACTATTTAATTTGATAGAGTTGATTTCAAATTATTCATATCAACATGTAATTCATAATTTTAAAATTATCATATGAAATATCAATATTAATATATAACACATGCATGAATTAAAAAATGGATGTAAAAATATATTTTTGTTGAACAAATTTAATTTGTAAAATTTCTTCTAATTGCACTCCACTTAAAATTCTATGGATGAATTCTAGTTCATTAAGATGATCTAACCAATCCACTAAGCACATAAAAATCTACTGGGCATGAAAGTAAGGCAGAATTTAATTCAACATATTTTTCCGAGACCAGTTACACTTCCAACAAAGCTAAATTTATCATTCTAACAAATTTAGAAGGTACTAATTAACTCATACAATACCCAAATATCATTCCTAACTTTAGTGTAAAACTTAATAGTTCAAAATAAATCTCACAAGTCCTCAAAATTGACTAACCAATTCAACACCTTCTACACCAAATCTAAACTTACCTTCAATCTATTTCCAAAACTAGCATGCATATATCATATTTCAAATCAAAATTTATCATTCAATAATACCCATTATGACAATTGAACTTAACATTCTTGAACTAAAATCTAAAAATTCATTTCAATTTCACAAAATATCCTGCCACTAACATAATCCATAATCATAAAAGATTTTCCATTTCAACCATGCATCAAAATAACTCTCTTTATCACAAAGTTATTTCAAAACCAAGCAAGAGATCAAGATAACTGAAAACTCTTTATACTAGTCACCTAGAAACCTAATATAAAAACAACCAAAACAACTTAAAAAGAGAACTAGTTGAGAGTATCAAAATTCTCAACTAACAAGACTAACAAAAAGTTATTGATTACAAATGAGATTAAATTATAAAGGATAAAGAGATTGTGGAAAAAAATGAGCTTACACTAAATGAAGGAGGCATGAATTTAGAAGAAGATCAAGGTTAGTAGAGAGAATTGGAAACATGCATTAAGAAGCAGGCTTGGGCCCAGGTTCTTACAATGACAATGTTGTATTCACAGATAAGATAATTGTTCTCCTTTATAAATGTGGTGCAAGCCTAAGATGGAAATCACTACATATTTCATTTGTTGAGATGTTTTGTTTTGAGTACCCAATTAATTATTTTTCAAACTTTGACATCAAATAAGTTTTGAAATTTTGTTTTAGGCCCTAAAATGGTATTTATTTGTGTTTCCTCCTGCTATTATGTTGAATCTTTTAACTAATTTTTGAAATATTTTTAGATTTATTTTTTTAATTATAACAACTAATTTGTTTTTTATCACAAGTGTATTTTGTTAGTATATGTAACAAAATGGACTTAATGCAAATCATTCAACAACACATTAAATTGTATGACATGTTTCAACTTAATGAGTATTCAAAACTACCATAAGTATTTAATTTCGTGTTTGGAATATTTATTATTCCACATTAAGAGACGTGTTGAATATTTCACATCAATTAAAGATAAAATTAAATTATAATACATAAGTAAATTACAAATCTCATCTTATAAATTTATTACAAGCTGATTTTGTAGAGTTGAATTATGGTTAAAATATTTTGTTTAACATTTGATCATTTTGATTCATTCTTTATATGTAATACATGATATAACCTAAACAAATCACCGACATCTTAAAAAATAATTTTACATACATCTTCCATCATACGAAACTTCTTTTATTTTATTTTGCATGTTTGTTTATAACATCTTTTCTTAATTGTTTTATTCAACTTTTTGTCATCAACATTTAAAACGTACTATTTTCTTACTTGCTAGTGACTACCGTAGTCATTGTAATTTTTTTTTAATCCGCATTCACATGGGAAGACTTATTTTTTCACTTCTACAACTGAATTCTTGAGAATATTTAACTCCCTTTTTTTCTTACTTTTTCTTCACTTCCTCCGTATTGAATCTTGATTTTTGTTATCTTTTAGATAACTTCTTTTTTTTTTCTTCTTCGTCAAAGATAAAATTATTCAACCCAATTGGAGGGAAAACATAATAAAACTTCATATATAATGTCAAATGTTGTTTCTCGATTATTTTTTTCACTGAATTGTCCCTCATCATAGTACTATTTGAAGTACCATTAAAACGGCAAATCTAAATGGAAATGAGAATGTAGAAGATTAGAAATTGTTATTATTTAGATCATTGTTACGAGTGTAGTAAATATGAAATTTGTTGATAATTTAGATTAGTGAGTGGTTGAAATTTTTCCATAAAATTAAAATAAAGATTTATATTGAATTGATTTTATTTAGTTTCAAGGAGTAAATAAAATTGGCTTAAAAGGAACTATATATAAGAGACAAGAAGTGAAAGAAAATAAAGAAATTAGAAAGATGGCAAGAGTACAAGAATTGTAATGAATATCCTAGATAGATATTAGTATATAAAAATATATTAATTTTTTAAAATAAATTCCACTGGATAACGTTAAACAATTTTAAGCTACTATAGGTAACGTTAGTAAATTTTAAGTTTTAATTTATTTTTATTACATGTATTTTTTTTTTAAATTAAAAAAAAAAAGCTTAGTGATTTTGCAGTTGCTTCGAGAAATACATAGTTTGCTAAGATCTTCCTAAGCAGAGATTCTTACAAGAAATCATGTAAGAACCATTATAAGTGTTTCTTCACGCAAGATGTTTCCAGCTGGATCTGCCATAATGCAACATCTTCCAAGAACAGCTATTTTCTATCTCATCTTGGTTCATTTATAGGTCCCGCAAAAGTTGAAGTCTTTAATGATAAATCCTTGACAAGTTGGGTTATTTTTAACTAAATTAGAACGTTGATGAACATTTTTATTTAGTCTCAGTGTGTGGGTCTCCATCAAACTTAACATATGGAAGTTTGTTCTGAGATGCTCATGAACAATGGATAACAAGTTTCTGAGTTGTTATGAATGGTATATCAATGTGGAGCTTCAAAACATCATGCATAAAGCCAAGAATTCCATCCTCCTGCTCCTACCTTATTGATGACATAAGAAATCTTGTTTCTAGACTTGACAGCTATACTTTCACTGTATCTCTCTCTAGGTAAGCTAATGCCTATGTTGACTGAATGGCAAAGGATAGTGATATTTTCGAAAAGGAGTTGTCTTTTTAGGAGTGTCTCATTATCTTTTTTATCTAATTCAATAAAAACCAATTTTTTTTATATGAGATTAGAATATTAAAACAATTACGGAGAATTAAAAAAATAAATTTTTATTGATCAAAACCTCATAACTCAATGAAGAATTATAAAAGAATCAATAAAAAAAAGTTTAGTCTTTTGTACGGAGAAAAAAAAATTACAAAGAATAAAAAAAACTAAGAAAATCTTATGAAGTTCTCCCTTTCTCCTTGAAACTTGTATGTTTCTATAGATTTTTCTGCTATAAGGATCTTAGAAAAATATTCTAGTTTAGATTTTTGTTAACAGTTTATTAGTTTCCAACTTTCCAAAATTATTGTATTTTGCAGAAGATTTGCTTCTAATTCAATTTCTAAGATATTATAAATTTTATTTTCTTCTTTCTTCTACTCATAGTTTGTTTTCTGTTTTGATTCAAATAATTAACTTTTACTTTTATATATTTAGCACATTCACAACGGTAGACACTTTTTTCATACCATTTACTCTAAAAACAAAAAATTAATAGTTAAACTCAATTATATGAATATTAATTAAAATAATAAATTTATTTATTATTATAATCCAATAATTTATGATTAAAACTATTAAGTGTGAATAAATATATGCAGCATTTTTATGATTTTGTCCATAAGCTAGCATCTCTTAAACATGCATTTTACTATAATGGTCAATCCATTGTTTGGAAGTTGAAAAAAAAAATAGAAGTTGATTCCTAGAAGAATCAAGAAGAAGCTAAAATTTGTTTACATGGTTATGATCCTTTGTGCATTTGATCATACTAGCTAGGTTGAAATCCTAAATGGTCAAGAAGTTCCAAGCATGAAAAGTTTAACGTGACTTCTTCATGTTCCAGATTTTAAATCAAGAATCCATTTAATCTCCAGTCATGGTTGCAAATGGGATGGAAATATAAAGGAGGGCATCCTCAATGTAAGTATTGCAAAAGAATAGTCATACCCAAGAAAATTGCTACTCTCTTCATGACTTCCCTTGCAAAATAGCCATTGTCTCCAAATTTAGTTGAACCAATTTTTTCTTATAAGAAATATCAAGAGTATTTTACCTTAAAATCCAATAGCCTAGCATAATCATTTACGTCTCCCAATTTGTCAACAACTTGCATTTCACTATCTTTGAAAAGTTCAAATCCATGGATAATTGACTCGAATGATTTAAATCATTTTCTAATAATACATCTTTATTCTCTTCTCTCTCATTTTCTAAATTGTCTCATTTCATAACTCTAGTCAACAGATTTAAAGTAGTTTCTCAAGGAGTTGGTGAAGTTTCTCTTTCTATCTAAAATTTGTTAAAGGTTGTTACTACATGTCCCTCCAATCTCACGTTTTTAAGTTAATTAACCAAATTATTGTCAATTTTTTTTATTATACAACAATGTCATACGGGTTGGCTGAATTGGTGAAGGACATATTTAGAAGCTTATACAACATTGAAACTAGTTCATCTATGTCTTATTTTGCATCTTCACTTTTCAAAATTAAATAAGTTGGTTCCTGAACTTAGTAGACTCAGTCATTAGAATGTAAATAATGTCAATTATTAGGTCTTACATTTTATGTATTCTGACTCTAATGCTTCGTTTGGATCCAGGGGTGCCACTGTTGGCAACGACGGATGTCACAACAGCACCCCGTTTGGATCCATGCATGGTTGCGGGTGAGTGTGGAGGGGAACAGAAAGTTGAGCAAATTGTTTATCTGCGCAAAGAAGAAGAGAAAGTTGCACTGTAGATGGGGAGTGCCAAGTCATCCGAAGCAAGTTACAAAGTTACCCTTGCTTTTGCTGGAATCAAGAAACAGTGCCCCTGCGC
>Ga0123342_1003680_pt1 | contig 24352 bp, 14 predicted proteins | sample Turbeawhitnodule_FD_89960 | JGI IMG/M metagenome (GOLD analysis project Ga0123342, IMG submission 89960) | Root nodule microbial communities of legume samples collected from Mexico - Turtle bean Mexico white nodule | ecosystem: Host-associated > Plants > Roots > Nodule | place: Mexico: Nepantla... | reverse complement strand
GAAGGATAATTTTGTAAACTTACAATAAACCATCCTCACAAATCCACTCTATCATCCCTCAATCCAAACAACCTCACATATCCTCACACATCCTCTCCAATCCTCACAAATCCACTCTCTCCCCTCCTCACAAATCCCCTCCTCAATCCAAACAAAGCCTTAAGGTGGTGAATGGATATCTATCATTCCCGACCTGCATGTGAGATAATGAAATCGTTCAGTGGGAAGACCTTTTGTAAATAGATCTACTAACGAAAGCCTATATGAGATGTAAGAAGTAGTGATAAGGCCACTATCCAATTTCTCGTTAATAAAGTGTCGATCCATCTCTACATGCTTGATTCTAACATGTTGAACTGGATTGTGAACAATGCTCATGGTTGACTTATTATCACAATAAAGAATCCTAGGCTTTTCCCTTGCCACTTTAAGTTGAAAAAGAAGTATTTGCCATTCAAACTTAGATTGAACACCCAAAGACTCATGGATTCTCTCAATAAGCCCTCTTTTGGTAATTGCTCTCCAAGCATGATTGGTAAGAATTTCCAATGCTACAAGAAATTAAAAAGGATGCCTCATTGAAGAAAAGAAGGTTGAATAGTCTTGAAGAAATTGATGGTGACACAGTAAAAATAGTAGCAAGATATTTAAAAATAAAGGAAAGGATAAATCTAGTGATGGTGTTCAAGCTACTCTAAATCAATTATACAATGTGATAAAGAAAAAGTTGATGCTCAAGTTGCTGAGTTTTTCTACACAAGTGTCATACCATTGAATGTTGTTAGAAATCCATCATTTGCCAATATGTGTGAGATGATTGGGATATAAGGTGTTGGCTATAAACCTCCATCATATCATGATGTGAGATAGAAGCTTTTGAAACAAGCAATGTAAAAAACTGACCTACTCCTTCAAGAATACGAGGATGAATGGAAGAGAACAAGTTGCACGATTATGTATGATGGGTGGACAATTATGTCTCATGGGTGGACATATAAGAAAAGACATTCAATTTGTAATTTTTCAGAGATCACTCTTAAAGGAATTGTGTTTCTTTATTCATTGAATACCTCAGATATCTCAAAAATTGTTGATAAAGTATTTAAAATGTTGGATGATGCTATAGAATTTATTGGAGAGGAAAATGTAGTGCAAGTGGTTACTAATAATGCAATAAATGTCAAGACAGTTGGAGAATTATTGATGCAAAAACGAGAGCTTTTATATTGGAATCCATGTAATGTCAATTGTATTGATTTAATCTTGAATATTTTGAGAAGCATTTGAAGGTCCATGAAGTAACTATCAATAAAGGAAGAAGGATCACCACCTACATTTATGGTAGAACAATGCTAATTAGCATGTTGCAAAAGTTTACAAAGGGAAGGGACTTGATAAGGTCTGGAATGACTAGATTGGCCACAAGTTACTTGACTCTAGCTTGTCTTAATGAAATGAAAGCATCATTGATAAACATGTTTAGCTCTGAAAAGTGGAAAACAAGAAAGTTTGGAACTTCACAGGAAGGGAGAAAAGTTCAATATGTAGAATTAGAGAGTTGGTTTTGGAAGAACGTAACTACATGCTAAAAAGTTGTGGCCCCTCTTACGGTAGTCCTTCGATTGGTGGATTAGGATACAAAACCTGCCGTGCGATTTATATATGGGATTTATATATGAGGAAATGGATTGTGCAAAAGAGAAGATTAAATGAAACTTCAATAATATTAGGAAAAGGTAATATTTCTAAACTCCCCTCTCTCCTTAATAGTTCTCATATACCTATATTTCGCTTAATGCATTTGTCAATTCTGTTACACAACCTACTGCCACGTCAGCCCCTCTCTTTCCTTCTTTGTTCCTCCTAACATAGACCCTCCAAACCTTGGGCCTTCCCTCTAAATCTAAGCCCACACGTCCAGTCCTATCTCACTCAAGTGGCAGACGTTTCTTCAAATTTACTCTCAAATCCAATGAAGCAAAATCATTTGCTAAAGATTTACCATGTATTCAAGGTAGATCCCATAGTTTACATGTTAATATATTCAATAAAAAATACAAATCCATGCATAACAGATAAGTTACCATACCAGTGATGAACATTGTGATGCTATAAGCTCGAGATCTGTCTCACCTACTTTGCCAGATGGAAAGATAATTTCCTACAATAGCATAGCATGTCAGCATGCAATCATGAAGGAGATGGTTCAACTACTTTCCTTTCATATAAGTGAAAGACATTTATGTGACGTAAAAAAAGAGTTTGCTTACCATGCCTTCAGGAAAACCAGCTAACTTTTGTATTGCATCTGTTGCTACAGCTGCCACTTGCTCATCGCTGCATGTGTGAGAAGATATGAAATCAAAAGAGCTATTATGTTAGAGAACTATGAAAAACAGTGTACTTAAATTATTAGCCAGCAAACAGATCTAACCAAAGATATGTAAAATATAAAGTAAGGACAAGTAATTACAGAACCCTCTTAAAATGCATCCCTGACCACTGTATAAAAAGGGTCCTTTACTGGAATCCTGGTTTACTGCTAAATGTTAAACTAGTCTCAACTCTCAATCCCACATCAAGAAATATTACCTCTAACCCACACAACCTGGCCTTGCAACAAAATAGCAACTAGTATGTACAAGAATTGTTGGTTTTACATTATCATACATAAAGACAGAGGAAGTCATGCTTAATAAACAAAGTACCATCAGATCAGTAATAAATAATCTCATGTGAGTTCCCAGTAGACATAAGATTACATCCGATTACTAGAATCTCATATAATATCTCCTAGATGTCAGGGTAACCAACAAGTACATGTTTTAACCCTCTTTTATAAATTACCAATATCAACCTTTCTTTCATAAGTTTCAATCCAATTTCTTATTATAATTCAGATCTCAGATTCGTCCGTATCTTATATTATGTCATCTTAAACAATTAGAAATGAAAAATGCATGAAATGTCAAGCACCTCTTTGGACTGAATTCTTAACTAATGCGCCTATAAGTGGCAATAAATCACTCGATCAAGCCATAACCCTTACCTATTTGTAGGTAATGTGATAATCAACATAATCATGTTATTGCAACAAACACTTCAGCAAATCAAGAATCATAAGGAACTCAAAATGCTTTCTCTACTCACCCCTTTATGATGCAATCAAGCAAAAGAGGATATATGTTGAAATCTTTAATTAGATGAGCACTAGCGGCAACTTTGTCATCATTGTCAATACTCTCCAGAAGGCGACTGACCTAAAAGTTGTTACCATGTCAATAAAAGGTATATTACTGAAAAAAGTGATACATAAGTAGTAATTTGCATATGTAAGAATATCTAGCCAAAATTATTTTCAAATGTAAATTTGTAGAAAATAGGAATATTTTAGAAGATAAGAACTTCTTTAACCCTTGGGCATAGAAGTATGGATACTGCTTAAAGCCTCAAACTCACTCTCTACCTTGTGCTGAAAGTAAATTTTATTTTGAACTTGGACCACACTTTTAAAGGCTTCTGATATCATCATGTCACATACTAACTATCTTAACAGCTTAATCTATAAGGTAAAGCTCCAAGATTGGTTGTATATTTCTACACATGTGCACACATACTCAAGAACGGGCCATTGGCAGCCCACATAAGTTATTTTTGAGGATTGGCTAAATAGAATTTGCAAAGATGTATGTACAGAAAAAATAAAGTACACTCCATTAAACATAAAATATTTATCTTTATTGGTGGGGTTGAGGGTGATGAATCCTCATTGCTCATGCAAGAGAAGGATTTAAACAAACTTGGCATATATAAAGCATATCCACGTACTGTTTTGCAAGATAAGGATCTGACTGCTTGAGATTCTGCCTGCAGACCAACTTGAACAAAAGGCTGAACCAAAATTATAATGCAAAACAATAAGAATAACCATTACAATAATAACATAATTAAATAGGAGAATAATACAGAACTTTATGTATGCAGAGTGAAAATTGTTCGCTAATGATTCAAATGTCCTATTCCCATAATACTGAACATTATATGAAGATAGAAAATGATTATATAAATTAAAAATAGAACTAATATCCAATATTTTAAATCGTAATGGATGAAAAGACTTGGAACAAACATTCAATTCCCCGTAGATATCATAATGACCAATGAACTCATACTGAGTGAGAAAGAAACTCTAGTTCAATCAGTTATTCAGTGCATAAGAAAGAGAAACAACACTTAAGTCAATTATTTATTTCTTGCTCATTTTTGTGAATTAACTTTCTTAAAAAATAATCTAACTAAAACAATAAACAGATAAGATTTTGGAAAAACAAACTATACAAGTTTTAAAAAAATATAGTTTACTAGGACAGTGAGCAAACCATATTCCACTAACAATTTAGAAATAAAAAATAGAATGAATGAGCTAAGAGAGTATATTACAAACCATATACTGCGGGATCAAAGAAGCTCCCAACTTAGTATTGAATAGCTTTTCAAGGCATGCAACAAGAGTATTTTCTAGGTCAGGCACGTCAAACTTAGTCTGTAATGCACTGCAAAATTAAACGAGAAAATCAGGAGAAAATTTCTCCAGAAGAATGTATTATGTCATTGAATCAAGACTGAACACCACCCCAACTTTATTTCGTGACCAAGAACAGAATTTAACAAAAAAAAATCTAGAAGACTAAATCATACAGTACAGACATAATTAGACATGCAAATTAGTTCTCCACTGATCTAGATTCTAGAACTAAATCGTTTTTTTAAATAGGTGAAAGGACTTCATATGTCAAAGCACAATAATGTACCAAAGAGAACAACGAGTTTTATATTTGTAATCAAAATGCTTTCAATTCAAGTCAAGAAGACTCTGAATGCACACAAGTCTTAATCATGTCAAACCTGAACCCCCAGCAAAGTTCAACATATAAATTTCCATTTTGTTCAGACACTAATACTTACTTTCATTTTTTGAAGAACAATCCTATGCATAATAAACTCACAAATGCCCCCATTTTAAACCAAGTAAACACTCCAATAAGCAGCAAAGCATAAAACGGGGAAAAGGGTAGAACATAAGTGAGAAAAGGAAGCAAACTTGATAATGAGTGTGAGAGGGAAGCGACTCAGAAATTCCCTAGCGGAATCATCGCTTTGCGCCCCTAAAATCGAACCAATGTTACTCAGAAAGTGAAAAATGTTAATAATGAGAGAGAAGGGAAGTGAAGAACAGGTAAATTAGCAACCTGGGTAGTGACTAAAATCAGAAGCTGCTTGGAGAAGTTGAGATAGATCACCCATTGCGTGAGTCGCACAGAGTCTGAAGCAGAAACGAGAAATAAGAGGGAAGAAAGAAAGAGAAAAGGAGAAGCGGTGGCAAATGGTGTTCTACGTGTTAAGCAAGCAAATATATTGTTTTGTATAGTACAAGATCGTTGATCGTGAATTAAAACATAATTTATGATTATTGTAATTTAGTTTTTGAACTTTAAATTTTAATATTTTTAAATTTTAATAATTTTATAAATTTATGAAAAAGATGCATATATATATATATATATATATATTTAATATAGTAAAAAATATTTTTGAAAATACATAATTAATTTTTAAAAAATTGAGAAAAATAAGGAAATGCAGCTGATCTATCTCCTCAGAGAAGATATGCTAGGAGGGGTCTCTATGTAGATGGAGAATATTTGAGTATTTATTTTTAAAAATGCATAATTGATTTTTTAAAAATTGAATGTAAAATTTAACAGTGACAATGAAAAGCAATAAATCTGGATTTAGAGTAAATTAAATGACAAGATCATATATTAGTAACTACAAAATTTTAATTTATTTATTTTAAAAATTAATTTTTATTATTTCTTGATAGATATTTTACTTATAAGACGTTTATGTGTGTTAGACTAAGAAGTCGTTTAGATAAAAGCAAATAAAACATTTTTAATTAAGATAAAGACATGTCACAAATAGATAAGGTATGTATTAATAAAATAAAAAATTAATTATCATGAAGCATCTAAGCTGCCAAATGTACAAAGTTATATATATGTTTTACAAAACAGTATGTATGTATATATTTCCTCCCTTTTTGTTATAAACAAAAGGTTGAGAATCTTGGACGTCACGACGGAGGCAAGTGAAGGTGGTGGTAAACGGTGGTGGTTTGTTGGGTGTGAAGGTGAAAGTTGGTCACTTTTTTTAGTTAGTGGTGCAACTTACAAGGGAGAGGGTTATGGGTGGTGAGTGACATTGGTGGGGATTGATTGTTGTAGACCTATCACTTTGAAGCATGTTTTATTACACATAAATGTTGTCATGTTGGTCATATTTTGTGATTGGTGTGTTTCAAAGTCGTTGAACATGGTCTCAACTATTTTAACTGTGGCTAATTGATGGGTTGGCATAGTAGCAGTAAGTGGCATATAAACTTTAGAAACATATCGTGAAAGAGTTTTGTTTCAACATTTTGTCTTAACTTTTGCTTCCGCATCAGCTTTGGTTGGCTTTTGTTTCATCTTAAACTTGTTTAGCTTCCAAACAAGTTGTAAATTAGAACACGAGTATTCTTTAAACCTTAGGCACTCCTGGCTAAAAATAATTATTTAGAACTCAGCCACTCTTGACTAATAACCTTAATATTGTTTGGAACGCAACCACTCTTGGCTAAACAACCTAGAGTATTATTTGAAATGCAACAACTCTTAGCTAAACAACTAGGGTTGATAAAACAAGGTGTGATATAAGAGAACACATGTCTTTTTGCTTTCTAAAAAGAGGATTAACATATTTTGATGTATACAAAGGATTAACTCTCTTCTAGGTTACTATTGAATACAAGAATGTTCTTACAAAGCTTTTAGAACACAAAAGGATTTGAGCTTAGATTTCAACAATCTTTTGATACTTCAGATTCATGTGTCTTTTCTTCTTAAAAGGTAGCTTTATATAGAGCATAGAAGACAGATTTGTTGCAAATCTTTTTTCTGGTCATTAAGATCTTCAAACTTAGATAACCATTTTCTTGCATCAGAACAAGCGAGAATGTAGAGATGCATTAACTGCACTCCATGCAACATTAAATGCTTATCTCATTTTCAAACAACATCTCGATAACTAATAATACTTATCAACCCTAGGTTACATAGCTGTTTACTCAAATGGAAGTAAAAGTAGAGACTGTACGCACTAAATAGCTTTACCAAGATTGAAAAAAGATTGTGTCAGGATGGTTGTTGATACAAAAAAGCTTTAGGTCATAAACCCTAAACATTTATTGCAACACGAAAGAAGCTTGAAGGATTCTCTTACAACATTAACTTAACACTATATGATTATCATCTTATCAAGATTTTAGTTATTAGACGAAGCAAAATACTACAAGATGTATATCGTCTGTGAGGAGAAGCCCTTGCGTCTTAAATGATCCATTATGCATAAATTGTTGGAAAATAATATATGGCTAAGCTAAAGGTTTTGAAAACTTTTTGAAAATATTTATAAATTTTCTTAAACTCTTTTGAAAAATTAGTCTTTTAGAAAACTGAATGCAATTGATTGTGGAATGAATATTGATAAAGATTACACATAAAATTTATACAACAATAACAATATAAAAAGTCGATGACGATAACTCCTGCCTCTTTAACCGTCCCTTCAACAGGAGCTTCAACTCCAACCTCAACCAAAATTGCCACATCCTCCTAGGATTGCTTTGAGAGCATTTTACCAAACAACAAAAGAGAGCACAAAATTAAAAACAAATTGAACTCAAAGGTTCCGTGATGTAATGCTACAAATACAATATTTTTTTTTGTTACTCCTTCACTTTGTCAAGTCTTCTTTCTTTCAAATTTGTCTTGATTTTTCTCTTGTAGCTCTCTCCAAGTAAGCCCTCGATTTATGTCTTAGTCATGAAATATCAAATAAGAATTTTAACTTCATAACTTCCAAGTCCAAACCTCACACAAGAAGAATTTCACTCAAAGGGGCCAAGAAGTAATTTCAAGAAAAGTTCAATTAAAATTGCTAAACTCAAATTGGAATTAATATGACAAGAACAAGGAGTGTTTTCAATAAACAAATCAACAAATAAAGATGGAAAACCAGTAAGCACATAAATTGGAAACCTAAAGAAAAACACTAGAATAGATTGAATAAAACAAACAAAAAATCACAAGTGATTCTGGCATAACTGATTCAAGAAATTATTTAAATATTTTCATATTGAATTTTTTTTCCCAAATTTTTACCAGAGATTGCTAACACAATAGCCAGTAAATTTAAGGCTGAGAGCAAATTGCACAATTCGTTCAGTTTTTTTTCCAACACTGACATCCTGGATTTTATCATTTATCATTTTTTTTCTACTGCGAATTTGGATGTGCTTTTATAACTGGAGGTAAAAATACATACTGAACTTCTCACATAAAAATTTGCACACCATTTGAATGTGTATATAACTTGCAATAAATTTTCCAACCAGTACGAAAAAAACATAAACTAACAAAGAAAAGGAAACCTATGAAATTTAAAGAAGATTATAATAACTTAAGACATAATGGAAATATAACTTTAATGAACTTGTTAATGATATAATAACAAGCTAAAAGACTCAAATCCATAAATGGAAAAACAAGCAAAGATCCAAACACAAATCAAATTTCACAATACTTTGTGGTAGACTCACAAAATCAAGAAACTAAAATGAAACAATGTACTACTAGAAGTTTATGACATATATGGAATGAACATGGATTAGATTTAAAACTCAAATACCAAAACAAATATTGAACCCAATAAAAATTAAACAAGAATAAAAAAAATAAAACAAAAGCACACAGTAGCATAAGTATGAAACCTAAAATACATGTTTGGATGATTCAAGATAGAATGGATGATTTTAACTAACTAGAAGTACAATGAATACAATGTATTTGGTGAAATGACCAAAAACAAATTCAAGATATGTAAAACAAAATGAACACAATATGGAAATTGAAATAACTAAAGGAAGACAACTTAACTTGACTGCGATCCAAAGCTCTAGATACCAAATAATGTAGCCCTAACTTAAATCCATGTGATTCTTTGTATTTTTATTTTTTGGTGTGATTTGATGGATGCCTTGTGTGGGTTAAATAAATGAAGAAAATAAATTTGGTTGGTGAATATAGAGGCTTAGAAGAGGTTAGACTAACTCCTAAGAGATTCTAGGCTAGACAAAAACTAGTGTTAATATAGAGAATCCTTTTATTGGTATAATAGACTTCCATCAAGTCTGTTCTTAGTATTAATAGGTATAATCTACCTATGTATAGTTTTTGTTAACATATGGGTTTTGGTCTAGTTCCCCCAATATATTTGTATTTTTTTTTCTTTTTTTTAATAATAATTTTTTCATGTGATGACAAATGATTGTTGTTACTTGAGGTGTCGGCCTAGCTGAAATGTCGGCCTAGCTGAGATGTCAAGTAGCATAATGGTGCCTAACATGAAAGTTTTTTATAAAAAAAAAAAAACAAAGAGTGAGCAAAGAAGACAAGATGTGCACAAATTTGGGCAACATTTCTTTAATCAACTCTAAGCTAATTTATAAGAGGGCTAACACTTGTATTTATAGTGTTAAGGGCAACCAAAGTGCAAGTTTTAACCGTAAAAACTCTCCACTCCCACATGGTGACAATTGACTTCCTCTCATTAGAGCAAATCCTTTAAAATTAGAGGTTGACAAGTGTCTTCCTCTAATTGGAGAGAAACTTCTCCACTCTCACGAATACAAGTGTCATTTTGGCATTAGTGGGAATCCTCTCCATTGAAGGGATGACATGTGGACCTTCATGACTTCCTTGCCACTCCATGCTTTTCTATTTGCACTCTAGATTTTTATTTGTGCACCCTAGATGGTCTAGAGTTGTTTTGGGTCCAAGGAGGCCTACTTGTAACTCTATCTAGACTATCTCTTTTTCTTCTATTTAAACCTACACTAATTGACCCAATACATGATCCAATGAAAAAGGTCCAAATACAAGTCCAAAATAAAGCATACGCTACTTTGTACAATTTTTACAAGACCAAAAAAATTGGAAGATCAATCAATAATTAATTCTTCATAAAAAGAGAGTATTCTGAGCTCCTTCTTTTAACCTTCTTCTACTTCTTTCAACTTTCAACGTGCTTCGACACTGATAAAAATTTGGTAGAAATAGTACAAATAGGTGGTGATCCCAAGGTATACACGATGAATTAATTATGCATTTATTACCATATATTTCTAAGTTGATGTAAGCGTCATAGTGTCATTACAAACACCCTTCCACTTTTGGTTCTGAGCCAACACACAATAAAAGGAAAATGAGCTTAGAGCATTGAGTTAGAGCAAAAGAGTATTCAAAGACAAAGGATTTGGACTCCATATGTCTTGCACTCGGTCTTGTGTATGAACAAGTATATAATTGATACAAGAGATATTTTCTTTCTTTTTTACAATAACAAGTATCTTATGTAGTTAGTTGCAAGAATCTTGAAATCAAGATATCCCTTAAACATTCTTTAGTCAAATTTCTTACAAAGAATAGTTAATTAAGACAAAGTTGATTCTATTATCTAAAACTCTTTCAGTTTTAAGTATTTTAGTTTTTCCTTTAATATTCAAAGAGTCTTATACTTAATAACTTGTCTGCCATGATTTCTAAGACAGTACAAAACACTAAGAGTATAAATTATTTATGACAATCTTCAAGTTTGACATTGAGAGAAAAAAAGCAAAATACTCTTCAAAACTTGTAACTTTTATTGGAATATTTTTTCCAGTAATTATTTTTTATTAATAAAACTTGGATTCAAAACCTTGGATAAACAATTTTTTAAGTGGCTTTATACATTATGATAGTGTAACTACTAACGGTCTTACAGAAAAATAAGCACCCTTATTATAAGCTTAAAGCCAACAACTTCATGTATTTGAGCTATATATATCAGTCCATTTTTAGAAGACCACAATAGTTTAAAAGCCAGAAACACCAAGTACTTCTAACACTAAGTCCTGAAAAATAAGATCATCGGTGGATTGTTATGAATATGGTTTTCCTTCTTTTTCATGTAACGTTTAGTCATATGTTTTATCTTAGGATTGAAGCAAAGATTCCAAGGTTATATAAGTTTACAGCTTTTACATTTTGATGCAAAAAATACTTTTGTTTTTTCCTTTTGTAAAGACATACTTAAACACTTATATCAAGGTCAAAATATATTCTTCTAAGAAAAAGGATAAAAATATGTATTTTCACAAACAAGAACTACTAAAGTAGAGCAAAAAGAAAGGCAGTAGGGAAAAACAGTGGGGGAAACCAAAATAAAGAAAAGGAAAAAGTGCCCATTTCTGTACCAATGATTCCCTTTGAGCCTCCAAAAAATATCCATGATTCCTTCTTGTTAGAAAAACTTCCAAAGTGAAGCTTTATGCCATTGGACTATAGCACTTGCACGATATTCTTTACCTTTTTATTTCATAATCATTTGGAGGCACAAGCAAGATCACTAGAAACCAGCAACATATAAGACCTAGATAATTGTGAGAAAGTCCAAAAGCTTGAGTTGGGTATGGTACACCGCGTGCCATGCCATTTTCATGCACAAGCAGCTGCTCAACTCTGCTCCTTTTTCTGTCCCTAACGGATATGCTCACAAACAAAACCTCCCTCAAAACCAGTACTACACTCATTGCCTCACCAATCATGCATACATCACACACCCCATTTCAAATTTCTTGTACCTTTCTTGCTTCATCATCACCATCATTGTGATCCTTCCACCCAATTAGGGCCCTTCACTGGCTCTATATATAGCCCAAAACTGCGTACTTACGTAGCAGCATCGATCATGATGCTCTCTGCATGAGTGCCTCTGCCCCCATCAGTCTGCTGAATGTTGAAAATTCAGAAGGATATGTGTGTTTTCTTGTTGGGATATATGAGAGGCCAGTGAGTGAGTGCACTGTAGCAAGCATATTCCATCTAACGTTTCATCACAAAATCACCCTTTAATTGGCCACTGGGTTACACTACATTACATCTTTCTTTACTTCTTTTCAACAAGAATAAGGATGTTTTTTTATCTACATTATGAAACCAATTCTTTTTTAAACGGAAACGATACATAATAATTAAGGATCCAGTTTCTGAGTTTAAGTAATGTACTTTGTTAGTAACTTGCATAAAATGTGTCTTCTTTTCCCAATTAATTTACACTCATTATATCTTTTATATAATATACAAGAAAATAATATGAATAACATAATATTAATGTAAGTCTTTCTCTATATTATTTGAGAGATTTAGTGTTGTATTCTTCTGGTGACCAACATTCGATTCACATAGCATTTTCTTATGGATCCAAATATTCTTTCACTCAGAATCAACGATTAATGTTTCAAGATTAAGAGGTTCTCACAACAACAAGAAATCTGCTTATATACACAAATCTGATGAAACTTCAGATCACCCTTTTAAGAAATAGGATTCTCTGTGAATTATGTTAAGTTTAGAATCGTTTTTAATAATGTGTCTTGTGATTTCAATTTTCCATGTTAAATCAGTATGAAAGACCAAAAGCTAGTAATTGTAGTGTGATCAAAACATATGCATAAAGTTAAGGAACACACAATATGACATGTATTCCTTGTTCCAAACATTGATACTCTGATTTGATTGCCATGCCAACAGCATTGAGCACTGACTTGTTTTTTGTTCTAAGGTGACATTTTGTGGAAATTTGTACTTTGTGTGAAATGGGGTGGCACCATCTGCATTACTAGCACTGCAATTATTTTGCTGTGGCAATGTTCAGAAGAGGACAATTGGCCCCGGGTGGTAAAGTTAGAAGTTTGAATGGGTTGAAAATAGGGTGCAAACATGGTTTGGCATGAATGGGTCCCAGAAGAGTAGGTGTACAAAAAGTTGAAGGAGGAGAGGAAGAAAAAGGTAAGAAAGTTAACAGGAAGAGCATTAAATTTGTCCCTTCCAGTGGTAGGACGGGTGTAGCTTAGCCATGGGACTCACTCTCAAAGTCTAACCCTAGAATCAGACCCCCACGTGAAAATTATCTCAATTCTCCTCTTCTCTCACTTCCCTTCTTCAACTCTCCATTAAATGTCACAAATAATACTCAAATTTCACAAAATCTACACATGTTCCCTAATCATCATGGGACTATGTAGAAACTCAATTTCTTTTCTTCTTTAACTTTTTCATTTTACAAAATCTCATATTCACTGTCACCACAAGAAAATCAACCAATTTTATACAAAAAAAAAAAAAAATAATTAGTTGGTATAGTAATCAAATTAAAGATATTTTTTTAGACTAAATTTTTTGTTTGTTTCTAAATTAGTTTATATTATTGTTAAATAGTTTCTAAATTTGTATCTAATTAACTATCAGGATTTTTGCTACCAAATTTAAAATCTAAACAATTGGTAGTTTTGTAGCTAATTAGATACCAATTTAGAAACCATCTAACAATAATAGAAACTAATTTAGAAACCAAAATATTTTTTAGTCTCTAAAATATCTCTATTTAGTTACTATAGCAACTAATTATTTTTGTCTCTAAAATTGGTTTTTAACCAATCATTTTCTTGTAGTGTATATTCAATTAAATCACTTTTCAATAATTATGTTTTGTTATTTACAATATACACTAAAAATTAATAGAAATTAATTTTAAAGGCAAAAAATAATTAGTTATTATATTAAACAAGTTTGATAATTTTTTTAAATTAAAAAAAATTATTAGTATTTAAATAATTTGTATTATTAATAAAATTTATAAATTAAATTATAAATTTATATCTAATTAGTTATCAAAATTTAAAAATTATTTCATTATTTTTAATTTTTAAAATTAATTTTTATTTAATGATTTTATTGTAATGATGGATGAGATTTGTTTAACATACTAATTGAACTATCAAAGTAATATATTTTACCCAAACAATTTTTTTTTTAAGAAAAATGATAAGAATATATATACATTCTTCAAATTATAAATTTTTTATGACTCACAATTTATGAGCTTAATTATAGGAAACATAATTTAACTTAACTGCACATTTTATCACTTTTAAAATTTACTATTGAGGTCTTTTTTTCCGCATTTTACCATAAATATTTTTGTTTTCTACAAATCTCATCCATTTGTTAAACCTTTAACAGAATAATAACGTGTTACACCAAAATATAAAAACATTTTTTTGTAAAACGATCTTCTTTTGCTTTTTTACTTTTCTTTTATGAAACACCATCGTTTTATTATAAATTAATTAACCGATTAAATTTGTGAAAAATTGAACACCTTAACAGTAAAGAATGTGATTCATGACTCATTGATAATTGAGCGGTTTCAGTTTGGGTCCAATTTTTTTTTTTAATTAATACTTAAAGAATGTGATATAAAGAGTGTCTTGAAGAGGTTTTTCTTTTGTTAACTGTTCTCAAATTTTCAATTCTAAATGTTAAAAGCGATTAAAGATCGGTATAAAGAAGATCATTAGATAAAAAATTATTTTACGACTAAAATAATTAGTAACATATAAACAATAATTTATATTATTAATAAAATTTATAAATTAATTTTTAAATTAGTATCTAATTAACAACCAATTAATTTGGATTCTAAAGTTGGTAGCTATAATTTTAGTAGCTAATTAGATATCAATTTAGAAACTAATTTATAAATTTTATTAATGATAAACACTACAACAAACACAAAATCATTAAATAGTAACTAAATTTAGAGACAAAAATAATAATTAGTCACTATATTAACTAAATTAGATACTAATTTAGAAACTAAAAAAATTATTCATATCTAAAGTGGTTTCTATTATTAATAAAAATTTATAAAATGATTTCTAAATTTATATCTATATTAGTTACCTAAGTTTTAACTACTAATATTTTAGATTCTAAATTGATATCTAAAAGATTAATAGAGACTAATTTAGAATATAAAATAGTAAGTAGCTAAAACCTTGGTAGTTAGTGTTGAAATACCAATTTAGAAACCATTTTAAATTTTTTTATTAATAATAAAAATTATGTTTAGATACCAATACTTTTTTTAGTTTATAAAATGGTCTCTAATTTAATTAAATAATAACTCATTATTTTGATCTCTAAAATTAGTTTTTATTTAATGATTTTCTTAAAGTGAAAAATTAGTTTATATATTAATAATTTTTTTATCTATTTTTTAATTAGTAATTTTCGGTCTATTAGTAATTAATTATTTTTGTCACTAAAATTAATTTTTTATTTAATATATTTTTTTATAGTGAATATTATTTAAATTTGGTAAATAAAAAAACTTGGTAAAACATAGTAACAGAGATGAACTTTCTCCTTCGTGATAATTGATTGAGAACTGCATAATATATAGTATTCACTTTTCTTTCTTTTCATTTCCACTGTTTCTCAAGGTGCACTTTTATTATTACGATGATAATGCACAGCTCCACATGATATTCACTGTATCAACATGATCCCAGTTCTTATGGGGGGCATGTGAATCCTTTTCATTATAATTTATGAACTACATGCAGTGTCGGTTTGTCATTACTCATTATATAGCTGTTGGAAGACGTGGAAAAACGATGAAACCAAAGTTATAGCATACTTCTGTCATTTTCCCTTTTAATGTATGCAGATTAATGAAGTTTTGTCCCTTTTAATGTATGCAGATTAATGAAGTACGGATACAAATATAATTTGAGTTTAATAATAATAACTGTGTTTAGAAAACAGTTTTATATTTTCATTTAATCACATTTGACTTTTATGGTGGATATATTGTAAAGTCAATACACAGACTATGAACTGTATCAGAGTTTAAACGGGATTTTATAATTATAAGTTATGTATCTACAAGTTAAAAGTACCTACAATTATATAATTTTTGTGTTAAATTTAGTAGTAATTGGCTCTCTGTGCATTGGTAAAAATATATCAAATATTGTTTTTTTTTTAAAATCGACAATTGGTGTCGTGTTATTGGAAAAATATAAACAAGTAAGATGGAATGAATAAGCAATTTGAGAAAAAAAGCGAATTACATTTTTTATGATGTAGTAGCTTGTGACATAATATGTCTAGTTTGATTACCATTTTGTTATAATTTTAAGATATTATTATTTTTATTAATAATAAATAAATAAAATAAAATGATTATTGTAATTTTAAGATATTGTTTTTTTATAAAAAGAATAAAAAAAATAAAATGAGGTAATTCGTACTCCAACTTCTAAAAAAATCAAAACAAGTTAAACTTTAACTTGACCTGCAAAAAGCTAGCGGTTGATGTGAATTTTGTTTTATTTTTTACCAACTTTATAAACTTTATTTAGTTTATTGTACAATAAAGTTTTAGAAAGGAAATTGAATAAAGTGTCAATGTTTTTTTCTCTCAATAAAGATAGATTTATATCAAATATGCGAAACACAAGTTTAATATTGGTTAGCCTCAACTTTAAAGTTACGTTTAGCTTTTCATCAAATTGTTCTTGGTTACCCTTTTAAATCTTCCCCAAAGCTTAAAAACTTAAGTTTTCATTGTTATTTTTTTTGGCTACAATATATAGAAAGTGTTAAGAAAGATTACTTCTTAGAGAAGATACACAATTTAAGCTTCACAAAATAAATAATATAAAATTTATCATACTCTCTATAAAATACAATATGAACTACTCTAAATAGATTATAATTGTATGTAAAATTGGTATGCTTCATGTGTCTTCTGTGCACCTATCTTTATATTTATAATGCCTTGGCATATGTCATTTCTACGAAAAATCTTCTCTTGATATTGTTCTTCATCATTTTGATAATGTCATCTTAAGATATATTGTGTCAAAATACTTTAGTTAGCTTTTTTTTCGTAATGTTTGTGAAAAAGTTAAAACACTTTCTATTTTAATAGGTTAATGTACTGGATTATTCCAGCTTTTCATTTATTTCAGAAAATAACTTAAACCAATGTTAATCGATTATTAAAGAAGTTAATTGATTATTTTCTTAAACATATTTTTTTAGTTCTCTGATTTAATCAGTAACAAACTAGATAATTGCTTATTTTGTTCTAAAACATATCAAGAAAAATTTAATAAATTACATAAAACCTATAGCCCAACAAAATTAATTGCAAAAAATATAACTCTCTGGAATCATTGATTATCATCCCTCGTAATTGATTATTTTGCCCAGATAACATAAAAACAAAAGAAAAGGTTTTGTAGACTAAGGAGGAGTCACATTCTAACCACTCATTACTATAACCATTAACCCACAACAACTCAATATCCAAAATAACCCCATAAGCTCAACATAGAAAAACTTTTTAACATAAAGATATGAGGAGAAGCTGCCAATGTATTTGCCACGTCTAAAATGTCACCATAGGCAACATGGTCTGGACATCTTTTAGTAGCACCATCAGTATTAACTTTAATCCATCCCACATCAAGCATCTTTCAAATAATTTGAAGAGGCCTAACTTTTTTCCAAGGCCTTTTTGAATATAAAAAAGATTCAAAATAGAAAAATCAATAATATCTTTATTCACCATTTTTTAGTAGAATTATCTAATGATTTGATGTGCCAATGAATAGTGTGGATGGCTATATCCAAATTGATGATTTGATGAAATCTAGTATGGTTTCTCATTCTCCACAACATCCAAAGAATATAAGATATAACAACAAGACGAATATCCTTCATAAGAGGAATACTTGGAGACTTAAGAAACTACAAAATATCATTAATAAAGGAGAAACTCATACCTGGAAAAGGTTGTTGGAGCCAAGCCCAGATTTTAAGATCCAAATTGTATTAAAAAATGTGTAAAAAGCTCTCTTTTTGTTGCATACCTGAAAAAAACATAAAGCACATGGAAATGCCTATAGATTGAGTATCCTTGTCTGAAAGAATTATATTTTTGTAAAAGCTTCCAAAGAACAAGAGTTTTAGTAGATGAAATGAAATTCACCTAAATCAACCCTCCCCACTTATAGGAATTATGAGAATTTAGGAAGAAATCTCTTTCCAATTTCTAATTAAGAATATCAGAGTCGTCCAAAAACCACTTAGTAATATTAAGTAACTTATTGAGAATCAAATTACCAAGATTATAAAACCACATAATAGTATGGAAATAGCAAAGAGACAAAAATTACCATTCCAAGTTTGTGCCTCTCTTGAATGGGAACCCCAACTAACGGAGACATACAAATGTTAGAATGCCAATTATCATTCCAGAAGTTTTTTACTCTTTGTTTTCCACATTACAATGAGTATTATCCAAAACAATAAGCATACAAGCTTTGTTTTCAACATGTATATTTGTAACTTGAAGGCAATTTACTAGAACACAACAAACTTCGTTTAATAGTGATCAAATACTACTTATTAATATCTCCAATCTAAATGGAGTTTATAATCCATCTATCAACCTATTCTAGCATATTAGCTGGTCACTTATAAATCTGAAAATTATAAGAAAGGGCACCAACAATGAAAAATTTAACCAGTTGTATATAACTCATCTTACTAAGAGACTTACCTTTCCACAAAGCTAACTTAAGGCAAATTTTATTAGCAAGTGCCAACATCCAAGAAAACAGGGATACCCATATATGTAAAAGGAAGAGAACCTTTATTACAACCAAGCAACCTCGTAATTCTTCTATTGTAAGAAACAAAGTTATAAGTCGTATAAAAATGACTTTTAGTAGGGATCAACCACTGTCCATATGCCGTTATTGGGTAATTTTAGTAATTATTTCATTATGCTAATCGATTAATTTGCAGTTTAACAGATTAAAACATAAGTTGTAAGCATGAAATAATCACAAATTTTTTTAATACAAACATAAAACTAAAGACTTCATCAAATACAAATCTGAACATAAAATGTTGTTTAAATTTTTTCTTGGTCACTACAAAATTTAATAAATAATACAAAATGAAATCAAATGCATGAAAATTCTAATCTTCACTTGATTCTCCACTACTTCTAACAATGAGTCACTTTAATTTTTCTTAATGCTTTGAAGAGGTAGATGAATATTTTCCAGTATATCATCATGCTCTTCATCCTTTTGTAGTTGGTAGTTGTATATCTTGTATAGTTTAATCATTAGTTTGCATGACTCATGTTGTTCTTCAAGCATATGCATTTGTTCTCGTCTTTTAACCATCCCCATTTTTTGAAGTGCACTTTCCTCAATTTTATTAGAAGGGTGAAATGCAGTAGTAGTTTCCCCTTCCAAATCTACTGCATAATATTGTACAAATCTCTTGAAAAAAAATACAAAGGGAATTTCATATACATGTGACCTTTTTGTCTTCAACATAATTTATGAAATGATGGTTGACCAATAATATTGAATGTCAACCTTAAAAGCATAGATCAACAACATGTCATCCTCAAACAATTATACATGATTGCTTCCCTTGCTTCCTTCATCGAGATAATGGTGAGGAAATTATGTGTCTTGATCTAGTATTATACTAAACTTTCTTATTTTTTTCTCCATTCCAAGAACAAAATTCTTTCTTAACATGTATATTGATAATAAAATGCATAAGAATATATGGTCCGCTCATAATAGCATCCCAAATGCCACCATCAACATATTCCAAAAATATTTGCATTCTTACTTTCCAAAAGGGTTAATTTTCTTCACAGAAAAGAGGAGGTCTATTTATAGCAACACTGTAAAAAAAAAAGTTTGGTTTTGTAGAGCCATTTAAAAAATACTTTTCAAGATTTGTGTTTTGAATATCCTTCAAAAACCATCTATCAGGCCAAATGTTAGAAAAAAGTGTGAGGCTATGGTAAATCAAGAGTGGGTGAATTAGTTTTGAAAACGTTTTGAAAAGATTTACCCTTTCTTCAAGTTCTTTGAAAACTATTGCAATTATAAAACTAAATGCAATTGACTTAGGAATCAAAATTGATAAATATTAGAAACAACAACATAAAAGGGGATAGAGAATGAGAAAGACTACACAAGATCTTATACCAGTTCAGATCACCAATAATCCTACATCTGATCTCCTTTATTCAATATTGAATAACTAGAATCCACTATCTGTATATGTTTTATACAAGCACTCAACACAAGAAAAACATACACAAGACCACAAACAACATAAGATCAACTCTAGAATACAATAAAAGGATATGTTATACCCTTGGATCACACCAAGAGGAAACCAAACAAATTAAATCTTGAAATCTTAAGAGGATATAAACTGGAAACAATTCAACAACTAAAAAATAAAGATGTTACCAAAAAACAACATAATAGAAGCAACAAAAGAGAATTTAGTAACACAACACAACCTTTTGTAAGTTTTCTTTAAACAATCATGAAAGCATTCTTTTAACAAATGAAAATAGCTCAAAAAGATCTTAAGTGAATATTGTAATATTAATTTTAAAAGTATGTGTTAGAGAAAAAGTACAACACCCTAAATGCTTTGATTTTGTGCTTAAACATAACAAGCCGAGAGGTTTAAAAACATGAAGTAGCTACGTCTGACAAACATTGATCAAATCACAAATGCATATTCTTTGTCTGACAGAAGATATAGTACTATATCAAGTTCCACTTCATCCAATAAGTTAATTGAAGATCATTCAAATGATAAGTACATACCCAGACTTCAAGTTGACTTACATGAAGAATATTCCAAAGCTTGAGTATGAAGATACAAAAATGTCTTCTATGTCTACTCCAAGAAGATCAACGCTAAACATCAATGTTCAAATATCTCTTGGGGTGTGAGCTCAAGTTGCTATGACCACCAAATCTTCTGACATAACTACTTTTCATCCCTGACTCACCTAGCTACCATGTACGGTGTGCACTTTAAACCATTACTTGGTGTAAAAGAATATGTTACCTAGGAAGATAGATACTACCAACTATCAAAGTGTTTGTGTGAAGAAAAGAAGAGAAATTACTGTTACATGTCATGCATATAATGCACAAATGATATTAGCAAAAAACTGCAAAATTTTTAAAATACATTTCAACCCTCCCTTGTGTTATTTCTTGTTTTTCATAATACTTCAAATAGGTGAAAGAGTAAATCAAAGGTTCTATTTATAAAATTATGAAAATGTTGATTAAAAACTTACTCACACACATTTAATGAATTATCTTAAGTTGTAATCGATTATTCTTAATAAAATTTGAAAAATAGTTTAAACCTTTTTGTTTTAATCGGTTAATGCATGTGTTAATGGATTAATTCGACTTTTCATTTATTTCAGAAAACAACTTAAACCGATGTTAATGGACTACTAAAGAAGTTAATTTTTTATTTTTTAAAACACATTTTTTCAACTCTCTGATTTAATCAGCTAAAAAATCGGATAAGCGATTATTCTATTTTGAAATATATTAAAAACAGTTTAATCAATTACATAAAACTTTAACCGATTAAAACATACTTAAAATCTATTTCATATGTTTTAACCTTTCAAAAATGATTTCTATTGGTTAATTTTAAGATTGATTGTGTGCTAAGCTCAAATTCTTGTGATTACCTTGTGTATAAGAATCTCAAACACATGGAATGAAAACTATAACACTCAATACATATTCAACATCAAAACCTTCTAAACATTGTAAACAACTTCTATAGAGATCTGGCTTTACGGTTCAAGTCCAACACATATATTCATAAGCAAGGGTTGTATAGAGACAAACTAATTACAATTTATGTGACATATATATCGTTTGTTTCCTTCTATTTTATTTGTTGTAAGCATTTGAATTGATTTTGTATAAATTTTTCTATCTAAAGCATATGTAGTCATTGTTGTATTTATTATAGTATTTAAATAGAAGTATTAACATGGTAAAGGCTATTGTAATGTTTAGTTTAATTCAAATTGTGTATCTTATGAAATATTTTTGATTAAATTTATAAAAGTTTTTAGATGTTGTTATTTACAATTTACTTAATATTTAGCAAACAAATGGTTGGACAATCTTATATTTTATTTTAAGTGTGACCTTCATTGAAAGCATGTAATTTATATATTTGATCAACACAACAGAGGCGTTAGACAACATAAGTTAATTTAAGACAATAAATTCAATACTCAGTTATATAATACTTTTAAACTATATTATATTGTCTAGATTTGAATACTATCCACCTCTTTTGTGATTGAAAACATTTACAGTTTTGAATTTAACTTATTACAAATAAGAATATATATATATATATATATATATATATATATAAATGTATGTATATAAGTTAATGAAATCATTCATTTAGATAATAGAGTATATGTAAATTTAGAAGATATCATATGTTTGTTAAATGCTAGAGCATGAAACATTTATGTAGAATGCCATATATTAGGATATAAATGACTATTATAGTAGAAAGTATCACAGTAGCCAAAATGGTATTGGAGTGAATGACACATAGAAATATAATATGATGTATGTAGTATATATGAATTAACATCTTACAAAAATAAATTAACCAGTAACACAGGTCTTGAAAGGATATCTCATCATTATTGCAACAAAATGAGAGGTTTAATTAGGTTTGTTTGGGAGGTAGAAGCTTGGTTGGGGTATCTTCTAGTGTAAGTTGGTGTTAAGAAATTACTAGTAGATGAGTCTTAGTCATAACCTTAAGGAGTTTTACCATGGACTCTTGGATTTAAGTAGCAAAAGAAGACCATACTAAGTCAAGCATTTTGGCATTTTTTAAGCTCAAGGAGCATTTTGATATAGAGGTAGCTATGTTCTCATTTAGCTTTGGTTATATCTCTTCAGAAGATTTATTCTAAAGACTGTAGAAACCTTTTACAACTACCTCTTAAGGAATCTAGTAGAGCTTCTTCCAAACGATATCGTCTAGGTCTTGGAGAAAGAATATTGTGGTGTTGTTTGTTGTATATGTTTTTGCAAGGTGAAGGATCTCAAGATTATCTATACCAACAAGACTACTTTGGATATTAGAACATTTCGACAAGGATGCTAGTTTCTAAGTTTAAATACATATTCTAATTCCATGAATGAAGAGCTTCAACTTAACTAAGGTGAGGCATCCAAGAGGCATGGTTAGGAACTCATCTAGCCTATAAATAAGAGCCTCACCTACTTGTATTCATAGACTTGAATGATGTATTGAATCGTGCCTCTGAATTTTCAACACATTTTTCTCCAAGTCTCTCTTTACTAGATGCTCTCTAGCCTAGTAGAAACTGAAGTAAGTTGTCCTAATCTCTTACTTGGCCTTTGCACTTTGAAATTGAACATTTCCTTTCTCCTCTCCTCAAATCCATTCGGTGCATTCTTCCAAATCCTTCAAGACTTCTGTTGCCTCCCTTCTCCTCTTGTCAAACTCAAGAACAATAATGCATCATGTGGATCAGATCAAGGACACAAGGTTCAGATAAACCTTAATCTCAATTTTTTTTTGGTTTTGTTATTGAGTTCTTGAGTTTGTCGAATTATGTTCTTCTATTTTTGTCATGTGTTCTTCAATTTTTATTTCATTTCCACCATTTATTCTACTGACTCCATAGTTTAAACATCTTTTCCACCGTTTATTTTGTATTTTAACCGAGTAAATTCAAGTTACATCACATGTTCTTCATTTTTTCTTGATGTTCTTGATTTGTTCTTAAATTTTCATTACTTTTAATTGGTTGGTTCTTTAATTCTTGATGTTTTCTATCCTTTATTTTACTTTGTTGTCACTTTAATCAGTTTAATTTGAATTTTTTTAATGTTTGTTGGTTCCATGTTCTTGATGTTGTCTGTATCAAAACCCATGCAAGAAGCTATGGATCTCGGTTTTGTTTAGTTTTTGGGTTTTATTTTTTTTTGGTTTTAATCGTTGTTTGATTCAAGAGGTGTGCTATTAGGTTTTATTTTGTGTTTTTAATCCTTGAATGTCAATAGTCTTGTCTCAATTTTGTTTCATTTTGTTATATAATACCAGTTTTCAACCTAGACATATGTGTTTGATAAAATGCCTCTTAGAATGTGTATCATGCTTTTGTGTCATAAAACTGTAGTATAAGATTTGAACCATTATGTCTTCTTGTTCTTGTTCCTAATTTCATTGCATTCTTAGGTTTTCTTCTTGTCCAAATTTGTAAAATTGTTTTAACCTAGTGATGGAGGAGGGCCAAGCACATCTAGCCAAGGCAGCCAAAGCCCAAACCATGAAGAGCGTCTAGACCAAGGAGAGCGTCTAGCTCCAAGGAATGAGCGTCTAAGACGTGAAGAAGGGAGGCT
>Ga0123342_1003679_pt1 | contig 24353 bp, 13 predicted proteins | sample Turbeawhitnodule_FD_89960 | JGI IMG/M metagenome (GOLD analysis project Ga0123342, IMG submission 89960) | Root nodule microbial communities of legume samples collected from Mexico - Turtle bean Mexico white nodule | ecosystem: Host-associated > Plants > Roots > Nodule | place: Mexico: Nepantla... | reverse complement strand
CCAAAGGAAGTGTGTGTCTTGAGGGGATCAAGGTCACTTCTTTGGTGGTGTGTGTATGTAATCTGGATTTGATTACCTAGTGGATTCCCCAGTGGTTTCTGGGAAACTGGATGTAGCTCTTAGGTTAAGAGTGAACCAGTATAAATTGTTTGTGCATTTCTCTCTTCCTTAAACTCTTTAATTTCAGTTGTTGTTATTTTTACTGGTATAAACAACCGATTGTTTCTGCGAAACAACCGTTTGTTTTTTTGTTGTTTTTCTGTTTTGAGCTTTGTTCTTGGCAAACTGAATTCCTAAATCTAGTTTCTCGCAAAGAATTTCATTCTATCTTAAAAAGTTTGTGAAAACCCCCTTTAAACCATTCACCCCCCTCTAGTTTAAAAGCCATACATTCTAACAGGTTAAACATCTGGTTGGAAAATACACTCAAGACCTTAAAAGAAGAGTTAAGCAATTCAAAATTTGATTTTGAAAACCTAGAAATGATTTACCAAAACATTTCTTGTAAGTGTGTGGACTTAAGCTATTGTGAAAGTTATGATACCGTTCAAAAGAAGGTTCACTATCTTTTAAAAACCATGGACAAGTTTTCCCAAGGCCAATCCAATCTTGAAATTGTTATTGCTTCTCAAAACTGTGATTTTGGCAAGGCTGGACTGGAATTTAATCAACACAGCAAGAACAAACCGTTTTCAAAACTGTGTCGGACGGTCCTCAGACCTCGGCATTGACCGTAGCTATGGTGGGGCCCCGAAGGTTGGGTCCACTGGGAGGCTGGGAGGACAGGCCAGCGTCCCGCGAAACACACGAGTAAGGGTGGCCGAGGACGGGGTGGCATCAAGGTGTAGGGCGTGGAGGCCTCGGACCTCGGTAACCCCGAAACAGTAAAGATGGGTCAAAAAAGGTGGTTTCCAAGCCATACTCCAGTTATCAGTAAGGGAGAGGCCTAGATCACCGGGCGCCCATGCATGGGGTGTGGACATCGTTGGGTGTGCCACGATCAAAGAGCCACTGGAAAGAGATGACTCGTAAAGGTCACGTTCCGTTAGTGGAAAGGCACGTAAGGAGGAGGGATTCTTGGACGCGCGATTGTCGTAGACGTACGAAGACGCTTTAGGTCAACCGGGGGGAACAAAAACCTTTCTCAAGTTTCTTTGAAAAATAAATTGTTGTTTTATCGAAACAACTGGTTAAAATATGCTTTTACTACATGAAAAGGGGTCACCTTTTTAGATTCTGCAGAGCGAGGAGGTTTTATGTTTCCCCTGGTATTTTGAAATGAGTTCCTAAGATTTCTAAGGTTCCTAATGTTCCAGTTAATTCCTATGGACCCAAATTCATAAGGGGACCAAACCTTGCCTCTTGATTTTTCTCTTTGTGAGGTATTCTTGGCAATTAAGGAAACATTGAGATCAAATAAAAGGTGCTCTAGGGAAAACCAACCAAAGTAATGATTGTCCTTATGTTTCAAATAATGCATCTTACATATGTTTTTTTACAAGTCAAAGAGATTCATGACCCATGTAAAGTAAGTTGTATATTCTCATCCTATGTATAGGTCATATTACCAAATGAACATCTAAATGTTTTCTCTTGGTTAAATATGTTTAGGTTATCTCTGCGCAAAGGTATGAACAAATTACATAATGCATTCCTCATCACTTTGGAAGATAATTTGTTTTGGAAAATATTCACTTGTTGTCACAGTAAAACAACCAGTTGAATATACGAAACAACCTGTTGTTTTGCCTCTGACACCTCTTAATAAAGCTGCCATGACTGCTTACGCATGGTTACAATTGTTTCTGCTTTTCAAAACCGATTGTTGGTCAAATATGCAATAAATGTGCTTTAGAATTTGTTCATAAAGGAATATATTACGTTACTTTATTGGAAATTCAAGTTTTCTTATGAATGGTCGAGCATAATTAGTCAAAACTTTTTCTGTTGGGACTGACACACTGTTTGTTTCCCTTTACTAAAGATTATTTTTCTTTGGAAAAACAACTCACTTAAAGCCAATTTATCTTGGTCAGCGATTTCTGCTTATATATGTATGTGATTTCAACTGAATATTTCATAGAAACAACCTATTTTTTTTTCCAAAACCTCACTTAAAACTGTCTATTTCACTCCATCTTCACACATTCATTTATGCATCATGACCTCTTCATCCCCCTCACCATAAAGAAAGAAATCACATGCTACAAAAGGACTGGACATCTTGAAAATTGGTTTTCGGGTGACAATGAGAAAATTGAAAATTTTATGTATGAGTCAAGTTGAAAAGTCATCTATAACCCAAAATTGATATCCTTCAACTGGCTAAAGGAGTAGAATCTCAAGGATTTGAGGAAAGACTTGAAAGATCTGAAGCTAAGAAGGTTTCTTGAGATGTCTCAAAACATTTATCCAGATCTTGTGAAGGTATTATACACAAATCTACTTATTGATGGTGAGAACATGTATTCACATGTCAAAGGGGGTAGATATGGAGATCACTCTTGTTGTATGGACTGCCATCACGGGACTTAAAAAGGGAACATAGGTATGGTGGAGGGCTTCAATAAAGTGCAATATTATGTGAGCTGCCTAAAAAATCCTCACTTGAAAGTGAAGGGTTTTTCTGTAGGTGCCTTAAAACTGAATGAGAGGATTATTTCCTTCATTGTCTCATGGACGCTAAATCCAAGGGGGTGTAATCATGCTCTCCTCACTGAAGAAGATCTTGTTCTAATCTACTTCATAATGAAGAATATCAAAGTCAATTGGATCCATGTCTTCAAGGAACCTATGCAAAAGTCTATGAGGTTAAGAGATTATCATTTCCCTTATGTTGTTCTTATATCTAAATTTCTTCAATATTTTCAAGTTGACCTTGAGAAAAAATTTGTTAAGGTGGTGAAGCCATCTCATGAAATTAACAACGGTTCTCTTAGCAAGATGGGATTTATCTAGGTTGGTAACAAATGGGTTAGCAAAGAGGGAGAACAGGTGGATCCTTCTTGTGTCGATCAAACTAGAACAAATGATGAACATCAAGTTGCACCAATTGTTGGGAATCATTCTGAACCTTAACAAGATGATCAAGAAACTAAGAATCCAAATGAACAAGTTGCTAATGAAACCTATGGAGTTGGTCCAAGTGCTAGAAATGTAGATGAATATGCTATGCATGCACTTGTGGGCTATGAGCCATCCACTGATCGTGGGATTCCTATGTCACAGTTTGAAAGGTTGATGATCAACTGCATGACAACATGAATAATGATTAAAGGAACCATTATGAGTTATGTGCTGCCAGTATGGCAAATTAAAGTTGTGCAAACCCAACTCTTTGAATTCCAGTATGGCAAGGATGATTGAGAGCTTAAAGTATCACTTTCTGTTTCTTTTTATTCTGTTTTATTTTTTCATTTTGTTTATGTTTCTTTTCATTGTGTTTCTATTTCTTTTCATTATGTTTTTGCTTCTTTTCATTCTATTTATGTTTCTTTTCATTCTGTTTTTGTTTCTTTTCATTCTATTTTATGCTTATCCATTCTTTTTGTCTATTTTTTAAGACAAATAAGGGTTGAAATTAGTGGTTCATTTGGTTCTAATTTTGCTACACTATGGTGTTTCTAAAACTGGTTAAATTTGCTACACTATCACACTCTGATACACTAGTTTTTCTATTACACATACACTGGTTCTACTGTTGTGAAACTAGTTTAATCTGGTTTTGAGTGTGCTTGATAAGAGTGTTTTATCCTGCTGCTATACTTTCTTTGTATGGTACATAATTTTATTTTGCAGGACCTCTCAAGTTCAAAAACTACCACACAAACAAACTAGGTATTTGTCTTCATTAAATAAACGGAGATTGTTCAACAAAATGATTTGATGACCCCAAATCTGTGTGGAAAGCTTGAAGACTTTACTGTTTTGTGTGTGTGTGTTGTCTAGTAGATTTTAACTTGTTAATTCATTCCTTGTATTGATCTAAACTCACTTGAATCTTTATCTTTTTTGAAAGAAATGTTTTCTTAAAAGCTGAGAAATTTTTATTTAGTTGTTTTTAAAATCAACCTGTTGAAAAAGGTGTTACTCAAGGGATTGAGGCTAAGGCAAGTTTTTCAACCCGTTGAATTATCGAAACAACCTGTTGTTTGACACTTACTGATTTTCAAAATGATTTGGAAAAACTTTGTTCTATTTTGTCTTTGCTTTCAAAATGAAACAATCGCTTATTTCGATAAATCAACTAGTTGTTTTTATGTAAACCTTAACAGAAAGTTAATTTCAATATGTTGTTTTTATAACAAAATTATGTTAAGAATTTTAAACTGATTTTAAATGCTTCCAACTGTTTTTGGTTTCTAATCTAACAACTTTGATCACTTGCTTGAGTCTATGTAAAGGTTGTTTGATATTCCTTCGAATACTCTAAGAAAGAGTGATTATTAAAAACGTTTTTCAAAAGATCAAGAGCTTTGGATCATCACTTGTGTGTGGAATAGGATTGGGTGTTTGTATACGTTTGTACTAGAGCTTCGTAAAGTCAAGGTGTATTCTATTTCTCTTCTCTATGAACATTGTATTTTTGTATTTGTGTGTAAGGCAATTTCAAAAAAGTGTTTTCAGAAAATTGTGGTGTTGCCAAAGAGTGGCGTGTGTTCTTGAGGGGTTCAAGATCATCACTCTTGGCGTGTGTTTTGTAATATAGGTTTGATTACATAGTGAATTCTCAGTGGTTAGCTGAAGACTGGATGTAGCTCTTGGTTAAGAGTGAACCAGTATAAAACCTCTTTGTGTGAATATCTTTATCCTTTCTCTTTACATTGTTCTATATTTTGCTGGTATAAACAACATGTTGTTTCGAGAAAACAACTAGTTGGTTTTCTATAAAAAACTATAAAACATAAATTTTATTAAGTAGAACAGAAAATCGATTGGTTGATTTTTCTGAACTTTTCACTCTACTTCCAATCTTTGCGAAAATCTTTTGAAAACAATTCACCCCCCTCTTGTTTAGGCGTAAAAACTGATTCTGATAAATTTAATTGGTTATCTTAAGTTGTTAATGAATTATTGTTAGAAGAAATTAAGTTTCAAAAAATACACTATGTTTTAATTTATTATGTTACTATTTAATCAATTAAATTGATGAAAAACTTATATCAATAATAAATAGTTGGTTATTTTGATTGTTAATTGATTACTTAGATTATTAATTGGTTATTCTAAAAAGATAATCCATTATTTGACATATAGTCCATTATTTGACAGAATAATCTATTATTTGACAGAGTAATCTATTATTTGATAGGATAATCCATTATTTTGATTTTACTTGTTATGGAAATAAAACATGATCAATATAATCGATTATTACTTTAACATAATCAATTCATTCATTTAAAATTAAAACATTTCAAAAACATATTTTTAATAAGACTATGATTTAATTGATTAGGTACCATGATATTGTGATTACCTTATGTGCAAGACTCACAAACACGCCCATGCAATGAAAGCTTTGAATACATAATACATTTTTATCATCAATATCATCCTGACAACCATTATCTATATCGTCTTTAAGATGCGTCACTTGACTCCTCTCTTCAAGTCCAACACAACACTGTACAAAAATTGAGGCGTTTTATGATTGGATAGTGAAAATTGGAAATGGTAAATTATTTTAACCAAATAAAGGATTAGTAGAAATTCATATTCCATTAGAATTTTTTATCTCAAACTTTAATGATCCTATTAAAGTTATTTAGTCATGAGAACATCTAAGATTAATGAAAAACTACTCAAATGAAAACTTTTTGAATTTCAAAACAATCTTAGCCAATAGAATTGATATTGTGATGAGAATAATGATTACGTGTTGTTCTTTATTCTAGGTATGCTATTGACATTAACAATATATTACAAATAATTAATATAAATATATAATTACTATAATATATGAAAAATTGAATGAATTAGTGTAGGATAATAAAAAAATATCTCAGCTTTGATAACATTGAAAATTGTGAAACATTATCACTTGACACATATGATGTAATTACTCTGCAATTTTTAAATTATTTAAATATATTTAGTTTGCCAAATCATAAGATTAATCTCAAAATTGAGACATCAATCATGCTTTTGAGGAACTTGGATCAAGCTTAGGGTTTGCGTAAGTAGATTAATAGTTATGAGACTGAGAAATCATGTCATTTGGGAAAATATTATTATAGGAAAGAAAAATATTGATGAAGTATATATACTATAAATGTCTATGCGACCATCGCAATCACCATGACCTTTCAAGTTTATTAGAAGATAATTTCTAGTCATCCTATCCTCTGCCATGACAATAAACAAATTCCAAGACCAATGCTTAACTTCGACCGGATTGTTCTTACCATAACTAGTTTTTAGTCATGGTCAATTGTGTGTTGTAGTTTCTAGAGTTCAATGTAAAGTTGGATTGAATATACTAATAATGATAATAAAAGAAAGGCCTTTGAATGCTATAACTAATGTAGTTTTCAAAGAAATTCTCCAAAATCTATAACAAGTAAGCACTGAAAGGACATGTAATTAATTATTTATATTTACCAATTTATTTAACTTTAGAAAAATGTTTCTTTTCTATGTTTGCTTGAAGATTTATTGAAGATATACTATCATTCACAATAATAGTAAGCAATCATCAATCTCTCCATATTAACTTACATATTTGCTTTCTTTATCTTAATTCTTGAGTCAACGATGTGTTTAAAATGTTTCCTAGACTAACATGATCCTTGTGTTTAGATCCAGTTTCAAACTATGTTTTATTTCCTAATACTCAGTTTTTTGGATTTATTAGGTCAACAATTTTTTTTATATATCATTATTCTATTTTTGCTTATGAGTAATATGTGATAACACAATTCTTCCTTCCTTAATTTTAATTATTTTCTCTCATTATATTCACCTCTTTAGTTGACTCATATGTTTAATTATAGTTGATTTATCTATTTATTTCGATCTAATGGAAGATAGCTTAACAAATAATTCATTTTACTTAAAGCCCAAAAGAGCCTAATAAAATAATTGAACAACATCTTCCAATATCAATGAATTAATTCTGAGTTTAAATTTTGTAACACACAAACACAATACAAATATTGAGAACAAACAACTATACAGAACATCATCTTCTAAAGATCTACATTATTACTTCTAACAAATATGTAAATGATTGCATGTTATAAGCTATCATATCAAATCGAGATTAATAAGATTTATTGTAATCTCCCATATAACATTATAATTATTCAACCAAAGTATTGCAGATCCATTATCAGAAAACCATTATTTACTTTGGATACTTTAACTTGAATATTATATTATAACAATCTTCCACAAAATTTCATTAGAAGGAAACCATAAACAAATTTATTCAAATTTGAATCCAATAGAAGGCCGAAAAGAAGATAAATAACTAAATCAAACAAAATTTCAACAAACATCAAGTAAATAAAACCTTGAAGTTGCTCAAAGAAACAATCAACCTACCTTGACAACACGTTTGTCGTCATATCTTCTGTTAAAAACTTTATCCGTTGTGCAAACACAACTTACATTACATAGTAACTAGAAAGCATTTAAACTCAGCCATTAATGTGCACCCTATTACCCAACACATACCCACATATCAATTGTAAACATGATCATGGGCTTTTATAACTGAACCGCACAAATTTCTTTTTACACCACTGTTTTTTATCCAACTATGTTGTATTTATGTTTACACAATTCATATTTTTTTTTCCATGTTTTCGTATATTTCTATATAATGCAATTTAGAATGTATTTATCAAAGCTCAATGTAATATATATCTCCCGATTGTTCAAAGTTGAATGATTTTGTACAAGCATGTTGTGGATTTAGAATTATACAATGGATTTTGCAAATCATAAGTTTAAACTATAATAACAGTTTCACATGAATAAGTTTAAATTATAAATTTAGATTTTATATGACACCTTAAATTATTTCATTTTATCATAACTTTAAGTTTTATTGTTTGTTATAGATACTGGGTTGTGAAATTTAACTATCATACCTATGGATTATATTTACCATATAGTAACTATTAAATTTCAAGATTATACATAGTGTAACTACAGTAAATATACATTTTTATTCTTCAATCCATTTTATTCATTACTCAAATAATATAATTATGTATATTCATAAGTATGTTTCTATTATTATGTTACGAATTTTACTCTATGTAAGTTTTAACCATAATTGCATATTTTAAATACATAACTTTAAATTATGTTACGGATAATGGTATCATTTATTTCACTATTTCTTTATATTAACAAATTCATGATTTAAGTATCATACCTACAGAATTCTATATAATCAATTTAAATTACTGACATTAAATATATAATTCATTAATATTATTAACATATTTTTATACCAAATCTAAAAATATATTCAATTCATATTTGCTACATTAAAAATGCTGAAGTGATAATTTAATATACATTAAATAACGTATTTTTTTCAAATAACAATGTATATATTTGATTAAAATGATTAAAAATGTATTGTATCAAAGATTAAATATTAAATGTTAATGATAAATTAAAATTATGTTCCTAATCAAATCAAAAAAAAAAAAAACGGCCGTGGATATGCACGGTCTCATAGTAGATCTGATACTAAAGATTTGAAAGTGATAATTATAATGTTTGTCCTTATCCAAATACAAGTCCTAATTTGTTGAATGTTTAGTTTCAATAATCGAACAACACTCTCATAGCCAAACTAAACCGTCTTCATTCATCCACCTTCCTTCCTCTAAGCACCTGCAACTCTTTCTTTTTCCATGGCTTTGCATAAGATTCTACAAAGGGGTCGTCCATTCTTCAATCCTCCTCTGCAACTTGCTACTTCCTTTTCACCTTCTTCAGCTTCTCACACATTTCCCACTTGTGGGGATGAATCTCTTCACGTTCGGTAATATTCCCTGTAACCCATTTGCTTGTATTCTCTATTTATGCGGAAATTGTTTCATGAGTGATCCTCTCACAGTAAAGTTCAAATTTTGGGTCTTGATTAATTGCTTGGAGTTCGGGCTCTCTTGAATCGGAATGAGTTTGCTCTTTCTGGGTTTATTGTGTTAGTGTTAAAAGGGAAACCATTGTTTGATTTTTGCTTTCTGTTTAATAATTCTTATTGAGCTCGACTTGAATATTGTTTGGATGGTGAATGCGTGTAAGTTAAGAAGGCACTACGAAATTTTAGTCCATCTTAATCTATAGAAACTCATATGTTGTAATTTGAAGATATTTTTTGGGTAGAATTAGGAGGGTTGCTGTGTTGTGATTCCTCGCTAGTATTGGAGTATGAACTTTATATGTGAATTGCGATCATCATCTTCTTCTGCATGTTTGAGAATTGTGAGTGTTATGAATATTGATATATGTATTGTGTTTGGTCACTGGGTTACAGAAATTAAGGATAGACGATGACAAGTTGTAGCTTTATACATGAATCATGTTTGAGGATGTTAAAGGTTTAATAAAATATATACTGCAGAAGGAAATGTTAATGTTGTTGATAAATTATTAATGTTCGGGTCAAGTGTAAAATATGTGTGTATACACTGCAGAAAGTCTATACTATTATTATGTATTGTTTGGTTTTACTCCTTGCTGATTTAATCATGTTATTTTGTTAACTTTTGAAGGAAATAATGGTCATTACTTTAGCGATGATCTTTACTTTCCCAATTTTGAATACACTAGGGAAATCACAAACACAAGAGAGGTTAGGAATGAATTTGACAAATACCATATATCTCAATGCCTCAACTGGACTTCAAGGCCAAATTACTGTAGTCATGATTCATGCTATGTGATAAATCGTCATTTTACATCTGATCGCAATGATATATGCAGAAAGGGATTCTCAAGCAAGGTGCAGTTGATCTTAAGTATACTATTTTTCCTGTTTGTTATGTATTTTAACTTTAATATGTTGTTAAACAAGGAAGATAACACATGCTTACCTTAATACATAATTATAGCTGTTATGTTGAACCTATATATTCTTTTTCATGAAAAATGCTATCCATTATTTGAAATTTTGATTTCATACATTCAACATTGATAAGTAATATGATCGTTTGGTAGTTATATCTAGTTAAGCATTTCCTTTTTTCTTTAACGCTTTTTTTTGTTCTGATTGTCTTCTTGTTGGAGAGTATATGACTGACACTACAATGGTTCAGCTTCTTAAAACTATTCCATACTATGTAAAGATAGTGGAGGTTGGTGCAAGGGATGGATTGCAAAATGAGAAGGCTATTATTCCTACTAATGTAAAAGTTGAGTTAATACAACTACTGGTTTCTTCTGGGTTGTCTGTTGTTGAGGCAACAAGTTTTGTCTCACCAAAATGGGTACCCCAGGTGAGTGTATATTATAGAAACAATCATTTGTAATATTCCCCTTAATATTGTCATTTACTCTTTAATATTACACATCTTAATTTTTTGTTTTTGGGACTTTTTTTGAACATATTTACATTTTTTTTATTACATATACTATCTGTTATTTGTCAGTTTAATGTATCCAGAGATCTCGATTAATCTTCCTACATTTCTCTGGTATTTTTTTTTGCTGGGGTATAATGAATGATGGTTCAGCCTTTTCGCTTGATATATGACCTGGTGTGGCGTATTGTGCCTTATTATTGTTTGTTTTAATGTACCTCATCTTTAATATTGTTCTGAAAACATTCAACAATTTGTTTGAAAAGTTGTTGGAAATGGGTGATCACAACGGTCCTGTGTTAGTAGCTTATATCAAATCAGGGAGGGCGTTATATGTTTCTGAATAAATTTATGAATATAAAGTAGGGGAAACGTGTCCCTTCTTTGTCAATTAGTGGTGTCCATCTACTGGATATTTGTTAATGAATGATATTGCCATTAAAATGTGTTTTTTTAGTTGAGATTCTGTCTGCTAAATTTAATTTTTTAGCACTGTTTCTTCAATGTCTCTAAGCATGTGAGTATTAATGGCCTTTTAGATACAAGAGCTATTGATTTGCTGGTTCATGGGAAGGAAAAGGGACTCTTGTCGATAGAGAGACATGATTTGGATTATATGGTTTGTTTGCCTCATATTTAAAAGAAAAAATATTGGTGCTAGATCATACCCTGAACTCTCTCTCTCTCCATGAGTTAAACCATCTGAAGATTTAGACCGTCTAGCCGGATGGACAGTTTGGTGGCCAACAACAATATGTTATTATTATTTTTTAGTTAGTTAGGTTTCTATTTTCAGTTCTAAACTAACTTTATGCCATTCTGTCTCACTTATATATGGGTGACTTGTATACAGTAGAGGGTGACATAATGATCGTATCCGCTGTATCACCAAAATTAAAAATATCATGTATATACAAGTCTTGCTCCATCTCCACTTTGTTTGTGTGTGCGTGTGTTTCTGTTTCTTTCTTTCTCTTTCCTTGTTTGTTGGTTTCAATCTTTTGCATAACAATTGGTTAACGGTGTCATTTTATAAATATAAATATATGTATGTTTATGTATGTGTTTGTAACATTTATGCTCATGCTTGAACGGTTAGCAAGTACTATTACTTTTGGAAAGTTTGGTGAAAATTTTGGAGATCTTACGTCAACTAGGAATTAGACCAAATTTTAATATATAAGTGGGCTACAATCCTCACGTTACAAGCCAGTTTTGTGAGGTTGAATTAGGCATAAATTCACTAAGATAGTTTTAGAGCCTATCCTAGTCAAGTTCTTTGGGGCTATTATGCCATTGTTATTGTCCTCTTGTTAGACCATCCATAAATATTTAATCCATTCTCGAGATGTTCATTCCTTCAGCATGAAAGGAGTGTATTGGAGATCTCACATCGACTAGAAATTTGGCCAAATTTTAATATATAAGTGGGTGCAATACTCACATTAGTGGGCCCATAACCTACAGGTCCCTGGTCTCAAATTTAGAAAGAATAATATATTTCTTTTGTATTACAATAATGAGGCCAATTAGACCTATGAATACATGAGTCTGTTGGTCATTTTAGGAAATGTAGAGAGCTAATTCTAAGGAAACAAATCCCAGTAATTATGGGATTGATTTTAAATACATAATCTTAGTATTAATGACATGATACTATTGTAATAAAGAATAAAATTATAGGAAGGATAAAATAAAAAGCTTTCTAGAATACATAATAAGCAACACAGTTTTGACAATATCAGTTTTTCGTCAGAAAAAGATTTACTAACTACATATTCATTCAAATAGTGATTAACTCGACTAAGTTTATGACAAGGAAAAACGTTTTTCTTCAAGCATTTTTTTCATTCATATAGTTGACCGTTCAATTTGCACAAAATATGACTGCTAGCATTTCATATCAGTATCATGTTTGATTTGTGGGTTACATGTATGAGTTGGTGCAATTCAATATCACCATTATGAATTGCCTCATTTAGCAATTTTTCTTTTTCTTTTTTGCTTTTCCTTCACGAATTTTGATAAGAAATTGAAAAGTTTAGATAAGTTTACATGGTTAAAATGGAAAGGAACTAAAGGAGCACTAAACCACCCTATTTGATCATTACATTGCTCTGTTTTTTCATTCTTCTGAAATAGGGATTCACATGACTCTGCAACCTTTTTGGTTGTTCCATTGCTTTATTTTCTTTCTTTTTGAAAAAGAGGCTTCACATGATCACATACTTACTCTATTTGCACCTCACTTGGAAGACACAATGAATTGTGACTAATGATTTCATTTGGTTATTTGTGTTATGGAATTTTTATCTTTTAGCTTCCGGACAAATTGTGACTTAGTTGTGACTTTTTTTTAAAGATGTATGGTACAATTGAGATTTTCCAGACAACTTCTGACTTAGTTGAGACTTATTATTTGTTTTTTGAGATAAATGGTTCAATTGAGATTTTCCAGACAAATTGTGTCATAATTCATTATGTTTCTGCTATTTTTCATTATGTTTTTGAGTGCCTTGGTTCTATAAAACATTATTTTCAATTAAAAAATTAGTGCGGAAAATGATGATTTGAATTGCATTTTGATAACCTATTCCCCATTTCAATTCTTCACATGGTCTGTGGCTGAAGGTTGAAGTGTAAGTTATGATTTTTGTTGTGCTTTCAAAATTGCATTTCAATTAAATGTCTTTTTTATAAATATTTAATGAATAATGGGATCTCCTGATCAACTCATTTCTCATATTTTCAACTGAATTCAGTTGGCAGATGCAAAGGATGTGTTGGCAGCAATTCAAAATGTTGAAGGTGCTAGGTTTCCTGTCTTGACTCCAAACATTAAAGTAAGTGTTATATTGAACGGTAAAAATATAAATCTTGAATTTGTGGGTGGACATGGTTATCTGAACCCCTCTCATCCAGGGTTTTGAGGCAGCTGTTGCTGCTGGAGCTAAAGAAGTGGCTGTTTTTCCTGCAGCTTCTGAATCATTCTCAAAAGCAAATTTAAATTGTGGCATTGAAGAAAATCTTGCTCGTTGCCGTGATATTGCTTCAGCTGCTGGAAGCCTCTTGATCCCAGTTCGTGGGTATACTTTTCAATTTATACTTGTCAATCTCTATTGTAAATAATAGATAAGTTTTTGCATTTTCTGAAACTTCACGTGTATACATTTTCTTATAGTTTAAACAGAAATGATCTTTGAAATATGTGGTCAAATTCTTTTATTGGACACATTCTGATTTGCAGACGCTAAGGGACTTAATATTTTAATAATAATCTTTAAGCATGAGTTTTCTGGCTCTAAAATGTTTCCACTTTGACCTGGATTGATAGGGGTCCCTAATGGCTTGGTAATTTACATCTATTAGTGAAAAAAATAATTCTTGGGCTGAAAAACTACTGCCATGTTGACAGATTCATTTAGCTGTAGGATTTAATTGATTTAGTGGCATCAGATCAAATAATAGGTTTTGATATCTATTTTATTTGAAATTGAAATAGATGCTGATTTGTTTTGTTGATGACAGTATTTGGTATCAGATTGTTGTCCCATAATATCTCGATATTGAACTTACATTTGGTTGGATGAGGGCATAGCTTGAAAGATGATTTAGATTCTATAGAAATGCTTTTGCAGATAGTAGAATGTGTCTTGGACTCCTACTTGTCCTTACAATCTACTATTTTTTCCTTTAAATGATTTGCATAATCTTCAAGCAGTATCATCTTAATCTTTACGTTTAATTCAAAATTCATCATAGTAAATTTTATGACCAGTCATGCGACCAAATGTGTATTTCAGATATATATCATGTGTTGTGGGATGTCCTCTGAAAGGAAATATTGCCCCAGAGAAAGTAGCATATGTGGCAAAATCACTGTATGAGATGGGTTGCGCAGAGATTTCACTGGGTGATACAATTGGTGTTGGCACACCTGGTAAGTTTCTTTCGTTGCCGTCTCTTAAGTTGTGTAAGCAAGTTTAGCTTTGGTTGCAGTGCTCGCTGATGTATCTATCTGACTTGTTAAAGAAGGCCATCAATCTTTTTTATCTGACTTGACTCTTAATGTTGTCTCAACTGTTTAGATGATGGATTGCACATAGATGGTCCTCATTATTAAAAAGTTTGTATAATTTACCTTTTTGGTTCCTACATTAAGGGCCAATAGTCAATTTGGTCTAGTGATTTTAAAAAAAATCAATTTTGTCCTAAGTTTGTTTAAAGAGTATGCAATTTGCTCCTTTATGTTAAATTTGCATGAACGTTGTTAAATGGTGATGATGTGACAAAATAGAGTGGCACATTTATGAATAGATGGACTCCACGTGTAATATGAGTTAAATTTGGAGTCATCTTTCTTTTCCAAAACCTTCAAATTGGATCTAAATCTTTACACAGGCATGGATTGATTCTGCAATTGAGTTCTGCAATTGGTTCTGCAACACCCTTCTCTTCCCCCCATCCATTCTCCCCCATCAAGCCTCATCTTCACCCTCACTCAAATTCTCTTCTCTTCTTTCAATACGATGAAGGGCTTTGCCTTCCTCTGCACCGCCTGCGCCTTCCAGTTGCGCCATTCTGGTTTGAATTGAGGATTAGCATTTAATTGTTAGTGGGGCAAACAAGAAAATTGAGGAACATTCTTTTGGGTTTATAAAGCATTTTAGGGTTTTTGAGTGGGGGGTATTGCAGAACATTAAGAATTTGATTTGGGGGTATTGTAGAAGAACCTTAATTTTCTGAGTTAGTTTAAGTCCATGTCTCTTCTACTTACTTTTTACATCTCATTGAAATCAGAATGGGGTACAAATAAAGAACACATCAATACCAACTCAATTGCATAACAAATCCATATCTGGTTAGTTATCTGATTTTGGAAATCCACACCTGCAGCAAGCAATTTGAATGTTTACGATCTTCTACACCCGTGTAAAGATTTTAGGTTGAAGGTTTTGGAAAAGAAAAATGACTCCAAATTTGACTCTGATTTACACATGGAATCCACCTATTCATAAATGTGTCACTCTATTTGTCACATCATCACACTTTAAGGTCATTCATGCGAATTTTGGAGAAGGGATCAAATTGCATACTTTTTTTAAAAAAAACTTAGGACGAAATTAATTTTTTTAAAAATCACTAGACTAAATTTACTATTGACCTGTGTAGGGATCAAAAAGGTAATTATACCTAAAGAGTTCTATAGTTCCATGAGGTCGCTGTAGATATTTTTTGGAAATAGTTTCCTTTTTTCTTATCCGAGGTGGAATTTATTGAAATGTGGTATTTTCTATAATTGATATAATAAGATATCTAAGGAGATTGGGATCTTTGATGTGAGAAAAAGGACATCTCTCTCTAGAAATGCCATTATCTTAGTTAAATCTCTAGAAAAGCCATTATCTCTAAAAGTTAATGGTGCAAGTATGTTTCCTATTAGCTGTAGTATCAAGATGATTAACTGAATGTCTAATTGTCAAAACATAGATGTTTTAGTTATAGAAATAAGGAGGTAATCCGATATAATCACAAATAGATAGATTGTATATGATTATTACGAACATTTATATTTATTTCCATATCATTATCGTAATCAGAGGATATTAAATCTTTTATATCTATTTTATTGATTCCCTTTTGTCAATATAAATAAAGCATCTATGTTGTCTCGGAAACACATGGTTTCACTCCAATGTTTCTCTCTTTCCTAGATTTTAACAATACACACCAAAGCGGCTTTCATTTAGTTCTTTGGTATGATCTATTGTACTTAATTTTGATGGTCCTATATCCTGACTGTTTTGGTTTATCATATTTTCTGAATTTGACTTAGTCTTACTCATCTTTACAGGTACTGTCATTCGGATGCTTGAAGCTGTTGTCGATGTTGTTCCAATTGACATGCTTGCTGTCCATTTTCACGATACTTATGGTCAGGCACTTTCAAATATTTTAATTTCACTTCAGGTAAGCTACATTTTAGGATACTGACATGTTAGTGGGACAGCCTGTAGGATTTTGTATGTTATTACATTTGATCCTCCCTCAATCAGCACAGCAAAATCGACAACTTGGACAATCTTTGTTTAGCTCCTCTGTAAAAATGGTTAACCTGGACTGCACTCTTGGCCCTTGCTATAAATTTGTCGTGTTCACATTAAGTTGAATAAATTGGATTAACAACTATGATATAGCCCTGATCGTTTTCTTCTGATAAGCAAGATAATAATTATTTTTGCAGCCTAAAAGTTAACTTTGCATGCTTAAACATGGAGATGCATGTGCAGCTATCTTATTATAGGATGGTAGAAAGAAGTATAACTGAAGATTCACAACTTCTGTGTATCTTCCAAAACAATTCCTATTTGGTTAATTCTGGTCTGGTCATTTATTTACAGATGGGTATCAGCACAGTGGATTCATCTGTTGCTGGTCTTGGAGGTTGTCCATATGCGAAGGGTGCAACTGGGAATGTAGCCACTGAGGATGTCGTATACATGCTGAATGGACTTGGAGTGAAAACAAACGTGGACCTTGGAAAGCTTATGCTTGCTGGGGATTTCATTTGCAGACATTTAGGACGTGCATCTGGTTCCAAAGCAGCTACTGCTTTGAGTAAAGTTACTAGTCATGCCTCCAAACTATGAGTAACTAAAGCTAGTCATGCACCTGCATGATAGGTACATTGTTTGTCCACTGTTGAGTACGCATTATGTAGGTGTTTCCTGTCCAGTGGGCCCTGCCAATAGAAAGATAGAGCCAGCAAACACAATGTAAATGAAATGCTGTTCACTTCTGCTTGTTTTCTGAGCCCGTTGAGTCGCTTCGATTATTGAGAGAGACATCACATGTTGAACATAACAAATAATAAAATGTCCGAGTTCAGCTATTGTCATCTTTCACACATTTTTTACAATATAGTAGTTGAAATCATTACTTCTTCTTCTGGTTAGACATTTTTTCTTGCAATTCTTTTTGGAATACATTCCAGGGGCTGTGATCCTAATTTTATTTTGTTGCGTCCTTGATTTGGAAGCTTCTAATGAAGCTTAGGTGGCACTCATCGCAATCTATGATATGATTACATTATGATCAAAGTATATTGGACATGATACATGCAGATACATGTTAATGTATAAAAATTACATACATACATATATATACTTTTTGGACATTACAAAAACAAAATGTCATCATAAATTACTTTTTATCACTTTCTATCTCATGTCTCTTCTGAAATTATCTTTAGTTCATGCATGAATGGAAAGTGCTTCCATGCTTCTACACTATATACACGTTGATATGTCTCGTTATATTGATTTTTCACTATTTTTTTTGTAGTTCTGGATATGTCTCCTGTGCATATCCAAAAATATTGATATCGATTTAATATTTGATACAGATAAGCAAAGCATATTGAAATATAGGTGTTTGATATGTTATAATGAATGGAAGTGAACTTAATGTTTCCAATTTACAATATGAGATCACATCATAAGTTTAAGTTCCTAGTTTTTTGCAGTTGGTCATGGGATGTGGAAGCAAAGAATTATCAGTATCCTGTGTTACTGTGACAGTAAATTGTTTCTTCCTTCCTGTGCATCTGCTTTTACTATTGTGAATATTGTGTTTTTGCAAAAGATGTATTGATGTCATCTGTACACCTTACTTCTGGTGCACATAAAGAATCTCATTAACAGGAGTAACTACTCACAAGTAAAGTACTAAATTAGTAAGTAACAAACTAGAAAGCTGAATATCCCATATCCCATGTCTGTCCGAAAAAATCTTAGCCCTCACCCTGCTTTTAAGCAATCCTTTTACAACTGACACAGTAATATCCATTTAAGAGAGATGTTCTGTGTTGTCTGCTTCCTCCTTGATTTTCTCCCAAACAAAGGATCTGTGTACTGTCACAGCTGAAAATTATTAGTAGTTGAGAGTTGTTGATGGCATAAGTCAGGCAGTTATTATTGCACTTTAACATTAACTTCAATTCAATCTATGCTCTTTCATTAAAACCACCTTAAATGCACTCAGGACTCTGTCTCCTTAGTATGTTTGACTTGCTTACATCTCACCCTCACAAACACATGGTACATGGTGAAAAATTATCTGGTGAAGTAAATACCGAATCCAATTATAAAAAGAGAGTTGCTATGGTACTACATGCTTTTTTGGTACAATTGTTGAATCAGTTTGAACAAGGAAAGGAAGAGAGAACGAGGGAAAGAAAGTTTCTCAACATCTGTACCAAAATTCTTAAATTTTTATTAGGGTTCCATAGAATTAATAAAACAAAACTTTACTAATGGAAAAGTATAACAACTTTGGCTAAAATATAAATTTGTTCCCTTTTGAATTTCTAATAACCAACATGTATGGTAATTTTTAATAATAAAATCAGATAATTTGTTTATTGATGAAAAAAGGTTTAAATTACATGATAATAATAAATAAATAATATACACCATGTCTTCCAAATTTTATTTTAAATTTTTAAATTGAATTAAACGAAACCTTATTTAGCTTTAATCAGAATGAGAAAACTAGAAACAAGTTTCTAAACGTTGAATGCAGGTGTATAAATACTTCTGAGTCTTTGGTTTAAAAATAATCATAAATATTACATGTTAATCTTTTTACCAAAACACAAAAGACTCACTCATACACTGTAATTCCAATTCACAAAATCTTTTCTCTTGAAAAATCTATCCCAAACTCACATACACAGCACTCACATTATATGTAATGGTGAATAGTATGTCAGCATCAAACTGTTGTACTATTTCTTTCTAAATGCTCAGAGCTGAGGGATCCAATCTTAGGAAGTGAAATTTATTTTTTGTTAACTTCAATTTCACCATCAAATGAATACCATCCAATTCATTAAACCTTGATATCAGAAATTAAGTAGGTGCACCTAATTCCTCATTTTGTTGAATGTAGCTAGTGAGGAATAACTTTCTTCTGCATATTGTGTGTCCAAGTACTTTCTTGTCCCCAGCAAGAAATCCAGCATGCAAATGCTATAAGGAGAAATTTAAGATCTCATTACTATATTTGTGATATAGACTTGGACCCCTCTCTCATTTCCTCTGGGGCAGTGTATTGGGTAAAAGGGCTAGTCCAATTTCCCCATCCAAGTTCCACTGCTACAAGCATTCAAAAATCTTTGCTCTTGTGTGTCCTAATTGTCCTCAAACATGAGCCACTTTACCCAACTAGCCATAAAAATGAGAGTGAAATTAAACTCTAGATTCAAATGAAATGGAAAATCTCTTGTCCTTCCTGTTCACCATCATCAATGCTTGCTGCTTCATTTCATTAAAGATACTCAAATGAGTCTCTCTTAACGTGAAACCTTACTTTAAATGCCAGCCTTGTCGTGTACATTTATGCGTACTGTGACATTCTGTTGCCCGGAAAATGACTTGACATGCTCGTGAGCTGCTCTTATGATATTGCTTTCCTCACATTTGTTTTTCTTTTCTGTTTTTTTCTTCAACCACACCACTCATTAGCAACGGTTAACCAAATTCTCTTCTTTTCTCAACATTTCAAATCTTTCTCTTGTCCCATGCATCTTCATATGCAGGTCTTATGTAACTTATATAATTCTAGATTTTAAGGCTCCGTTTAAATGTCACAGTTGTTCATTAATGTACCACTTTTAACTAGAGATATTATCATCATATTAACTTTGTAATATTTTATAAATATTAATGAAGATAAAATATATTTACACTTTTGAAAATATTGAATAAATGCTCACTATTTTTTTCTTTAGCCACTAGAAAGATTGATTAGGAAAGGAATAGTAATGTGAGGTGATGACGGAGTAGAATAAAATAATTACTGTCTCAACAACTGGTGCTGGAAATTGACCAGGATTTAATTAAGTGTGCATTAAATGTCAAATTTGGCTGTTTGTGGATTCTCCATAATTCTGATGCAATTGCAGCCAAACAGAAATTGTTCACACTGCACAAAAACAGTTTGAATGATGAAGGACAAAATATCTGCTCTCAAAATAATTGCATGCTCTGTACCCAAAAAAATTATTGTATCCACTGCAATATTGGCAATATTGGCTAGAAGGGTGTCCTTAAAATGTAAACCCTATCACTATTACACTACATATATTTCCTTCCAAACGGTATAAACTGCAATTAATTCTTGACCCTCCTTTGACTACTGGTTTAAGTTAGATTCTAAAAATGTTTTAAACATTAGGGAAATTTGTTAGATTAGGAATATCTTATTTGGTTGAATTGAAGATGATATGAACAGGTAACCAAATAAAAATTAAGGAGTAGCAGAGCAGTAAATATTGACATAGGTATGAGTCAATTAAGTGTATGAACATGAATTCTTTATTTATTTCAGTAAGTGGATATAAGGCTGGCATAGGCAGAATAAAAAACGAAACTAAGGTGGGGCCTGAATCATAATCACCAAAGAGAAATTAAGATGACTGAACGGCTATGGACATTTGATTCTTGCTCAGCTTCATGATTAAAAGTGTTATTGTAGGTTGAAAATTTTTATGCAGATCCATGGCTCAGAATTCATCTCATCACACGGTTCATTTCACAAGAATCACTGTGTATTTATAGGACACCTTTAATTTTTTAACTTTATCGATGAAATTATATGTTGACTAATTTTTGGGCCCCAGTAATACATATCTATATTGCCACAAAACCTGAGAGTATTTATGAAATTAAGGTTTAATTTTTAGCTGCAGGTAAACTTTATGGTGGTGTGGTACGTACCAAACAAGCTATAGAAGTTTACACATTCTGGTCATGTAGAATTAAGATAAATGCAGTGGATCAACCATTAAATTAATTTTTCACAGTGAAGACAGAAAAACAGGATCAGGTTTTACTGTCACCAAGGAAATGGGCATTTGAGCAAAGAGGGTCAAAGTAAAATAGTTGAACTGATGAACAATTGTTAAAACAAGGTGGCATTTTTCACATAGAAAATACAAGATAAACGTATATAAACTGATGAATAATTGTAAAAACAAAGATGGTTTTTACCAAAACTAAAAAGGGTTTTAATTACAATGTAATAAATGTACGTACATAAAGCTATATCACAATATTCATTACTGAATAATGTATTATTATTGTGATTTTACATGCGGGCTAGCCTTACACACTTTCTTCTGTGAGCCAGCAAGAGCTTAGCTAAATAGAGAAAACCTGATGATGTCTGTGAGAATCCTGGAAGCATGCAAACAAACACATCCATCATCATGGCGTTACCTTACCTTACCTAACCAATATTCGCTCCATCGCACCAACAACAAGCACAAAAAATAATAGTTTTCATATATCTGAAAACTCATCATCATCATCATCATATATACCATTTCTCTTCAAAAATAGTTTTAACTATATGTTCTCTCATCATCAACAATATAACCTCAAACCTAAGAATTTTCATATACATCTGTGAACTTACCGAGGGGAAAAGGAAAACACTTATAAAGCACAAAAAATGCTTTGAAAATGTAATAATAATATTAAGAAGGAAAAAAGAGGAAGAGAAAATTAAGAAATAGGATTTCACGACTCGAAACATTGAGGATGTCTCTTCGGGTAACTTATCTGTTGTGTAGAGGATTAGGACCTGTGTACACTTTCCTTTTGTCTGCACCAAAAACTTGGTCTCCCTCTTTGTGTGCACTGTTTCCTTGAAGGTCAGCACCACGGAAGTTAAAGGGTTTGAACTGAGAAGCCGAAGAACCACCTTTGAATCTCTCAAATCTGGCTTTCCCTGCTGCTGCGTGACATGGGGTAGTGCTCAAGAGTAAGAGCAGAAGAAGGAGCAGAAAGAGGATAACAAAGCTCATCTTTTGGTTCTTGCTCTTCACACAAATCATTGCATAGGGGAATATGGCACTACACTCCTTGGTGCTTGGTGGTGTGTGGCTGAGAGATGAAAAACCCTTTTGGCTTTGGTTATGTTATCAAGAAAAGAAGCCTTTTGGTTGGGATTTATCTTTTGTATAGGAGCCTAGGAGTTTGAAGAGTAGGAAAGTCAATGCAAGGAGAGAGCCAACATGCATAGAACTTGCTGCCAGTCTCTTAGAATATAGAAAATGTTTGGTACAAATTTCAGAGCCAAGTTTTTTCTGTTTTTGTTTTTGCTGAGAAAGAAAGAAACACTAAACTCTAGTCTCTAGGCAAAGACAAATACCACACAGCTCAGTGGAGAAATTGCTACAACAGCAAGAGAGAGAGAGAGAGAGAGAGAGAGAAATTGGCTGTGTTTGAGTGGGAGAAAGTGGGAATGAATGAGTAAGAGAAGAAAGACGGGGAGAGATGGGATTTTGAGTTTCTTAAACTCAGACTCATGTGACATGAATCATTTTGTTAATCTACTTTTTAAACAAAAATAAACATATATTTTTATCACATTTTTTTCAAACACATTTTCTACTGTTATTATCAAATTATACCACTCATTTTATTTATAACACTCAATTTAAAGGTTGACTTTTTATCATTTTCATTAGATACTCTCTTGTGTTAATTATTTTTTACAAAAATAACTTTAATCATGATTTTTTTTTAAATTTAACCAAGAATAAGTAAAATGCATTGTAATCTAATTTTAACTTTATATGAAGAATATTTTGAAATGTTACTCTGAATATATATTCACATGTATAGCCAATATAATTAAAATGAAAAAAATATTAAAACATTTTTAAAAATAATTATTAGAGTGAATATCAAATATTTTTTTATCTACTAAATTAGTTAATTAAGCCTTTATAAAAAACCACTAGATATAGAAAAATTGAGCTGTCAAAATTTGTAATTTTTTAATGAATTTTAAACAACAGGTTGAAAAAGAGGGTGTTATAGAGTAGAGTGCAATTCTAAGATTTTCCCTACTCTTTTTTTTTCAATTGTAATCAATATTCACACTCCTGAAAGAAGATAACCCAGAAAGGAGTCTTAGTAGCATGCGAAATCCTGATTGAAAATTGATGTGTGCGATCACGCACTGTTATAATTTTCTCTTTTTGTTTTTTCAGAAGCTCATAATAATAAGCCTCTACTTAATTGAAGTGTTCAAATAATCATGTTAATTATGTCTTTTCTCTTAAAACTGTAAATCCAATTCAAACATTTTATACCAAATGAATCATTAACTAATCTAATAGCTGTCACTGATGATGAAAAGCTTACAGATTCAAATACAGCTATATGATTATAGAAAAACATGCTGATATATAACCACCATTAAACTGATATATTTAAAGCACGATGCTAAACTTAGAAATATACAATATTCTTTGTGTGTTAATTAATTGTAGTTGTTTGACTATTTGAGTCAATATTTCCTGCTTTCGACATAGATATCATCGAAGATTTTTAGTTTTTTTTTTTTTTTGTTATGATGCAAATCTATAACTAAGTTAATGTACGTCAAATTAGTTTTTCTTTTCCAACACTATTCTTTTTAGACGACACTGTTTGAATAACGCAATTCTTTGAGGTTAGTCAGCAAAATACTAAGAAACAAATCAAAACATTCGCTAAAACATAAAACTAGTATGTTTTAAAATTAACTTATTTCATTTTTCTACTTTTTATTGTTATAGGGAATCATTCTAAAGAAAAATTAGATAATGATAGATGCTAGCTATTTAATATATATATATATATATATATATATATATATATATATATATATATATATATATATATATTTTATATATATTTATACAATTATTTATAAAAATATTTTTTTTTTTGTTTTTTAAAAAAT
>Ga0123342_1003678_pt1 | contig 24354 bp, 15 predicted proteins | sample Turbeawhitnodule_FD_89960 | JGI IMG/M metagenome (GOLD analysis project Ga0123342, IMG submission 89960) | Root nodule microbial communities of legume samples collected from Mexico - Turtle bean Mexico white nodule | ecosystem: Host-associated > Plants > Roots > Nodule | place: Mexico: Nepantla... | reverse complement strand
ATATACATATACATACATATACATATACATACATATACATATACATACATATACATATACATACATATACATATACATACATATACATATACATACATATACATATACATACATATACATATATATATATATATATATATATATATATATTTGTATCTATCTATCTATATCTCTCTATCTATATCTATCTATCTATATCTATCTATATCTATCTATCTATCTATATCTCTCTATCTATCTATATCTATCTATATTTATCTATCTATATCTATCTATCTATCTATTTATCTATATCTATCTATCTATTTATATATCTATAGCTAAATATCTATCTATCTATATCTATCTATCTATATATCTATATATTTAAAAAAACATTTAATTTTTCTTTGAAGGAAAAATCAAATAAAGATAAAGATTGTTATAAGGGATGTCTTCATATTATTCAAAGAAATAAAATTGTTGTCCACGAATATCTTCAATAATTAAATTATAACAATAATAAAATTGTATAGAACATATAATTAAAAAAAAATTGAAAAATTACAATTTTATTTTTTATTTTTTATTTTTTTATTAGTGTATTCTTATCAAGATTAAGAAAAAGTAAAATAACTATGTGATTGATAAGTATTAAATTTTATTTATTTTTAATAAGAAAAATAAAAATTGAATTACAAATTGAAATAAATAGAAAAGTAACAAAAAACATAATGAAAGTGAAATAAAAAAAAAGTTAAAAAAATTGTTTGGTGAGCCACAAATTTTTAGTAGGAGACACGGAAAAGCTAAATAACTCATATATACTTATTTATATAATTTTGTTTCGGAGGATACTTAACCATAAAAAAAGTCGTTTTCAAAACAAAACTATAATATCATTCTTAAAATCAATTATAAAAAACAAAAGTTTTATATATAAATATAATATATTTGTATTTATTAAAATAAATTATAAATTTATATTTTTAATATAAATATACAAATAATAATATTTTATTTGATTTTAAATATTAGTTTACATACAATTTATCCTTTATTCAGATTATTTACATTTCCTAAGTATTATATCTGAGTATTATATAGGATCAAAATTTTAAATTTATTAATTTTATAAAGAAAATAAAGTAAATTGATGAGATATTTATGGAATTTTACTTAAATTCCTATTATATTTTAAATGAATTAAAGTAATTATCTATCAAACCACGTTCTAATTCAAAATTTAATTTAACTTATTCTTTTCAAATAATAAATGTTATGCATGTCTCTAAAATAGTTTCTTTCAAATTTAATATCAACTCTTTTTTATTTAAAATTTAAGTAATTATAAAATGACAAAATAACAAAAATAAAATAATAAAATGAAAATATTGATAGAATGATAAAATGAAAATAAATTTGTATACACCAAAACCAGTTATAATGAAGAATTCTCTTTAAATATAGGTATAGATTGTTCAAATGTTACTTTAAAAAAAGAATTTCAAAATTTATTACAAGAAAATAATTTTAGAAACAAAAAATAATTAATCATTTTATTAAGTAAATTATATATTATTTTAAAAATTTTAAAAATTATGAATATTTAAAATAAGTTTTATTATTAATAAATAATGTTTAAATTGATATCTAATTAAATAATTAAATATTAATTTAAAATTTATTTTAAATATTAATATTTTATAGTCTCTAAAATAATATATATTTTAGTTAATAAAATAATTAATTATTATCTTTAAAATTAGTCTCTAGTTAATAGTTTTTTTTATTAATTACAAGACAAATTATACATTTCACCGTCATCCTCTATCTACTGTTGTTTATAAACTATTAAAAACATTTATTATATATAAACATTAATTTAAAGTTATTTTAAAACTTGAAATATTTAATGCATTTATTATATCTCTTACGGTTGATTTGAAATGGAATAAGGGTAAAAATGTGTAAGAAAATATACAAAATAAATATAATTAATTATATTACACACATAATTACGTTGTTAAAAAAGGAAGAAAAATACTTTTTATGGTATACCCATAAAGATGAATGTATTTTTATTACAATAATATATAATTAAATAGTATTAATAAATGATGATGAATATTTTTTTTATTACAAAGAGAATAATTTAATCTTTTACCCATTAACTACCATTTCTCCATTCATTTAATTGTGTGGAAAAAAAAACATAACTAAATCACATCAATCTTCAACTAAAAAAATAAATAATTTATGAAGCATATTAGTCTAACCACTATAAACATATATTTAAATTTCAGATACTCATTAAAATTTTATTTTATTTTATTTATTTATTTATTTATATATGAGTGTGTAAAATAAAACATTCGAAATGAACAGTTTTATTAATAGAACAAATCTGAATCTTCCTCGAAAAACAAGGATTGTGAATTGTTGTGACAGTCGGGTGTTTTGGGGATAATCTTGGTCTGAAACCAATCCGGTCTGTTCTTCCCTCACTCTTATTTCTTCTTCTCTCTTGCCTTCCACATTCCTTTCCTAATGCCAAACCCATCTTTTTTTCTTTTCTTTTCTTTCGTTTATTTATTATTTTCATGTCGTTGATGAAAGAAAAACCGTGAAATGCTTCTATTTACTTTCAAGATTTGGTTTCCAAAATCTGTAAAACAATTTTTAGTTCTTGGTCCTCTTTTTTTGGGTGCTTAATATGACAAATTGAGTTCTCTGGTTAATTAGGTAAGACAGTACAGGTGTATCACATATTATGTGACTAATTGATTTTGTTTTATTGTAGGCTAAGTGCATTATTTTGGTGGTGAAAGGAACAAGTTGGGACCTTTGGGTTTTCTTAGCCCGAGACTCAAAATATGTCTGCTTGTGGGAGCAAGAGTTGGAAAAGTGAGAGCAGTGAAGATGGTGCCTATAGTTCAGTGACTTTGGGAGATGGGATATTCATGAAGCTTCGCGGTAGTTCATGGTGGCCTGCACAGGTAGGTGAATTTTCATGTTTGCTCGTTTTCATTGTGATAGTCAAGATACCTGAAAATCACATCAAAATGAAAGTGTGGAAGATCACTTCTATCCCTGCAAAATTAATAGAAAATATAAGGAGAAACATCAAAAGAAACCATGTTTTTAATCTCAAAGCCAAGACTATCAACACATCTATTTTCTTTCCCAAAAATTAGATATTCTAAAATTCATAACCGTCAAAAGTTGCATAAAATTTAATAATCAATTCTTTAATATCTAAGGTATACAAATAAGCAAGCTCAATAGTACAAATGGCTCGCATGATAAGATGATATACTCATGATGGGCAAGGAAGAACTAACTCAAGGGGAAAATGAGAGGTTTAAAGAAGAAGCTTCTCATATTTACAAGAAACATGTAAGGAAGAAAAAGGAAGAAATAATGAAAAGGTATTTTAAGAAAGAGATTTACAATAACAAAGACTTAAAGAATTTGAAAAGAAAATTAAGATGCATACTGTAACTTTTTGGAAGTTTTTAGAATATTTTAGTAGTTTTTTTTTTTTTTAGTTTTTAAGAAAGTTCTGCTGCGTGTTCTTATCTTAGGTGTGAGCTTTCATAATTCTCCTTAAAATTTGCATTGGTTCAAATTTGAGTGTATGTTTCATCTATGTTACACTTTATCCGATTAGGATTCGAAGGTGCCCAGTTTACTTGTAAAATTTTAACATCCTTCACAGACCTGCAAGAAATAGAAAAAGACTTTATAATTTTAAATTCTTCTATAGAAAAAGACATGTAAAATTTAAATAAGGTCCATGATTAATAACTCATAAGATTTTGTTTTTGATATGTTGATGAGAATGTCATTTATTATCAAACTTAATATTATTTATGCTGTTCTAAATTTCATAAATAATATGAGTTATGGCAAATATAAGAATAGCAGTAGTAAACTCGGTCCAAGAACTCCAACAACTTTTCAAAAAGATTGAGAAGTATTTAATTGCAAATATGTAAGTATGCTTAACCAAGGCTATAATTTAGCAGCAAAAAGACATCTACACTTTGTTTGGAGGAGGGTGGTGGAAGTGGAAATGGAAGAAAATGAGGAGAATGAGTTGGAAGTGAGTGAAAAATTAGTAGATTTTAGTGAAAAGTCAGTGAATAGTTAGTGAAAAGTGATTAGATTTGAGTAAAAAGATTGGAGAGGATACTATGTGAAATCTAATTTTTTTTTGTGTTATTTATTAATTGATCGAAATATTCTTTTCATAAAATTAGGAAAGATTTGAATTTAAAATAAAGATAAATGTTTATATATATATATATATATATGAGAAGAAATTTTCTCGTGATCAATTTTTTTTCTCTTTAACCTACTTGGAATTAAACTGGTATGCATTGTCTAATGCATATAACATTATGTAATAGAAGTTATACAAATTAAACTTCTCCAACAATGCAAAATATGTTCCATCAATACCATAATTGATTAGACTTACGTGCATAATCGATTATGGTTAGACCCTTGATCGATTAAGGTATACAACCTAATCAATTATGGTAAACAACCTAATCGATTATGGCATCGTGGTTGTACGTAAAATGTCACTAACTCAGTAACAAACCTCTAATATTGTGATTTGTGTCATTGACTGGTGAACTAACCTATCTGACCCACTAGCTAGTAATAAGTTGAACCAATTAACAAAATATTTGATTAATCATAAAATGATTCAAATTAAATTAACCAATTTTCAGCTCAACTTATGAGTTAACCCATATAAATCGGATTAACTCACTCTTACATCCATAAGTACTAGCATGGAATGTTACAAGTACTTTTATTATACAATTATAAAATTATAACGATTAAATAAAGAAATTTTTTATAAGTTTTTCTTGACACACAATATTTTATAACTTTAATATAAATTTAATATTTTCTTGTATTTTTTACAATTATTATAGTAACTATTTTTTAGTTATATTTATTATTATTTACTATCATAAAAATATAGACATAGTAGTTCATATAAACTCTTTATTGATCCTCTTACATGCTTTTTTTTATCGTCATATTAAACAATGCAACGACGGTTATAGTCAGAACTATCAACCATATTCCAATTTTCTTAAAAAATATATATATTTTGTTGTTTATCTCAATTAAGCAACTTATGTATATGAAATTTATTGCGGTGCTAGTGAAAGTCAATCATATAAACCCTAAATCCTAAACATGAAATGATAAATAAATAATATATAGTTGAATAAAAAATAATATAATAAAATGAAGTATAAAAAAAGTCTTGTAAATGCCTAAGTGTCAATAATTTTAAAACATAAAATTCACGAGTGAAAAATAAAATTAAAAAACTATAGAAACTATTGTAATATAATCTTGTCTAATTTGTTGTAAAAATTTGTCTAATTTGTTGTAAAAATGAATAGATTGCTCATGTTATCTCAAACATAATTTTTGTATTCAATCTCAAATAGAAAACTATTGACTCGATACAAAATAAGTAAAAAATTTATTGAAATTACAAAAATATTAATTAAATTATAGGTGAGTAAGTAAGTGAAACTTAATGGGTTGACATTTTTTTGTTTGTCACTCTAAGTTGTTGGTCACTTTTTAATTTATTAAAATAAAAATAAAAATAAAAAGTGTTTAAATTTTTTTATAATATTTAAAAAATAAAAATATGTAATAATGTAATTTAAATTGAGTACTTATAAATTCAGTATCAAATTAATTATAATGGAGTAATTTAATATATATATATATATATTATTTTTGTCAATTTATTTTAATAAAAAATATTTTTTAATTAATTATAAATTAAATCTATTTTTAATATATATATATATATATTAAAAAATCAATATAACAAACTTAAAATAAAGTATAAATTGACGCACCAATCAAAATCCTTTATCGGACTTTCTTAGTATTCTGTCGCAACCTACTTTTAAACTAGGAACCGTTAAATCTAAAAAGACCAGAATAGAATTGATAACCCATTTTACCAACCCTAAATCCAACCATGACCCAAATAAATATGACACACAAGTACCCCATATCTCTAGTTTGGACCCTCATATATGACTAGTTTATATATAAAAACAAAACTAGAGTCTAAAACAAACAAAATATTTGCGATATCCCCAATAGAAGAATCTGAAGTACAAGGAGTCTAAATTTAGAATTGGGAGTCGTATATTGGTAGAAAAAATGAGGTGAATAATATATATATATATATATATATATATATATATATATATATATATTAAGTTAAAAATTATCTTGAATTTTTCAGGTACATTTTAATATAATACTTATTGATTAATATTTTGTTTTGTTTTGTTTTTTATTAAATTAAAATATTTTTATAAATCAATTGTTAAAATAGATAAAAAATTTCAAAATTATTAAAATAAGTAAATTGTGTTATTTAGATTTCAACTAGTGCCAAAAATAGTGTGAAAGTGACACAATTTTAATTAAAATCTAATTACATTAATTAAATAGATTAAGTTGTGTTATCACATGACATTCATTTTAATAATTTTTTAAAAAAATTATCTATTTCAATAATTCATCTATTAAACTACTTTATTTTGATAAAAAAATCCAATATTTTACACATTTTTGTTTCACAATCTATTGTTAATATGAGAGAAGGGTTTTATTATTGGGTGTCTTTCCCCAAGCAAATTATTTTAGCATACATAGGACAAGGAAGTCAGCACTTGAAGTTATATAATCATGACGCAGTTGATTCGTTAACATGTCATATTATGTAACTTGGATGTATATGGATTGTTTGCCAATATTGGTTGGTTGTATAGAAAGCTAATCATACACTACAAGTTTCCAACTACCCACCATCATTTTCCTTCTTTTCCATTACTCAAATCATTATTTCTACGAAAAAAATACCCAAGAGGCACGATGATAAGTGCACCACCGTTAAATTAGCACCAAGGAAGAAAATTAAATTACCACAGTCTTTTTATTGCTTTGCTGAATATAAAAGCACTACCTTTTAATTACAAGACTTCAACCCGTAGAAGTAACATGAACTTGTGGAAAGTTCACTTGAAAATATATCTAAATCACTAGTTATATTGGACATCCTCATCTCATCCGACTATTATTAGTATATTCTCGTCCTCATCTAAATACAACGATAAGTTAACTTCTTAGGACATCTTCATCTTAACAATATTCTCGTCCAAACAGGTTTAATTGCAAAGTTTCAATGGAATCTGATGTATTAATGTTAGTGTGATCGCAACTAAATGAATATAAATTTTATCTTATAATAAAATTAGATTAAATTTAAAGTTGATTTTTTAATAAAGTAGGTTAGTTTCAGAAATTATATACAAAATTATTATATAGTACAAAATCTTTAACTTTGTAGTATTTGTATGATTCTGTTAAAAAGGGTAAGTAATAAATTTTCTGTAGCATGAGTTTCGTTAGCAAATCTTTTTCATTTTTCATGTGTTACAGAAAAAAAAAAAAAAGTTTTGTTGTGGTTGAAGAAACAAAGTCCAACAACATTCTGAGAAGCATTTTTTCACATGACTATAGTTTGTGTTTTTATGTTACCTAACTGATAGGCTTATGAGTCAGTTCATTACCCAAAGTTGTTAATTTATATGAGACCCTTCTGCTTTTTAGCTGTCACATGTTTCTCTTGTTCACCAACTAAGCCACCGTCCTCATCACACAGTCAAGCTAAATCAGTATTAGTTGTTGAAATGCAAATTACCTACTCATGGTTTATACTTTATAGGTTTGGGGGAGAATGGTGTTATGCATTTTATTACAAAACCTTTATATGATTTTTTACAAAGTGCACCCTATTTCTTTTCATTACTAATTATTAGTTTTATACTTTACATGCTAATGATTCAATCAAATTGTCAATTTGAAAAGCATTAATGATAAAGTTCTTTTCATTTATAGTTTAAGAAATTTGTGTATTAAAAGTAGAATGAAATTAAATTGTGTTTATTTTACATTTATATAATTGGTAGTGTATCATACGTTTGTTTATTTGAAAAGTATGATGTGTAACCAACACATACACTCTTATAAGTTAATGAAAATATCAAATATTATGTTCTAAATATTTATTTGTTAATATCTAATCGTATTTTTTCATTCAATGGCATATCATTTAAAAATTCCTTTAAATTTTCAAATAAAATATATTAATGATTATATAATTTTTTTTTTCATTTTAAGGGTTTTTTTACTTATATGAATTAAACATATTAATGATTGTATATAATTTTTTCCATTTAAAATATTTTTTTTTTAAATTAAGTTTATGACGATTTACAAGTCCAACTCTTCTTTAACTCTCATTTATGGTTTATAATTTTTTTCATTGAAAAAAAACATCATTTAATTAAAAATTACTAATGTTATTCTACATTTTGCAAAAGTCCACTTAAATTATCAATTAAAATGCATTAAGTGATCATGTTTTTAATTTATGGTTTTGTAAAAATTTGTGTTATAATAAAATAAATTTAACATTCTCATTCAATACGGGGAGTATAATATGTTTGCTTATTTGAGAATATTACATGCTACTAGAACATTCTTTAATATTCTTTGTAATACGCACCTTTATACAACTAATGATTATAAATAACTTGCACATTTTTATAATTTTTAACAAACTTGAACGTGTATTATAAATTCTTATGTTGACTTTATTAATAACTATTTGTTCTTGACATAACGTCTGATATAAATATCAATAATTAATAATATTAAAACTTTGTAATATCAGTGTATTAAAATTAAGTTTGACAAAAGTGATATACTTTTAAATGTTCTGGTTACATGATTAATTATATAGTTAATGTTTTGTTTGGCCTTGCCTAAAATTAAGTTTCATACTCCAACAGAAGGATTTCCCTTTTATAGCTTTTCTCTTAAGCCTTTTTATGCAGATATAAAGGAGTTATGCAGATCTCATCTATCAAAAGAATCTGAAAACTACGTTTGTCATCAAACAAAAGTCCAAAGAGTCAAATCCTAAGAAAAAGACGATGGACTTCACTTATCACTTCCTGTTCTTGATGATGCTGCAATTCCTCGTGGCTCTGGGAGCTGATACCAAACCAGGTTTCTCTGCTTCATCTCACCCTTCTTCTGTTTTAGTTTTTTTACTATGTCCAACAAATTAAAAGCAGAAGAGTAAAAAACTGCACCAGGATTTATATTAATGAAAATAATAGCTATTTGCTAAGATATCTGAAATTTTTCAAGGGACTAATTCAGTGTGTGTCATCCCCAGGAGTACGATTGGATATTCAAGATAAACATGTAATCCACTTCTGCAATGGATTCTTCTCTACGTAGATATATACATTTTGTTTATTATTTAACCATGGGTTTTTTGCAGAGGCTTAAGCCATTTGTTTTTGTCTGTAACTCTATTTGTTCTGCCCAGGTGATAATGGATAATGGCATAGTCCAGGTCAACTTATCAAATCCTGGAGGGATTGTCACGGGAATTCAATATAATGGCATCGACAATTTGCTCGAAGTTCTTAACGAAGAATACGACAGAGGGTACAACAATTTAATTTCAAATGTTATTTAGAAAATAGTAAAAGAATAAATTAATAACGGCAGAAAGCTCTCTTCTAGGACAATTCACAAACAGTGAACACGCAAAGAATAATGTCCAATGAGAACGAGCTAGCTATTTTGTTGCTTGCCTGCATCCGAATCTGAAATCATAACCTTAACATTACTTTTTATATAACCCATTGCCAATGCGTGTAGGTACTGGGATATTGTATGGGACCAAGGTGGAGAAAATAGAACAAAAAAAGGAGCAAAGGGAAAGGGTACATTTGACAGGTTTGATTCGCGGACCTTGTATATTTTTTTTATTTTTTTTAAAAAAGACAGAAAGAGAAAAAATATATTATAAAAATATTTTGAAAATAATATGAGTATTGATTAATTCAATATATACAGAATGGAAGCCACAAATTTAACGGTGATAGTGGAAAACGAGGAACAAGTAGAGCTATCTTTCACCAGAACATGGAATGTCTCTTTTGTGGGGAAACTTCCGCCACTCAATATTGACAAGAGGTTCTTCTACTTTCAACCTACTACTCTTTGATTTTGGAGTTGCGTTTTGGAAGCAACATTACTGTGATATGATGACGAGGAAGAGGATTTTGTGCAGGTTTATAATGCTTCGTGGTTCTTCTGGGTTCTACACCTATGCCATTTACGAGCATTTGAAGGAATGGCCAGCTTTCGATCTCGACAATACTAGGATCGCATTCAAGCCTAGGAAAGAGAAGTGGGTAACTTTTGTTTTAGTTTGTGGTTGCTTAGAAAAGAATAAAAAGTGAATCACGTGTTTTGTTTTGTTTATCTTAGAGGTTCTTTTATTGGACAGGTTCCATTACATGTCTGTAGCAGACAACAGACAAAGATTTATGCCTCTGCCCGATGACCGAATACCCCCAAGAGGTCAAGTTCTTGCCTACCCTGAGGCTGTGCGTCTTGTTGACCCCGTGGAGCCTGAATTCAAAGGCGAGGTATGCTTTTGGTTTATCTATCACCAAACTTACAAAATAGTAAACATTACTTCATTTGGGTATCTAATCTCTTTTCAGTTAGTTACCAAAAATATATGATTTTGAAACCACCACGTTATTTTCGGTTTTGAAAAAATTGAATAAAATATGTTTTTTTTAATATAGTGAGTCAATTTTTCCCCTTTTTTACATTTATTTTTAAAAAATTATAAATATGAAAAAGTGTTGATACGATTTTATTGTAAAAAGTCATGTTAAAATAACACAACTTCTTCTACATGTCAAAATAAAGTCAGTGAAAATTTAAAATGGTTACAATATAGTCGTGATAGATTTACAAATATAGTCGTGTCAAATTTAAAAGTTTTCACTTTTTATTTACAATAGAGTCATGTCATATTACATGACTATAAAGGACTTTAAAGACATATCCGTAGTTTTAAAAAAAAAACTTTATTTTGATAAAAAGAACAAAAATTGCCTTCCTCCTTTGATTAAAATTCCTAGATTGTGAGCCCAAAAGTCCAAGATATTAAACCTCAAAGTTATTTTGGTTTATATTGAAATCAGGTGGATGATAAATATGAGTATTCGTGCGAGAGTCGATACAATCAAGTTCACGGCTGGATGAGCATTGATCCATTGAATTCCACTGGATTCTGGCTAATTACTCCAAGCTATGAGTTCCGATCTGCTGGACCCCTGAAGCAATATCTTACTTCTCATGTTGGCCCCACCACACTCTCTGTAAGACTTTTTGCTAACATTTTTTTATCACTGTATTGTACTTTCTCATCTTCTTTTTTTGGTTCAGATCAGAACAAAATTCAATTCTAAATGAATCAGGTATTTCATAGCACGCATTATTCAGGGACGGATCTGATAATGCAATTTGGACCTAATGAGCCGTGGAAGAAAGTCTATGGCCCCATATTCATATACCTTAATTCTCTATCTAACGGGGTTAGCCCAATCAAACTCTGGGAGGACGCCAAACAACAGGTATGCCACTATTATAATTTTCTCTTTAAAATACACACACAAGCTTTGCTTTAATTTTAACTGATTAAACATTTAAGATAATTCGTGGTCACTTGCTTGTTTTCAAAAATCATTTTTCAATCAATATCATTGTTACAATGCTAATGTAGCCACCTTTAGTCTAAGAGGGAAAAATAAAACTGCAGATGGTCAGTGAAGTTGAAAGCTGGCCCTATACATTTCCAGCTTCCAAGGACTTTCTCTCATCTGAGGAACGAGGTAAAGTCCAAGGTAGATTGCTTGTCCGAGACAGGTAGGTCACTCTAGTACTTTTGTCTTGTCACTCAATCGTAAATGTATCAAGTAGTTATTTAAATGCTTATCTCAGAATTACGAGTCACTCCTGCAGAATATTAACTTAAGTCACAGACACATCATTCATTTTTCTTAAAGTATCAGGAAGATTGACTATATAAATGACGAGTATTCTTCTTCATCTTCACTTTTATTCCACGATGGTATATTCATCCAATAGCTAAATCTGTATAGGATTGTCAGTGATGCATTCATCCCAGTTAGTGGTGCTTATGTGGGACTAGCAGCCATAGGAGATGTTGGATCTTGGCAACGAGAATGTAAGGTATCATTTAAACTAATTCCTTGTAGCATTTAAATAAACAACAGCAACATATTGAGCCACTAGAGGAAAAAATAATGACACTTGTAATTATTTCTTTACAGGGTTATCAATTTTGGACCATTACTGATGATAAAGGCTATTTCTCAATTATTAACGTACGACCTGGGGACTATAATCTTTACTCCTGGGTCACTGGATACATTGGTGATTATAAATTCGATAAAATCATCAACGTAACTTCAGGTTAAACAAATTTATGAAGCTTCTTTAAAGTTCCAAAATATATTTTGTTTTAAACTCATTAGGCCAATGTTTAAATAGGTTGTGAAATTAATGTCAGTGAGCTTGTTTATGAGCCACCTAGAGATGGTCCTACGTTGTGGGAAATAGGCATCCCTGATCGTTCAGCTGCTGAGTTCTATGTTCCTGACCCAAATCCCATGTACATTAACAAACTCTATGTCAACCATACAGACAGGTTGCTTTCCTTTTTGCCCATTTCAATATAATTTGCCATAACTGCTTGGTTCATGTAACCTGTAAAAGTTATTTGTTTTTTTATCCAAATATTATATCGTTGAACTTTCATTTTAGAGAAAAGTAAAGTTTGTGTCCCTATTACTTGCAGGTTCAGGCAATATGGTTTGTGGGAGAGATATGCTGATTTGTATCCAAATAAAGACCTAGTTTACACTGTTGGCGTTAGTGACTACAAAAAAGATTGGTTCTTTGCTCAGGTTAATAGGTGAGTTTTTTTGCTTTTCTTTTGCTAATGCCAATATATGTCTTCTATTCATATTTATTGTTGGTAACTAAACCAAAAACTCACATCATGAAAGCGCACATATTATCCTTGGAAAGTTTGTTTCAATTGTCTTAACTAGAAGCACTGTCTCAAAAGATGTCCTGTCTCTCTCCCTCTCTGATTACTGTCTCAATTACTTTCTTGGCAGGAGGAAAGATAATGGCACTTACCAAGGAACCACATGGCAAATTAACTTCAACCTTGATCGGGTGAATACCAATGGAAGCTACACATTGCGAGTGGCTCTGGCATCTGTGCATGGTGCTGAATTACAGGTATAAAACTCTGTTCAATAATTTTGATATTTATCTCACTAACAAGGTTTTGTTTTTAAATTTTGGGAGGGTAGATTCGGATAAACAAATTAGAAGCAGATCCAGCTTTATTTTCAAGTGGAGTAATTGGAAAGGAGAATACAATAGCTAGACATGGAATTCACGGTTTCTACTGGCTATTCAGCATTGATGTAGACGGCACTCTTCTTGTGCAGGGGAACAATACCATCTTTTTAACGCAACCAATGAACACAAGTCCTTTTATAGGAATTATGTACGACTATATTCGTTTGGAATATAAACGCTGAAAATCGAATTAACAATTCTTCTGAAGAATATTCAGTTCAAAACTCATTATTGTGTCAACATATACTCATTTCAAAAACCTTTTTTGTTCTTTTTTTCCTCCTTGCATTCTGTTTAGTGGAATGCATACAACTTTTATATTATATTTTTAATATTTATTTTAAATTTATAACAGTATATTAGTAAATATGTATGCAAATATTTATAAAATAATAATAAATATGTATATTTATATAGTCAGAGTCAATCTATTGGTATCTGGTGGAAGTTTCTACTCAGTTTATCTTCAATAAAGGACCAGATCTACCAGCGCCAAGGACAAAACTCATACAATTTCTTAGGGATTTTTATTGTCTTTTTGTTAGAATTAAAATTTTAGTTCAGTCCCCACTGTGTCTAAATTCAATGATTTTTATAGAAAAGAAAGCTAATAAATAATTTGATTGATGTAATAAATTTTATTTTTTTTAGAATTATATATTAAATAAATTGATCAGATATAAATTAATTTTAATTAAATATCAAATTATAGTATTATTATTTTTCTAATTTTATTACTTTTATTACTATAATTATTTTATAATTTTTTTATTTTATAAATTTATTATTATTTATTTTTTTATCAGCAATAAATTATTTATTTTAATTATATTATTTTTATCATTACTATTATTGTTTTATACATTATTATTGTTAATATTTTTATTATTATTATCATAATGAAAGTTCTACCTTTCGCGAAACAGACTATTTTGTTGGAGATTTCACATCGACTAAAGATTAGAGTCTTTCATTGTATATAAGTAGGTGCAAACCTCAACCTTATGAGCCGATTTTATGGGGTTGAGTTAGGCTTAAAGTCCACTTCGTAATATGGTACTAGAACCATTTCGAGCCTATCCTATAGAATGTTTGTGTTGGACCTATCGTACCACCTGCTATCGGGCCGCTATCGTAATATACTTAGTATAAATATATTTAATAAAATCTACTCAATTATATTTATTATCTACAAAATTAATATCCATTTTACATGATAATATTTAAATACTTATGATAAAGCATGTTCATCCATCTTAAATTTTTAAATAAATGATTTATTTATATGTGATTACAAGATTTGTTTAATTATACTAGTCATCTGTAAAATTAATATGCATGCATGCTAGTATGTAAATATTTATAGTAAAGCATCATTCATCCATCTTGAATATTTAATTAAATGATTTACACTTGAATTATTTAGTAACATTAACATGTTTCTTTTACTATGCTCACTAACAAATTTTATTAGTTAATATCAAATTTTATTTGTTAATATATTCATTTATCATGTAACAAGTTTTATTAGTTATTATAATGATTGAACATTGTGTGTTGACACTTTATAAAGATAATTCATGTAGTGAAATATATGTGTATGATTATTAGTGTGTGAAAAATCGTCAAATCAATTTAAATCATGTAATGAGAAATACCTGTTAAATTAACTATTTTATTGTGCTTGGTTTTATTATAGAAATACCTGTTAAATTAACTATTTTATTTTGCTTGGTTTTATTATATACAAACAAAAATTTATGTTTGTTGGAAACTTCTCTTTTCTACACCTACCACATGGGATGATTATTACTGAAAAAATTGGTATTAATTTATTTTTAAAATTAGGTGTAATAATAATGTAAATAGAACTCTTACGATTTTGTTACAAAGATTTTAGTTAGAAGAATCGAAAAGAAAAATCGAAAACTAATAAGCATAAATATTCGTTAATGGAAGATTTTTATTATCTTATCTCACATGTTTTAATAAATATTTATGGAAGATTTTTATTATCTTATCTCACATGTTTTAATAAACAGTATTAAGGAACACACTATTAATTATGTAGTTTAGAATCGACTACCCCACTCTTTGTTTTCTATTTAAACACACTATTTTTCATTTCAATACTGAAATAAGATTGTTTTCCTTTCTCTTCTCTTTGTTCTTTTTCTCTATCCGCTAATATCAATCTTACATGATATTTAGAGCTTTTTTTTTCCTAGGACCATGTCTACGTTTTCTACTACCACATCACCTTTAGAATCCTCTAACTCTTCTTCTACTCCTCTACAAACCTTACATACGCCTGTCATTTTGAATTTTGACGAAGTTCTTCATCTGGCAACAACAAGTCAATGTCACCATTCAAGGTTTCAATCTTTCTCACTTCTTGAACGGGTCTTGATTTCATCTTCAGTTTCTTTCTACATTCGATGTCACCTCCAACACAGTTAATCCAACGTTTAAGATTTACAAACAACAATATCACCTTATTATGGCTTGGCTCCTCCAGTCTATGTCCACTCTCATTCTTACGAAGATGGTGAGTCTTTGCACAACCTCACAAATTTAGAGCAAACTCATCACTTACTTTGTTAGTTTGTCTCGATCAAAGGTAAAATAACTTAAAATCCAACTCAAAACACATAAACAAGATCACATTGTCACCACATATCTTCTTGACATCAAAAAGATCATTGATACACTGTAGTCATTGGAGTTCCTCTTACAACTTCTGACCACATTGAAGTGATTCTTGATGATCTACTAGAAGATTTTGACAGATTTGTGACCTCCATCACAAATCGCACAAATCCTTATATCGTGCTAGAGTTGGAAACCTTCTTGTTGATGACAGTCTTATTCTGCAAGCCCATCTCACCGCTCTGATGACAATCTTATTCTGCAAGCCTATCTCACCACCAACTTCTACCATCAAATACACAAACCTGACTCTAATCATCTGTAATTTTGTGGAAATCGTTCCCCTTCTCAATTTGGCTGAGGTAGATGTTCTTTCTATCACTGAGGAGGATTCCAGAAACAATTGTCTACTTTCTTCTCTCCCTCTTCCACATGATCGGGAGGACCTTTCAAGATTCAATGCTAAATCTGTGGAAAAATTGGTCATTTTGCTATTGATTGTTGCCAATTGTATGATCAAACCTCATATAATAACATTCATGCTAACACTTCTAAATTCTTTGCTTCAGCTAGCGAAACTGGTGAACCATATATTTTGTGCACAGTCTATCATATTTGATCCTCTCTAGTATCCAGACAGGGGAGCGTTTCAGCACATCACTCATGATTCTAACAATTTTACTACCAAAATCACCTATTCTAGTTAAAATCATGTGAAAGTAGGTAACAATGCAGGTATGAAACTTAGTCATATTGAAAATGCTAACTGCACTACTTCTCACACAAACATTGTTCTTCGCCTAAATAATATTCTTCATGTAACCACTATTACCAAAAAATTAATAAGTGTTTCTTAGTTTGTCAAGGATAATAATGTGTTTTATGAGTTTTATGATAATCATTGTCTTATTAAACATTAGGTTTCAAAGCAAATTCTTCTACAAAGGAATTCTTAAGGATTGTCTTTATGTTTTCCTCTCTTTTCGTTCAAACATCGTGTCTGTTGTTTTTCATACTACTATTCTTTGTCTTCTGAACTCAACTATGGCATTCCCATCCGGGATATGCATCATTTACTATTGTTCACCAAGTGATGAAATTTTGTAATATACCTTGCAAACAATCAAAATTGTTTTGTGATACGTGTGTTATTGCTAAGACTCATCAATTACCTTTTATTATGTGTAACATTGTTTACACTTCACTTCTTGAGCTTGTTTTTGTTGACATTTGGGACCATCCTTGTACACTGCTTATAATGGTTCTCCTTACTATATTGACTTTGTAGATGCTTACTCTTGTTACAATTGGAGGTATCTTCTTCAATCTAAGTCACACATTTTAAGTATTTTCTTTTGTTTAAAAAAATTATAAAATCAAATTGGATGTGCGGTACGTAGCTTACTATTTGAGTTTTTATCCCTTACTTCATATCTATATGATAATGGTATACAACATCATCTTATATGTACACATACACACAAACAAGATGGCACCACAACTATTGAAGACTCCATTCTTGTTCTGATTTTTCCATCATCAACTTCGGTGATGCAGAGTAGGGATCTGATCTAGACGATAGACGGTCTATCACTGGTTACGATGTGTATCTTGGACGCAACTTGATCTCATGAGGCTCTCACAAACAAAAAGTTATCTCCCTCAGCAGAACTAAAGCTTAGTATAGAAGCATTGAAGTTATTCTTGCTAATATCATTTGGGTTCAATCTCTCATCATCGAGCTTCACATTACTACTACTCTTCCCAGAGTTTATTCAGAGAGCATTGGGGTTGTTCTTTTGTTAGCCAATCATGTGATGCATTCACGTTGCAAGCATTTTGAATTAAACCTTCACTTCGTTCGTGAAAAAGTTCAACACTGTCTACTTCACCTCATTCATCTTCCAGCATACTTCCAAGTCATTGATCTTCTAACGAAATCTGTTTCGGAGATTCTTTTGATGTTCATTCTACCATATGTTTAAGGGAAATATTAAGGGATAGACAATTGATTTTGTGGGTTAGACGATTTTCAGGAATCATCTACCACTCCCTGTTTTTATTTATTTATTTAAACACTGTTTTTCATTTTAATACTAAAATAATATTATATTCGTTTCATTTCTCTTCTTTCTCTCTACCTCTTATATCAATATTACAAGGAGACAATATTGTTATTGCTGTTTTTTTAAGTCCATTTTGAAAGAGTTTGAAACTGATGACAAAAATTATGAAGAAAATAGTAATCCTGATGGAAAAGCACTTGCTCCAACAAAGTGTAGTCCACTATAGAGGAAATTAACTTAGATGATCAATTTATTGTAGTTGCGTTTTTTATTTTGGAGGTGAAAGTTATTAATTTAAAAGAAATAGGATTGCTATTAAAATGTATTTCTACCTTTCTCTAATTGGTAACCATGGGTTGAGTTGAGCGCAAGGCACCAATTATAAAGATCGTAATTGAAATGTGACATCAAGGAATATAGATCTAATAATTTATTTATAATATAACACAAAATTGTTTTTTTTTTCTAGTTATAGATAACAAAATTGGAATGAGTTAGGACTAGTTGGGGATCTAAACATTTTTTAAAAAGTTTGACATCTTTATATGTGTAAATGCTCTAATTTTTTTCAAACAACTAAGAAGACTAGTGTGATTGCTATACCAGAAATTTTGGTGTAATGCTATCAAAACAATCGAGAATATTTGTGTAAGTTTAAAAAAGAGAGATAAGAATCGAAATCCCAAAAGAGACATAAAATACAAAAGTAATCCCCTCTTCGAGTTATATAATATGAACAACACTGATTATTATTACTATAACCCATATATCCTGGTGCTTGGAACCGGTTTTGTAGTAATTTATAGAGCAATTTGCCTGATGTGCATTTTGTTTGTTTTTCTTTTTTTCGGTGATTCTTAGTTTTGTATAGAGTCAGTTTTCTACCTGTTTCACTTCAGGTTGTGGGCCACCCTGTAGAAAAACGTTTTACTTTTTCTTTTTATTTAGAAGGAGAGTATTGATGAAAATGTGGAGAGAATATGACCGTTAAGTTTTTTCAGTGACCCTGCTCACAATTCATCGGTTGCGAGTATCTTTACATTCGGTTTTGACAAAGAAAAGGAGAAACACAGAGTTGTACAAGAATGACCTTACACCGCCTGAATAAGAAGGATGATAAATTCCTTTACTTTATAGAATAACATAAATCTCTCCTAGTTTCTAAGTAGCATTTGGGGAGTCCAAATAATAATAATATACGATTTATGATATTTAATGATAAAAAAAGTTTGATGGAGATATGTTTTATAGGGAAATGGGGAGAAAGGAGAAAGGAGAAAGTGGTGTAATTTAATAGAGGAGATGAAAGTATTTGTAGGCATGGAAGAAATAAAGAATAGTTAAAGAATGGGGGTATGTGTGGTGAATGGAGGGTGAGAAATAATTGAGAAAGTGCGGAAGAGAAGAGAAGGGATATTGGTATCCCATTTCATGCACACTACTAGACTGGTGCAGGATGAGGATGAGGATGATGTCCCTTCCATCCACGTGCCTCTTATCACTTCCACTTGCATCCTACTCTCCCTATCCTACTCTATTCCACTTTCTTCAATTCAAACCAAAGTTAAGAGAAAGAGAGAAATAAAAAGAGGTAAAAAATGATATAAGAGTGTGTTGTGTTGGGAGTAACAAATCCTATGCTAAGCTAGGATCCATGAATGTGTTTCAAGTCCTTACCGTACAGCTGGTTGGGTTTGTTGTGTGCGTGAGTTTGAAATCCAACCCAACCACCTTCTCACCAGTCCCTCTTCTCTCTCTCTCCCTGTCCTTTGTTGCTCCCACTCTCTGTCTCTGTCTCTGTCTCTGTCTCTGTCTCTGTCCTCCTCGTTATTATTATTGCCATTGCTGGAGAACCTGCTCAATCCCGTGATCTCAGACACACTTCTCGAATTTATTATCCCTCTGCCACTCCAACTGTCCTCAACCTCATCATCATTCGTACGGCTCCTCCTCCTTCCCCTTCCCCTTCCTCTTCCTCTTCCTCCGCGGCGCGTGTTCCATTGCGATTCACTCATTATCATCTCCGACGTCAGATACAGCAGGTCCGAAGCTTGCACGTCGCTCCATCGCTGCTGGACCCCATTCATTTTCCCTGGGCCCGGGGAGACAATGATCCGGTGTTCCAACCTCCGTTCCACGCTTGTCCTATCTCCCTCCCTCTCCGTTTCTTGCGTCAACAGCATCCCGTCTTTTCTGCCACGTACAAACCAACCAATGCCAACAACACCAACGCTCTCGTTTTTTTTCTTGGATGTCGCGCTATCCAACGACCTCCTAAACGACGACGTCCACCTCCGACTCTGCTCCTCTGTTCCCCTCTCGCCCACTGACGAATGCCTCCGCCCACACTCCACAATCTCCTGCTTCTCCACGTCCAAATTCAATCGCACGCGTTCCTCGTTGTTGTGGCTGTTCCGTTGCTGCTGACTTTGCCGGAATGCCTTTGCGTCCTCTACCAGAAGAATGTCCTCCGGATCCACGCGGTAGCGGCAGAGAGGACACGTGGAATGCGCGTCCAGCCACGTGTCCACGCACTCGACGTGGAACGCGTGCTTGCACTTCGGCAGCAGCCGCAGAACCTCCGCCGCCTCGAACTTCGTCAGGCACACCGCGCAGTCCAGCCCTTCCTTCTGTCCTCGCAGCGCTCCGAATCTGAAAACGGGAAGCGATTCCACCACGGACCGGTCAATGCCGGAGTTCTTTCTCCCGGCGAAAGGCGACACCGTCCACGGAATCGAGCTCCCGCCGCTTCCGCCGCCGTGGATGGCGCCGCCGTTGCAGTGTTTGATGTAGAGGAGGAGCAGCGACGTGAGGGAGATTATGGTGGTCAAAACGCAGACCACCACCGCTATGCCTGGTCTGAACGGCGGCGAGTTGTCATTGTCGTTGTCGGGCGGTGGTGGAGCAATGATTCGATGGGGAGTTGGAGGTGGAGTTTCTCTGGACTGTGCTGCGTGTGTAAGGAGCAGGAGGAGAGTGAGGAGGAGGAAGAGGGAGAGAGTGAAGGAAGGTGCAGGAGCCATGTGGGGGCGCGGGTGGTGGTTAGCTGAGGAGGGTGAAGCGCAGCATTAATTTTTAATCATGTGGAGTGGACATGGGAAGCTATTTTGGGAGAGATTCTATGGTAAGGATTCAGGGGAAAAACATACAAAAAGACAAAGACAAATACGTATATAACTTCTCATCTTTTTATTAATTAAATGCATCACCTACTCGTCTTTCCAAATATCCACTTGTAGTATCTTTTCTTTTTAATTTAATTCTACTATTTCAATATTTAATGCCTTCAAACCATTTCATTCTTTCTTCTCAACCCACTTTTTTTTCTTCTTTAAATCCAAATCCTCACACATCAGTTTCAACTATCCAATTTTATCTCTTTCCTCTTTTTGCTACGCCTGCCTATATTTTCTTTTCTTTCAGGATAATGTTTTTAACATGTATTAGTAAATACATTAAATGTATATTCAGTTACATTACAAGCAAGAATTTGTAATTAATCAAAGGACACTAGTGAAAAAAGTGACTCATTTAATGTAAAATATAACAATGAATAATGTATTTGCTGGAAATATGATAACAAATATTTTAGTTAATTTTTTTCATAAAAAACAATCTTATGGTGGTAATGAGATTTGGATGGAAGAAAAATAAGAAATGTGATGATGAGGAAGAGAGGGACCCAGCAAAGACAATAAGCAAAGAAGTAGATAAAAAGGGTGGCGGTTCTTGTGTTTGTATATGGGTTGAATGGATACAGCATCGGGAAAGGAACCTATGATATGGAGCCTATGAGATAGGAAGAAGCGCAACATTGTTAATATCACATACTGCATCTGCTGAGGTCACAACACAGGGTAGCACCACCACCATGCTAAATGAATTTCATTGTCATGCTGCTTCCATTTTTGTTTTTGCTCCAATTAGTCATGTGTTCTTTACATGTCAAGTCTCATCAAGAATATCGTTCTCTATAACAACATTTCTGATTGCTCTAAAGTTAATTGCAGAGTGCAGACAGTGGTCACGGGACCACTGCCTCTCATCACAAACTACACCTACCTCTCACCCATGTGCTTCTGCTCATTAATTTTATTCTTCTTCACTTAATCTATTTTTTAATGTCTGTAGTTTGCCCATCACATAGATTAACTCAGAATCGGTACAACATTATGAACCCAATTTCATGTCTGTTTCAATTGTTTTCACAACCTAAGTTTAGGCAAATTATTGTCCTTCTACCACCCAATCATCTACAATTAGTGGCGTTTTTTACATGTCACTTTAATACAATATTGCTAAACTCAGCAAACATTTCTATATGCTGCTATATGCAGAAGAAAAACAAAACCTGCCTGCTTGTCATTTGTCAGGTCATTAATACCATAACTATGACTCCGTATTTATGATGCACTTTTTGTTAAATGGGGATCTGGACCACAATCTAGAACATGGCTAAGCCTAATTGAATATGCACCTCAAGATATACACATCACAGATTAGTATACTATGGGGTTATTGGTTGTATTTTTCTCTTGTTCTGCATCAAAAAGTGCCACACTCTCGGAACACCTGCAAGATTGAGACTTGTATTTATTTCTTGTACTCTACAAATCATTTGCCCCATTTTCTAGTTGACACACGACTTGCATTATCATTTCTAGCTGGTTCCTCTAATCCTTTCCGACCTTCAAAGTTGATGAATTCAAATTTGCTCCGTGGACCACTGTTTCTTTATACTAACTCTTATGCCTTCGGGTGATTATGCTCCAAACAAAGCTTTGTATCTGATATTCATGACAAAATAAAATTCTGCATAACAATGTTTTTAAAGTGTACTGCGAGGCATTTACATAATGAATAATATAGTTTTTTACAATAATAAGATGCTTTCGGAGTGATTGATGGATTTAGATAACGCATGATACTTCAAACAGGGTGGTGTACGACTTGAATTTCACTCACAAGGAATCAGCATCTGTTGACTGGGATGCATGCTTGGTGCTAGTTTGCAGGAGTATCTCTGCTGACTGTATTATTGACAAAAAAAAATTCTTCTGATGTTATAGTGAATGCTGAATACAACCTTTTGGTTGCTTTAATACTGACTGAATGATTTGAAATTCTAACAGGTTCTGAAACAGACATGCACTAGTCACCTCAATCAAATGTTCTCTACTTCATAAATTTCCAGACAAATTCATAGATCAATTAAATTTAAATATAAACACAAAAACATAATGAAATTTAGACTGCATTTTACTTGGGGGACTAATGCATAAGTTGATCTGCATAGAGCTTGTAGGATAAAATTCTCTAGGTTTTTGAAAATTTAAAACTGAAAAAGTATGTTTTGTATATTTGGTTTACCTGTTAAAAAATAATATCCTTTAAAAACTATTTTTTAATATGATTTTGGATAAAGTTTCCTGTGAAAACATTTATTGGAAAAGTGAGAATCATACCTTCTTAAATTAAAATAGTTTTTTACACCAAAATAAAAAATTTATTGACCAAAAATTTTCATGTTACTTTTACTAAATAATTTAATGTAATAATGAACTGACTATTTCAATAAAAAAAATTGAATCCTTAATTTGTTAAAAACTTATTTTTATCAATCATTCACAAAATTCATGATTTTATTGGGTACACTGAAAATACCTTGATACTAATCTCTCTAATAATCATATAAATAACCGAAAATATAATATATATAACACAAAGGATTATGTTTGGTAAGTGCTCCTATATTTCTATGCCCTTACTATCCTAGCAAACATAAATAATGAAAAATGTGTTTTAAATGTTCTTTTGTATCTATACTTTGTATCATTTTAATCTTTGAAAATATAATTAGTTTTATTTATTGTTGGTATTTTAAAAATATTATTAAAACTGATAATATATATATATATATATATATATATATATATATATATTATCTGAACTAATAGAAACACATATAACGTGCGTGTTTACTTTTTTTTATAATAAAAATATATACTTAGTTTTATTTATTGTTAATATTTTAAAAATATTATTAAAACTGATAATATATATATATATATATATTTTTATAAATAAGTATTACAATAGCTAAATTTTTAAGTATATATTTTTATTATAATAAAAAAAAGTAAACACGCACGTTATATGTGTTTCTATTAGTTCAGATAATATATATATATATATATATATATATATATATATATATATATATATATATATATATATATTTTGT
>Ga0123342_1003677_pt1 | contig 24359 bp, 17 predicted proteins | sample Turbeawhitnodule_FD_89960 | JGI IMG/M metagenome (GOLD analysis project Ga0123342, IMG submission 89960) | Root nodule microbial communities of legume samples collected from Mexico - Turtle bean Mexico white nodule | ecosystem: Host-associated > Plants > Roots > Nodule | place: Mexico: Nepantla... | reverse complement strand
TGTGGGCAGATTAACATTTGAAATAAATGATGATGAAGTGTGTGTGAAAAATTGTGAATCAGATGCAATGTGATCGGTTGCTCCGCTATCCAAAATCCATGGTTTCGTAAAAGCAGAATTAGAGGAGGAGTTGTGGGCAAGTAGACCTGCAGAGCTAACAAACGTGTCACTTTTACCGTTACTGTTGAACGAGTAAATAGCCTTTGCCAATTGCTGAATTTGTTCGGCACTGAAGCCTTGTACAAGGTTTCTATTGGACTCATGAGTGATGCCTTCTTTGCCAGACATGATTTTTTATTTAGGGGATAAAAATGGAGAGGCTGTCAGGGCACCAAGATCGGTGCTCTGATACCATATAAAAAAATGAAAAATGGTAAGAAGAAGAGATGTTTCTTATTCTCTTATGTGTATTGTTGTATTGTTACATCACCATGTATAGACAACATATAGGGAGTTTCTCTCTCCAAATTACAATCTAATTAGGTAGGATACTAATCATGAGATTATATCATAATTAAATTAATTGCATATAATTGGATACAATATCGTACAATATTGCATACAATAGTTGCATATAATTTTTTGATAATTATTATTTCCTTAATAGAAATTCTTCTGACAAACCGGATTATCTTGCTAATAGAATTTATTTATTTTGAACAAATTATTCATTTACACTATTGTTTGTCACTGGCATAGATTAAAAATTAAAATAAATACCATTTTTGTAGATTCATAAAATAGAGGGTGAAATTTACTATGTCAAAAGTTAACATGATTGGTACTTATTATGAAACTCAGATACTTCTTTCAAATTGTAACGTATTAGACACCAACGCTCGTACGACACTTATACATATCAGTGAATGTCCAATTCAAAAAATATTTATTGAATTTCTGATAATTCTAACACGAATCTAACAAAATTTTAAGTAAGAGAAAATACATTAATTTTCTAAAAACGCTCAAATTTATTGTATAAATTTTTATTATGATTATAAAAATAAAGAACAACTATTTTTGAACCAGTCATGAAACATATCTTTTTGTTCCAAACAAAAATTGAAACATACTTAGTGCACATAAATCTTTATTTTTATTATATAATTTATAATTATATAATATATAGATCCGTGTTCCCACATCTTATATTTTAGAGACTATATGCATCTCTGTGTCCGTGTCATATAAGTGTCTTTGTCATGTCTGGCCTATAAGTTCAAAAACTAATACAAGAGTTTACTAAAAAGTAGTCCATTTATTCACACTGCTAATATGCACAGCAGTCATTTTCTTTTGTACACTTTGGAAGGGTATGTTGGTTCAGATGTTGAACAATGACCAATAACTAGATACAAGTGAAAATTTCAGACAGTATGGAAAAGCATAATGCTACTTATCAGTCTACAAAAACCTTCAAATGTCTTTCCTTACTCTTTCTTTTCTTTTTATTTGTGTTTATTCTGTTCATTTATAGTATCTGTGTTACTTATCTCTTCTGGAAATTAAGAACCTTGATACCATATGCAAAAACAAAAAGAAACAATGTGACAAAAGCAACAAGAGCCACAACAACAACTCCAAGGAAGCCATATTCATAGTCGAACTCTTCCCGAAGGTATGCTTTTACTGACAAGGATATTGATCCAGGTACCAGAATTGTATTAGTTTTGTCTCCCACCTGGGAAGTCACTAGGCCATATAAACTCCATGCAGTTGGACATACCCAGTAATACCACCTCCACCATATTGGAATTTTCTGCAAAACATGTGAAGCAGCTGATAGTTTTAGTTTCTGTAAGCTGTTATTGAAGCACTTGTGATTCAGTACAAATAAAATATCAATCAAGTTTCTAAAATTAGGACCAACCACCAATATCAAAAGTCTCATTCAATTTCTCCATAAATTGGGTGCATAAGTTAATGCCTTTTTTTTATCTTCTTTCCAGTAAGTGATTATTGAAAAGTTTATCCAAGCTGGTTTTAAAGAATAGTTGCAAAAGGATTTCAAAAAGTGTACTCAATGTTTGAACTATATTTAATGCAGGCCAGTGAACAGTTTGTTTTGTTACTCCCTGGCTATAACTATATTTAATTATTGTTTGGTATACTTACCGATTTTGGGATAATGAAGCCTGAGAATACGTTCCAAAACACTAGAAAGAAGGCCATAACAATTGCAGCAATTTGGGGGTTTGGTGTTAGAGCTGCAGTCATCATTCCATAAAGAGTGAAGTAGACAAACGAAATGAACATAAAGAAGTAAAACCACAAGAACTTATCAACTTGCCAAGGGAACCCCATCATTGAGAAAAGGATAAGACTAAAGGTAAATGTCTGTATTGCAACATAAATACATTCCACTGCCACCTGCAGAACAGTGTTTATAGATATCATAAATTTGCTCAGTCATTGACAATTAGTGCGTGTTTGGATAACTACCATAATTTGATTTTGACCCCTAAAATCATATCCAAAAATTGGAAAAGTGGAAGCAACTATTTGTTGCTTTAACTTTTAAAGTTGAATTGAAATCAATTATGGAAGAATTGAAATAGTTGCTTCCAGTTTTCGAATTCTTGGATGTAATTATAGGGACCAGACCAGAATCAATTTTGGTTGGCATCAAAACACGCAGATAAACTATTAATTATCTTTGTCTTGTTTTCTGTGAAAGGATAACTGCATTTACCTGACCAATTGTATAAGGTAGAGCTGAGTACAATCCAGCTGCCTTTTCACGGTATAGGACTGTTCTTTCTATTGCAACTATGGGTTGAACGCTAGTAGTGTTGGAGCCTCCAACAAAGAAAACAGCAGTAAAGACAGCTCCCATTAAATTCATTAGATCTTGCTCCGTATCTCTGCAGACAATGTATTTTATCCTCACCTTAGTCACCTTTCATGATCGTGAACTTAGCCATGGTATTTTCTTTTTGATTATGTTGATAAAATACATTGCTGTGACTTCTTTTAAAAAAAAAAAACTAGATAAAAAGAGTTCTTGTAGATGGTTGTGCACTTCTATGACCTCTGTTACATTAACAATTGACAAGATATTGATGATTCCTACAAATATTTCAACTCGACCTACGATAGGAAGTATCATCCAGTATGAACAAAGCTTTAAATTGTTCTGTTAGTCTCCAACCAAGAATGTATGATAAATTTGATCTCACTTAATTCATGGGTTGTCCTATCAAAAGTTAATCCATTTTTTTCTGTAAGCACAAGAGATAGCAGAACATATGGACTTACATTTTCTTTCCTTTTTTCCAGAAAACGAGTCCAAAAATAACACCTATAGTTATTGATAAGAAGAGGCGGATGGCATTATACTGTGGATTCCTCCAGTAGGACAAGTTCTGTTTCCAGAAGCAAGCTATACATTGAGTAATAAAGGACTGGGAGTATTTATTAGGGAAATCAAGCTCCTTTGTTCCCTCTGAAGGTGTGCTTAGCTCTTTAATAAGTTCTTGATTCCTCCTGAAAAGAGTTGATGTCAGAAATGAAAAGAGAAGGCCATGTATAATTTCAGATTAGAAGAGGGAAACAGTGACAGTACTATGGGAATACAACTTCAATTAATACTTAACTGATACAATTCTGACTTAGTGTACAGTTCTGCAAAGTCTACACAAAGCTGACTCTCAACTTCTGGAGAACTGATCTCCAAAGCCCAAGTGGCAGGATTATAACCATCTTTGATTTTAGGAACTCCAGGAATAGCCTACAAATAGTATATAAGATTATTACTTTGAGAATGTAATGTATACATTTTGCAGTGCAGAACTCATACTCACCTCAAAGTACTCTATAAGCTTCTGAGATTGTTGACCTAAGGGACCATTATATATGAGTTGTCCTCCTCTCTTCATCAAAAGCAGCTGAAGGGAAGATTAAGTTGAGATAGAATTGAGTCTTATAATTAACATACAAATAATAATTTCATCTTCCAAATATTGGGAAGTGGTACCTCATCGAAAGCTTCGAATAAGTCAATGCTTGGTTGATGAATTGTACAGACGATAGTTCTACCTGTATCTGCTGTATTTCTGACAGTACGCATGACAATTGCTGCAGCTCTAGCATCAAGACCGGAGGTGGGCTCGTCCATAAAGATGATGGAAGGATTGGCAACCAATTCTACAGCAATGGTTAGTCTCTTTCTTTGTTCAGTTGATAAACCATCTACCCCTGGAAGACCTACTAGAAAATTTCTTACTTGATTTAGCTCAACGAGGTTCATAACTTCCTCGACAAACATCTGCGATATGAGATACTGTCTAGTTTGAGTATGGAGATTAGAAGGTATAACGTTTTATATATAGAGAGAAATCTAGAGGGGGGAGTGGTATGAGAGTTGATTTAAACAAAACACACCTTCCTTATTTTACTGTTGACCTCCTTACCAAGACGCAACCAAGCTGAAAACATAAGAGATTCGTGCACTGTGATATTTGGAGAATGGATATCATTTTGTTCACAATATCCACTAATCCTAGCAAAAGTTGCCTGTTTTTTTGGGTAACCAGATATGTTGATACTTCCTTCAATATAACCACCAGTTTTTCTTCCAGCTAGAACATCCATCAATGTGGTTTTGCCAGCACCAGTTACACCTACTAATGCTGTTAGTACACCAGGCCTGAAAGCACCACTGACATCTCTTAGTAGTTGAAGTCGACTCCCTTCAATTCCATGTTTTTCCATTTCCTGATATGAAAACACTGTTAAAATATTGTACATTGGAAGATTAATACAGATGTAAAAGTAGTTAATCAGCACAGATATTTGTCACAAGTAGGAAAAGAAAGTGGTGAGAACAATGCTGAAGCGAATGACAGTCGGAGATGATAAATTTTGACTGAGTATGTAGAATTTACGGTTGGCATATTGATGTAGTAATTCACGTGATCAAAGGCAAGTGATAGAGGCCTAAAGGGTAACACCACTCCCCTCTTGGTTGTTAAAGTGTCTTCTTCAGGAGTTGAATTCTCTCGGCTGTTTTTTTCTGCCATATCAATATCTGCATCTAATCATTTAGTTTGTATTGGAAAGAAATACATTATAATAGCCGAAAGACATTTCGTGTAAATAACACTTAAGAAATTAAAGTTGAAAACAAGCAAAATCCTAGCAGAGCACCAACAGAAAATTCATTTCAAACCTTGCAGGGCAAAGTCAAATTGTGATCAAAGTGATGAAACCAACCAAGTAACTTGGTGAGCAAGAAATTGGTTTCAGAAAACATTTTTTTATTTACAATTTGTTTCCTAATTTTAAAGTTTATACAGGAAAAATTGAAAACAGAAAATAAAAAGGAAAACAATAAAATGTTATTTTCATTATTTCCTGTACAAATTCTGATAAACAGGAAACGAAACAGAAACCAGAAAACATTCTCTCAAATTCTACAATATATCATGATAAGAAAGAAAAAGGTACGGTTTGATAGTTTCAAATGATTTACCTGCTGAAATAGAACTCTTTTCTGTAGTTCCCTTTTTTTCGGTTTGCTCCTCTAGAATAATAGATTTAGACTCTCCGTATGCTGCCATTTAAGATGTTGTTAGAGATAGTTTTATGGTGGCAGTATGAGAAAGAAGCTGCAGTATGGGAACTTACGATTCAGAAACGTCAAAGCAATTATAAAACAAATGTTGAAAAGCAGAGAAAAGCCTAGGAGAGCACCAATACAAATCCAGTACCAATATTCTTCAGTATACATGCTTCTAACCTTGAGAAGAGCCTCCCCAACTGTATGGCCAGGAATTCTTCTGTCCTTGTTGGGCTGCAAAGTAGATAAATGAATGCAGTTTTCAAAGAAAATGTAAAAGAGAAAAATTATCCGCATGTTAATGATCTTACAGCACTCCATCTCGGGTCAAGGAATTCATTGATAGCAATGGCGTTCTGACCATACATCATAGGAGAAACATAATAACCCCATTTCATCCAGGGTTCAAGGTTATCTGTAAAGGAAATTATTCAAGTTGCATGAATCATTCTTCTTCACACAGTTGCTTGAGTGAATGATATAATGCTTTCCGTCATGCATTCCATTTTTATTTTACCAGTTGAGTAGAGAATGCAAAGGAATAATGAGGCTCACCTTTGGCAATAATGAACCCACCAAGAACATAAAAAAGTAGCAGTACAAAGAAACCAAACGTGTTTGCCACAACCTGTGTTCTCCCAAGAGCAGCAATGAATCGGAACAGTGAGATACCCATTTGATGGACGCAGACAAATGCTAATAACTGACCAAAAAATCTGCAATAATTGATTAAATTTATTATTGAAGACACTTAAGTTCTTGCTACTAATTGCAAGTCAATAAAACAAATGAACATGGAAAGTGTGTCAATTAATTACACTTTCAAAAGAATACTCACCCAATACAAAACTGTTTGTAAAAAACCATTCTTTAGCATGCACCAAATAGTACCATGAAAGGTGGTGGGGGGTTACTTAATACTCATTGATGTGGGGTAGATTTTTCTAAAACACACGCATACATAGATAACAAATCATAAACACACAATGATTCAATTAACAGTTTTCATCCAAGGAATGAAAACAAATCATAGTAGATCTACTTGTAGCAGTATAAAGTTCTGGAATGGTTGATTCTTTCATATAAATTAGCATAGTTTCATACCTACTCGCAGCTGGAGCATAACCTACGGTGTAATAAGTAAGGACAACCCATAAACCGGACTCTACAAAAGAGAGAGGAATTCGAAAGATCCATATGGGAAGTGCAAAAGCCCATGCTGGATAAAACAATGAATCTCTTTGCTTGAAGAAAACGGGAAGTCTAAAAATAGTCATTGCAAGCTCAGCCATTCCATTGAACATTATGTTTGTGAGGCTAAAGAACAGTGCACCATAATATTTTCCCCCATCCTCAAGGTGACCACTTTTCATTTCTGTCCTAAAAAACACTGTCATAGTAATCAAAGACATTATCGTAATCTGAGTAGTTTTAAATATGTATATAAAAGCACTGCGCTTCATCAGTAGCCACTCTCTTGCAAAGCATGCCTTCAAGAGTTCTAGTTTTGAGATCCCATATTTATCTTTGACCAAAGCAGCAGGATGAGTTTTGGCACGGTCATAAGGAACCTGAAGTTCTTGGGAAAGTTGTTGGCCAATGCCAAAATTGTTGAAGTGAGATACAAATTCAGGAACGCTGACATACTGGTAAGGCTTGTCCCTTGCGAACCAGTATTGCTCTTGGTCCTTTCTAGAAGTAACCTCCTGTAAGAAGTCTGCAATTCCTTTTCTTTCGGGGCATTTGAAGCCTACACTCTCAAAAAAGTTGAGAATACTCTCACGTGGACCTTGGTAGACAATGTGGCCTTCTGAAAGCAAGATTATGTCATCAAAAAGGTTAAATGTTTCTGGTGCAGGCTGTAAAAGAGAGATTATCATTGTAACATCCATGACATGCACTAGCTGCCTCAAGAACTTGGCAATTTGGAAGGTTGTGGAACTATCCAAACCAGTTGAAATCTCATCCATTAAGAACACTTTTGCAGGTCCTACCAACATCTCACCTGCATCCATGATATGAAAGCCAGTGCTTGAGCATTGAACTAGCAGGAAATGGAAAGCAGTAATTCAAGGAGACTAACATCTCTTGATTAAGATAATTTTTTCCCATACCAGTAGTTAACCTCTTTTTTTCTCCACCAGATATTCCCCTTCTCATCTCATCTCCCACCAAAGTATCAGCACATATTTCCAATCCAAGAACCTGAGTTCATTTTCCTTGATATGTCAAATGGCAAGAAACCTGATATAGCGACTGAAAGCACAGTGTGATCTAATAGAAGTAGAGGAATCAAACCTTCAGAACATAATCTGTATTGAGACTTGTTTCTTGACCTTCCACTGCTGTGGCTTTCATGAAGGCATCTATCTCTGGATCTGGTTTGAGTCCAACTTGCTTTTCTCGCTTTATCAATTCTACTAGAAGCTCATGCCGTGTTCCAACTCCCAAGCAACGTCCAGAAAAGTCCAGCGTTTCTCTGACTGTCATCTCTCCATGGTGAAGATTATGCTGACTAATATAAGCACATGTTCTTTGAGGAACAAATTCTGATAATTCATGACCACAGTAAGTGACTCTTCCGGAAACCTGTTGATGAAATAATTTGATGATTCATTGTCCAAACTTAGATTTTTTATTGTTTATTTTACTTGACTTCTTTATCTATGATCCTAAGGTGAGAAGTCAATTCTGGGAAATCAATCATATTCATCGTGTTAGAAATAATGGACAACTGAGATAAATATAGAAGAATGAGCACACAAATTTAACAATTCTTAAAGAAAAGAAAAACATGCACTATATTGAAAATTGGTAGAAGAGAGTGACTGTAGTGTCTAACACTTACATTGATGATGGGCTCGGATCTCGGGCATATTAGCCCAAGACCTCTGCAACCACGTTAGACCTCAAAAAAAATCTCAATTTCTTCCGAAATTGGTCACACTACGAGCTTATATATCAGGTCAAGAATTAGGGTCATCAACTGTAAGAAACTGGCTCACCATATTCCTAACATGATCATGATTGGAAGGAGTGGAACACATAAAGCAATGAGTGAGTACTAAGCATTAGCATATGATAGATACGAAATAAAGTTATACTGTCTGACATGATGATAAACTTATAAAACACTTTCTTCAATTCACTTAACGAATGAAGTATCACTATTCTATGTGTACTTATTCCAAATAAGGGTAAATGTTAGGGGGGGTCCTTTCTTTTCTTTTGTTTGTTAGAACTTAGAAGCAAATATTCAATCCTGCAAAATTATCATTTTGATAAAATGATATATATATATATATATGTTATAAAAAAAGATATCATTGCATTCTTTCTTAATGATGGAGAGGATGGCCAACCCTTAAATCCTTGTCCAGTTTCCCAGCAAGTGCTTGCAACAGTGTAGTTTTTCCTGATCTCGGGGGCCCCAAAAGCAAGGTCAATCTGGAGAGTGTTTGAGAAAGTTTAGATACAGATAAGGAATAAAAATACCAATAAAAAGTTAGCAACATCATTATCATCATTGAGAATCTGCATCGTATTATAACTCGAATGAGAAATAGAAATAACTTTTTTCTGAACTGAAATAATTTTAAAATTGTATTGGTAATTCATCAAAAAGTTATTTATCTTTTCACTTGTAATCTGATAAAGAATTCTCAACATATCAACACCTTTTTTCCTAACAACATAGCTTAAAAAATTATAATATAAAAGACATTTCCTTGATTTGAAACAGAAAAGACATATTTCCCAATAGAAAATAATATTGTGAAAAGTTCAACCGGGTCAACATCAGAAACTTTGTTATTGAACTGTGATAGCATCTCTATCAAAAACCCTTTTTCTTTTGTTTTTCTTATTTGACATAAGGTAAGGTTCAATTGAGACTCTCAGATCCTCCTACTACAAAACAATCTTAAGGCCTCATTTCCAATTTATACTCCTTTTTAAGTTAGAAAATGTACTGTGCAACACCACTTTAACTAGAAAGACTTGTATCAAGCACCTTGCAGGCTTGACAATTCCACTAACACCTTGGAGTATCTTGATAACACTTTTCTTTGATGGAAGAAGATTAACTGATCCAAGAATTCTCTGTTTGCCACAAACCAAAAAGAAGAAAGTATCATTAGACAAATGCTCTAAAAGAGTTCAAATAACTACGTTTAATGGGCTTCAAAGAAGAATGTTGAGGTTGATGGCTGGTGATAAAAAAATTTAAAGAAATTATCTTAAAGTTCTTACACATATTAATTTTAATTTTTTAAATTAATTTAATTTGCTTCTAATTTTGTTTTCCTTAAAAATCTTTAATTCTTCTTAAGAGATCACACTGTTATTTCATTACTTAAACAGTTAATTGTCGCATAATGCGATACATTATAGTTTCTTGAGTGTTTAATGATTATGAATATTTTTTTCCTTCCCAAATAGTTAAATTACACAATTCCAATTTAAATTTAAATTTTAACGTACAATATCAAATTAATTGATGTAATGTAAAAAAAAAAAAATCAATAGATATGAAATTATATATCTTTTTTAAATAATGTATTTTATATTCTCTTCCACGATTTCAAAATATTTTTTAATTTGTTTTTGATAATATAGAAGTAACATCAAATATTTTTTTTTCTTAAAATACGTAATTATGTATCTTATAATATAACTAAATCTAGTTTTTTTAGAAAAAATTGCTCAAATATAAAAATATTCACATTATGAATATAAAATTGATTTAAATCTAGAGTTTAATAACCATGCGCATAAAATTTTTATTGTCAATCTATCAGAACTTTTCTAGACATGAATTTTAATAATTTTAATATAAAAAATAATATAAACTGTTATACATACTAAATGTAATTGGATGAAAAAATCATATTGGAAAAATATGTGTCAGGAAAAAATATTCTTAAATTTATTTTCTTACTTTCTTATTAGCAGTTAAAATCCTTCACTGGATATAAGAAACAAATTTTAACAAAAAATATTTTGGACAAAATTAAACTCTTTTTTTTCTGGAACTACTTTTTCTTTCTGATGCCCATATATTTTGAATGCAGGTAGCTGTTATATGGGCCTGGGTCCCATTGGGGGAGATTTTCTCAAAGTTAGGAACATGTAATGTTCAAATATTTAAAACTATTCACACCCAACAACAAATAAGGTTATTTCTCAACTACTATTTCTTAACTTCTTCTTTTCTTTCTCAAGAAAAAAAAAATCTGTAAAAGGAAAAAAAAAAAGTGGAAAAATAATATTTTTAGTTAGAAATTAAAACAAAATATCATATGCACTATTATTATTTAACCCATAGAGAAACATGTGATGATTTAATAAAGATGTTCAAGGGTATGAATTACCTACACACCTTTTATAAAAAATAATCTAATTAGTTTGGATTGGTAAATTATGAATCCAACTTGTTTATTATGTGTTATATTATATAAAATTATTATTTATATATAAATATGTATTATTTAAAAAATATTAGATTATTGGTAATAACACTTAACACCTAAGTTTAGTCTCATTTAAAATGATTTTTTGCTATAAACATTCTTACTCATTCAAATATGTATATATAAAAAGAAACAAATTCCTTAAATTTGTAAAATATAATCATTTTTATTTGTTTAAAAATTAAATATTGTATTTTTTAGAAAATAGTTTGACTCGTCTTAAAAATATTATTAATTTAAATAAATGTTGCCAACATATACAGTTTAAAACGTCCAAACAGATACACCACTCAGAATATCTAGTAAGCTTTAAGCACTGTATTATTGATATCTTTAGATGATAGAAAATTTAATGTTTTATTTCAGTGTTCTTAATTAGAAAAATTATTGGAACTTTTGTAATTTAATACCCATTATTTTTTATTAGATTAAATTTGTGTAAAGCTCTTATGAGTTGTTAAAAAAAAGTCTTTATTGGAAAAAATATTTGTTATGCGACATCAAAACGATAAAAAAATCAATTACATATATAATTTTTAAAGTAATTTAAAATATTCAATCGATTATATTTATTGCCATGACACTAACTTTTTGTTTGATAGAGAGAAGAGAAATCAATCAATAAATACATATATAGAAAAGATTGATGAAAATAAGTGAAATTAAAAAGTATTTAAAAATAAAGAAAAAAATAGAGATAATAAAAAAAATTAAAAAATAGAATAAAAAAGTACTAATAAGTCACACCACTTTTAAAAAAATATTTTTTCAACCTTACCTCCATCAATTATTCCTATTTATTTTTATTTTCACCCATTTATTCATTTCTCCGTACCCAGACAAATGCATGTGAATACACTGAGAGAGACAAAACTTAAGTACTGATCTTTAATACTAACATTTGTTCTGATGAAATTCTAGTTTTAATTTAAAACATTATTTTAAAAAGCTTAAATTATGATCCTAATTTTTGTCAGAGATAACTTATTTAAATTATTAAGAGTTAAATATATTTTTCCTTTACGTAAAATTAATTTTTGTTATGTATTTTCATGTAAAATTAATTTTTATTCTTCGAATTTTAAAACTCTTGAATATGAATATTGTAATAAGGAATATTGGAATAAGTTATTGTTTTTTTTAAGTGATAAATTAAAATGTTAAAACATTTTATACTAAATGTTATAATATTATAATAAATATTAAAAATTATAATATAAAAAAATACTGATAAGAATTTATTTTAATAATTTTTTTACTAGTAGTGAGGATGTTTAAAGTTTAAATTAAAAAAAAAACTAATTTCATTAAAAAATATATTTAATCTAATTATTAAATGAAACTTTATCTTTAGTTAATAAGTAGTTTATATGTGTTACAAAAATGATCTTCAGCTTATTGAGAAGTGAACAGCAGCAAGGGATTCTGATGTCCCCTTGAAGAGAAATATAAGATTTGTTTTGCTATGTAAAATTGGAACATTATCTTCTAATAATATCACTCTAGTAACATAAAGTGTTACAAACTATAATAATGGTCGTTCACGACAAAATGCTTGCTCTAGATATTATTAAGAACATGTTTTTGTTTTTGCTTCTGCTCTTCGTTATCAACAGATAAATTAGAAGAACTGAACAAAACTTTTTGTTCTTAGACACTAAATTCCAATAGAAGAAGGTATAATTATGATACTCCTATCTGTTGAATCCGAATTTATTAATAGCAGTACCCTATATATCTTGGTAGTTGGTAATGAATGCATGCTCTCAGAATAATTTTTTGCTGTCTTCAAAATAAATGTTTTTATTTTATCAAATCTTGAAAATTAGCATTTTATTCCCTTCAACAGTTTTATGGAGATTTTTAAAATGTTAAATGGTTTTATTAAATCAGTCTTAATGGCTTATATTAAGAAGATAAAAAATATATATATTTTATTGTAAAAAGTATTTAAACGTAAAGTTATTATTAAAATCTTTTTAATGAAACCTTTTCACTTTTATTCCATCGGATATCATATGTACTTTCATATTATAGAGTAGATATAATAAGTTCAATTCCATCTTTCCGTATTAAATTCTTTGGAATTCCAGTTATTTGATATTTATTGAGAAGGAAAAAAGAAATTAATGCTCCCTTGTGATGTGATGTTTTTGTAATACAACTTTCAGGAACTTTCAGGAATAGAAAAGTTATATTGACACTAAACAACATATATATTTTATACTGTTTATAATAATATTTTTAAATTAAAAAATAAAATAAAAATAATAAAATATTAATTTATTATAGTATAAAATGTATTATCAATATATCAGCACGAAAAAGAAAAATCATTTCAATTAGTTTTTTTTTTTGTGTGATTTCAAATTTGACCGTGAGTAAAATCATTCCTCAGAAAAATATTTATGATAGTATTACCCAACGTCTTGAAGATACTTAATAAAATATTATCAGTTATTATTTAAAATTTTTGTTTAATCTAATGTTTTTTATCTTAAAATCTTATTAACTATTTCGACAACACAATAAAGGATTGGAAATCATATAGGAGCGTTTTAAAAAAAATATATAGTTAAATTCATTTTACCACTTTACTATATTATTTAAAAATATATATTATTCAAATGTTTCTTTGTACATTTTATTATTATATTTTTTTAAATTTTTACACATTTTACTTATATATTAAAAAATATAATAAAGTGTATTACACATTTCTAAAAGACGACTTTGCTTTATCACTTTTTTTTTAAATAATGTCATTGTATATATAACTAATAATGGTAAAATTCGTATAAATTAAAATAGTATGATGATAAAATGTGTTAAAAAAATTATATGATTGTAAAAATTGAAATTTTTGTAATAAAATGTATTGAAAAATCATAGTAAAATTGAAAAGCCTGGTTAGGACAATTTTCAAATTGATAATCATTTAGTAATAAAATGTATAATCAAACCAAAAATACAAAGAATAAATTTTCATGTATCTCAATATTTTTTTTTTAATTTTATAACCCTATTTGTAATACTAAGAACACTGATTATAATTTCTGTTTACTTTGATGTCATTAGTTGAGAAATATGGAGTACATATTATTAAATGATATAATTACTCTTGGTCCCATATTCTTTATCACTTTAAGAATTTTAATTTATTTAAAATATTTATCACAAAAAATAAAACAAAAAAATTCATTATTTTTTTTACTAATATGCCTGTTTATTTATTTAAATGATTTAAATAATATAAATATTTAATTAATTTGTAACTATATTCTAGCTCTTTTAATAAAAAAAATTGAGTTAAAATATTATTATAGTAATTTTTATGGTTAATATTAGCTAGACAACATATATACATAAGTTAATGAACTGGTGTACTTAGGTTTAGGGTTTCACTATTTATCTTTACAGTTTTAAGTGTTCTTAAAATATAAATATACATATTTATTATTAGTAATTTTTTTTTTAATTTTATAAACTTAATTTATTTGATAATAATAGAAAAAAATATTAAAATTAATTTTTGAGTAAGTTAATAATATATTTTAAATCATTTAATTAAATTAGTCCATTTGAGTTAATTTTATACCGAATTATGTAATGGATTCGCTAAACTGGAATAGAAAAAGGTGGAACCTAATTTGAGTTTTTTTCCCAATTATATATTTATGATTCAACTTGCTTCATATGCTAGCTCATTTATTTTTACTCTATATTTAGTAATTTTGAAAAGTAATAAATTAAATCACTATGTGGGGTAAAATAAGGTGGATGCTTTTTAAGTTTGGTTAGAGTAGGTTGAATTTGTTTAAATTAGTTGAATTCTTTTTAGGTCAAATTTTTATATAATAACTATAATTTATAGTGACTAAATTAAAAATTATTTTAAAAACTAAAAAAAAATTGATTTTTAAATTAATTTTTATTATTGTTAAATAATTTTTAAATTGAATTTAATAATTAGTTACCAAATTTAAAATATAAATAATTGGTAGTTAAAACCTTAATAACTAATTAGATGCCAATTTAAAAATTATTTAAATACAATACAAACTAATTTAAAAATAAAAAATGTTTTTAATTTTTAAAATTATCTATAATTTAGTTATTATAGTAACTAATTATTTTTTTCTCTAAAATTGTTTTTCTATTTCATAATTTTTGTTGTACTGATTGAATATTGATTAATCTATATATTATGTGAAATTCATTTTTAAGAACCCTAGTTTTGTTAAAAAAGAAAATTAATTTTCAACAGATTTATCTGTGTGGATCCATCAACCCACCTTTAAAGCAAGTTTATATTAATCGGTTAACCAATATTTTTTTTTGAAAATGAAGAGTGTAGAAGCAAAACTGGAGGGACAAGCCAATAAAACACTACTCGTTATTACTGGTTAACATGTAGTATTGTTTTTTAATGTAGCACACGTGGATGGTTTTTAGTTCGTATGAAAAGTAGAAAATGTGAGAAAGTAGAGAAGAAGGGAAGTAACATACTCAACCACACATGCAGGAATAAAGCAATACCTCCATCGCATTCATGGTGGAGTTCACTAAGGTTGGCAGTGCTCTGCTTCCATTAAATGCATCTCCTTCCACAAACAAATTTTCAAATCGGACTTCAACTTTTGGAATCTCTATGGCAACCCTAATCAACACAACAGATACTTCACAATCAACATCCTTTTAAATCACACAACAAATTAAAACATGAAAAAACCAAAACAAAGTGAATAAGCAAACACCAGCTAGTTATGTCGGTGACATGATGAACAGAACAGAACAGAACAGAAAAGAAAAGAAGAAGCTGACCTATCAATCCTCTCCCTCATGCTACGGAGAAACCTCTCGTTGTCTTGTTGAACAGTGGTTAGAATGGCGTGAAGGAGTTTCTTCTTGTCCTGAAAACCCAGGTTGGATACATCAACCTCTTCATAATTGAACCTTCCACTTTCTTCTAACACCCTTTTCACTAGGCTTTTCCTTAGCCTTTCGAATGTTGGAAGCCTCTCTATGGCTGCCCACTTCAGCTCCTCTTCATCATCATCATCACCACAATCCACTCTTGTGCTCCTGTCAAAGACATCCCCACCATGTCCAGCACCCCACACCTCAGAAACACCAGCTGAGACCCAACTCCTTCTGCTCAAAGATCCTATGCTCATCCTCAAGCTGCTCATCGACCTCACCACCTCACCACCTGCATCCACCCCTTCCTCCATCCCTCCCTGCTTTCAATGATAGATACACTCAATATTTCTTCTGTCGGGGAACCCAAAATTATGAGAAATTGTGTGAAGCCCCAAATCATTTATTTGTGAGACAATTTTGAAAGCTTCCACTGGATTGCTTCAAACCAACCGTTTTGATGGCTCAGTTGTTATAAATGCCTCTCTTCACTTCAATTTACATCAACATTTTTTTAATCTCTACTTATTTTCAAAATGAAGGTGTGTGTGGGCCTCCACTTGTTTTTTTTTTCTTTACTTTGCCATGGGAAGTTTCCTCGCAAAATATATTTTCTATTTTGCTTTAAATTTACTTCTTATTTTCAAGAAGATTTCAATAGATAAGGATAAAATGATAGGGGTGGTCATGGTACAACCGATCTAATCCAATAAAATGCATTGAATTTAAAATTTATATTACTTTTAATTAGATTAAATTTATTTAAAATTTTTAATTTATTTAAAATAAATTAAATTTAGATTAAATTCACTTTGTTGATTAGATTAAATTTATTTTATCAATTATATTAAATACATCCCGATTTGAATTATGGTCGACTCAATTCGATATGGATGGGGACACACTTGATTTGACATGGACTTTGGTCCATATCGACTCTCCTCAATATCGGTCCAGATTGACTCGGCTCAACATCAACCCGAACCGACTCAATTCGACATTAGTCTGGACTGACTCGATTCGATATTAGTCTGGACCGACTCGGTTCGACATTAGTAAGGGTCCACACGGCTCAACATCGATCCAGACCGACTCGGCTCCACGTCAGCTCAAAATGACTCGACTAGACTCAAGCCCGCACCGACTCGGTTTGACATCGGTTCGAACCGACTCGCTCGAGATTGGCCCAAACCAAATCTACTTGACATCGGTCCCGGCCGACTCGACTCAACATGTCCCGGCCGACTCGACTCGACATCGGTCCCGACAGACTCGACTCGACATCGGCACGGATCGACTCAACTCAACATCGAATCTGCCGACTCGACTAGACTTCGACACTCATCAACTCGACATCAACCAACCTCAATATTGACCCGAACTGACTCGTTAGATATTGACCCAGACCAACTCTACAAGACATCGACCCAAACCGACTCGGCTCGACATTGGCCCGGAATGACTCTTCCTGACATCGACCTGGGCTGACGCAGCTCGACATCGGTCCAGACTGACTAGACTTAACATCAGCTCGGACCCACCCTACTCGACATCGACCCAGACTGACTCAACTTGACATCGGCTCAGACCCACCCTACTCGACATTGGCCTAGACTGAATCGGCTTGACATCGACTTGGGTCTACTCGGCTCAACAATGGGTCGATTGACTCAAATCAACATCGGTTTGGGTCAACTCAGCTCGACATCGGCCTGGACCGACTCTCTCAACATTGGCCAGGATTGACTTTACTCAACATCAACCCAGACCGACTCAGCTCGATATCGACTCGGATCGACTTTACTCGATATCAGCCCAGACCGACTCGACATTGACCCGAGTAGACTCATATCGAAATTGGTCGACTTGGCTCAGCATTGGTCTGGGCCAACTCGGGCAGTCATTGGCTTGGGCCTACTCGGGTTAGAATCAGCACAGATAGACTCTACTCGACATAGCTTACATTAGCCCAGACCGACTCGGCTTTAAATCCACCTGATGGGAATTCGACTTGACATTGACCCGGATCGACTCGGCTCGACATTGGCCAAACTGACTTTGATCAACATCGGCCTGGGATGGCTTTGATCGACATGGTCCCAGACCCACTCGGGTCGTCATGGCTCGGGCGAATCTCATCAACATTGGGTCGGGTCGACTCAGATCGAGATGGGCCTGGGCTGGCTCGGCTGACTTGATTTGACATCAACTCGACATCGACCCATAACAACTCGGCTCGATACTGTCCCGGACCGACTCGACTCAACATTGACTCGGTTGATTGGATCGACATCGACCTGAGTCGTCTCAGCTTAACATCGACCCAGGGCAACTCGCTCAACATTGGCCTGGACCGACATTACTTGACATCGGCCCGAATCGACTCAACTTGATATCGGCCTAGACTGACTCTGCTTGACATCGGCCCAGATCGACTCGGCTAGATATCGTTTCGGGCTGACTCGTCTCGAACATGACCCCAGGTGGACTCAAATTGATGTGGGCTTCCGCCGACACAACTCGACATCGGCCTGATCCGACTCGGCTCATCATCGGCTTGGGATGACTTGGCTAGTCATTCTCTCTCGGGCCTACTCAACTCAGAATCGACCTGGACCGACTCCACTCGACATCACTTACGTTGGCCTGGACCGACTCGGTTTGACATTAGTTCGAACTAACATCGACTTGACATCAGCCCAAACCGACTCGGTTCGACATTGGCCTGGACTGACTCTGCTCGACAACGGCCTAGGCCGACTTGGATCGACATGGATTGGGATGACTTGGATAGGCATGGGTCTGGGTCGACTTAGTTCGACATGGGCGTGGGCTGACTGAACTTAACATCGCCCCGGGATGACTTTTCTTGACATGGTCCCAGGCTGACTCGGATCGTCATGGATCGGGCCGACTGTGATCGACATTGGGCCAGGTCGACTCAAATCGAGAGGGACCTGGGTCGAATGGGCTTGATATGGGCTTGGGTCGACTTGGCTTGACATCAACCTGGACCGACTCAGCTCAATATTAGTCCGAGCCAACTTGACTTGATATCGACCGTGACCGACTCGGATCAATATAAACCCGAGCGGACCTGGATGGACATGGGTCGAGACCGACTTAAATGGGTTAAAAATAATCCAAAAATATATCCACTATATATCAAATTCATATCCAATTAAATGGATTAAAAATAATATAAATTTAAATAATTATAAATTAGATTTGACAATTTATATTTTTTTTCCCTTCTTTATAAACTTTATAAAATGATATTAAAAGTAAAACCAACTCCTTCAAAATTAGGTTTGAGAGACGTTGCTAACTAATAAAGACGTTGCTAACTAATAAAAATGATCCTTTTCAAGGTACAACACCCTTCTCTTGTTTTTATGCGAGTAATTATTAGATAGCTTTAAATAATATATTTTTAATTAAAATGATGTCATATAAATATAATCCTCACCTGTCTGATAATTTTTGGGAAGACTTTTCAACGAAACTTCCCCAGTTTGTCCATACAAAGCTAAAACAAGTGGTCCTGAAATCTTATACGTGACTAGTTTCTACATTTTAAGAAAGTATCCTTAACTAAAATGTGTTAAACAAATTTATGATAATAAACAAAAATGAGTGAAAAGTGATGTACCGTGATTTCGTTCTGAAAAAACTGGTTACGGTTGTAATCCAACAATTGTCACGTTTCTTAGTATTAATTAGTATAAAGAAATTAAGGTTAAGGGTTGAGCTCTCACGCTACTTCTAGAGAAAGTGATTCTTACTGGCTTTTATTATTATGCATGTCCCACGTACAATCTGTTCAATCCTGTTAGGTAAATAAGATGAATAACTCCTACTCACGTGACACCAAAGTATCTTCTAATTAAAGTTAAGTTTTTTTTTCTCAAATTAAAAAGTAAGATGATAAATTACACTAATCACGTGATGTTAGAGAAATACTCTACTTTTCTGTCTTATATTTTTACTTTTCTTAATGATTGTTTAAAAACACCTTACACCTGTATTGTTTGCTTTGTAAGAAAATACTACTGCAATAAAATTGTGAAGAATGTTCATGAAAAATCTGACTCTTGCAATAAAATATATATTCTTAAGTTACTAAAACTAATATAGTTGCAATAAAGGATAATTGATTTTGAGAAAATACTACAGATGACTCCACTAAATAACCAAGTTAATACCACTACCTTAATATCGTAAGGATGTAAATCACTTAGAGAGTATAATATCCAATCAGAATAAGAAAAGTTAAAGGATTTAATTTTCCTCCTCATTCAAGACTAAGTCTGTAGTTGTGCTAGATTAAATATTTTTTCAGAATCCACCTCCCCCTCCCTGAACACCGCATTATTCCTTTGACTCTAGATACTCCATAATACCGCAACCCAGACGCCTTTCCACACTTTATTACTGACAGTATTAAACTGCATCAAATGTTGTTTAAGGTCCTTATGATATACAAATTGTATCCCCGCCCATTTAGACACAATTGCCACATATGGTAAGTTACCTCACATTCTAGAAAAAGGTGAAGATTTGATTCCTTGACCTGATAACACAACGAACACAAATATAATGTGAGAATAATACCTCTTCTCAAAAGATTCATTCTTATTGGTGCTTTCCCTTTATTGATTTTCCAAGCTAAGGTTAGGGCATTCGTTGGGGCTTTTTATTGCCCATAAGGTTTCCATAGCTAGACAACACACTCAAGGATTCACTTTTTGTAAAATATCATAAGTTGATTTCACAGAGTAAATTCCTCCCACTTCAGCTAACCAGGCAACCTTATCCTGGACCTCCTGTTGTATTATAACCTCTTCCAGGGCTAGATGTAGCTGTGTAAGTTGTTCACATTCCCACTTTTAAAAGTTCATTCTCCACAATAAGTTCCAGGCCCACCTAGAGTCAATCCTTCTACTCACCTATTGTATAGATCTCTTCTTATAATTTGAGATTGAATACAACCGCCTTGGATACTTTTGGTACAAGAGAGTATTACCTAATCATTTATCTTCCCAAAACAGAGTAGCATTTCACTTCCCAACTTTCCATATCATTTGATTATGAAACCAACTTTGCATACTTCCTTCTTCACACAAAATACACAGATCCCTCCACCACCGTGATTGTGCATTACTCTTTAATGTTCTCCCATTGTTATCCCTTTTAACATATTTAGAAAGGATCACATCTTTCCAGACTCTCGACTTTTCCACCACTAGTTTCCACATCCATTTTGCTAGAAGCGCCCTATTGAACCTTTCCATGTCCTTTATATCTAGCCATTCTTCGTCCTTAGGCTTGCATATTGAGTCTCATTTTTAATTTTTGTCTGCTCTTACATTTTTTCTCTAGTATTATAAACATTGTATAGAGTAGTATATGCTTTACTTTGGACTTGTATTTGGGCCATTTTCTTGGACCATGTTCTGGGCCAATTTTCATAGGCCAATTAGAGTAGGGTGTAAATAGAAAAAGAAAGAGTCTAGCTAGAGTTACAATATTGGGCATCCTTGGACCCAATGCAATTTTAGACCATTTAGGTCATAAATGTCATATTTAAGTAATATTTCATATTAAAATACATACACTTATGAATATTAATTAATAAAATAACTATAATATAACCCCTAATTTATTATTTAAACTTTTTTTACATATTTTGTGGTTATAATATGAATAAGAATGATTTATTCATAAATTTGTGTTAATTTCAGAATTTTAGGGAAAGATGGAGATGAAAGGGGAAAAGAAGAATATACAAGATAAAAAAAGGAAAGTTGGAACACTCATGCCCAAGCGGGAAGTCACTTAGCCCAAGCCTAACTAGGTTAAATATGAGGCATGAGGCACAACCTTAGACATTCATTGGGAGAATAGGAGGTGATAGAAAACCCTAGAGGAGGCAGCTGTCAAGGAGAAACACCCTGAATCTTCTTTTCTTGCTTTCTATGCTTGTAATGGCCAACATGAATGACTAATTCTATCCTTTGGCATTGAGAATAATATGTTCAAAATCTTATGCATCGAGGTGATATTTAAATATAATATCATGTTTTTGATTGATGATTGATATTGTTATTTTATTTGTAATGCTTGTTTATCATGATCTTAGATTTGACCGAAAAGTATATCTAAGTTTTTGACCCAATAATGCTTAACATATTTGAATGCTAGGAATATATTTGAAATGTTAATTGCTATAATTATCTAATCATAATGCTAAAGAGATTTTATAAATATACGAGGAATCGATATTTTGGAGACTCTCTTAATAATTTTATATGCGAGGAATCGATATAAATGAATTTTATATGGGCATCAACATCAATCAAATGATAGAATATTACTATGCTTTTCAAAATACAAAAAAAAGAGTAAGAAGGATGATCCCCAACCCCAATTTTCCCAATTAAACCAACAAACTCTTAGACTTGTTTTCTTTACAATTCTTGCAATCTTAACAAACTCTCAACAAAACTTTATTATTTTGTTTTCTATTTAGTGAATCATGTAATTGATAATTCAACCTATTCTTGTGGGTTCAATATCTTTTCTTAGGGACAAATTATTACTTCTAACACGGTACACTTGCTGTAAAATAGTCATCACTAGGGTGCACAAATAAATTACTAGAGTGTTAATAGAAAGCATGGAGTGGCAAGGAAGGCATGAAGGTCCACATGTCATCCCTTTAATGGAGAGGATTACCACCAATTCCAAAAGGCCATTTGTCTTCATGGAAACGAAGAGGATTTGCTCCAATTAAAGAGAATCGTTTGTTCTTCTATGAGTAGACAATTTTTAGGGTTAAAGCTTGCACCCTTGGCTGCCTATAACACTATAAATACAAGTGCTAGCCCCCTTGTAAATGAGCTTAGAATTGATTAAATAATTGTTGCCCAAATTTGTGCACATCTTGTCTTCTTTGCTCACTCTTTGTTAGCACTAGTTTTGTGTCTAGCTTAGAACTTCTTAGGAGTTGATCTCACCTCTCTTAAACTTCATTATCATTCTCCATACACCAATACTTCATGGTTTCTTTCACTTATTTTAGCCACCCAATCCCACCAAATTTCGCACCCCAAAAATACAAAACAAAAGACTCATAGTAATGCAAGCTAGGATTGCATCACATAGACTTTTTTCAAAATCTACTTTCACTATAATCCCTCTTTTCTTAGATCTCTTCAACCCCTCTACCACTTCATTAACTACCACAATACTATCCATCATGCCACTAACACTTAATAACACATATGGGGTATGGTCAATAAGCTTTGGTAATATTTTTTTTCATCCTATTAGCCAAAATCTTAGAAATTATCTTATAGATTCTACCAACCAAGGATATTAGCCTAAAGTCATTCAACTCCACATGATATTTCTTTGGCACAAGGGTTACAAAGGATGCATTATACCCTGTAGGGATATAGGAATGTATTTGAAAGTATTTGACAGCTTGAATTACATCCGGTTTAATAATGTCCTAATTATTTTTTAATGAAAAAGAAGTTGAAACCATCATATCAGTGTATATTTATACTCAATATTTATTCTTAAAACTACATTTTAATTTTCAAATTTATATTTTTTTTTCAAATAAAAATGTGGACACACAAAAGTGAAAACTCTAAGACTCAATGTTTATGTTTAATGTGGATGATTTTAATAAAGTCAAAGGTCAGAATTTTGAAAACTCTAAGACTCATGTTTATGATTAATATCACTACTAAAAAAACAATATAAAATATTTTAGATAAAAAAATAATTAATTACTATATTAATTAAATTAGATATTTTTTTAGAGAAAAAAATTATTGGTATTTAAATAGTTTTTAAATTGATATTTAATTAACTACCAAAGTTTTAACTACCAATTGAGATTTTAAAGTTGGTAGTTAAAGCCTTGGTAGTTAATTATATAGTAATTTAAAAACTATTTATCAATAATAAAAATTAATTTAGAGACCAATATTTTTTTTAGTCTATGAAATAATATATAATTTAGTCAATATAACAACTAATTATTTTTTGTCTCTAAAATTTCTTTCTATTTAATAATTTTCTAGTAGTTTATGAATGATTTTAATATAAAACAAAGATCAAAATTCTAAGTTGTGTTTAATGAATACAAAATTAAATTTTAGTTATTTAGTAATTTATTTTAAAGATTTTACATTTTTCTCTAAACTTTGAGAGAGACCTTTTTTTTAAATGATTTTTGCTCAAATTGCGTAATTTGTGGTGATTTATGTATAAAGTAGGAGTTATGTTTATAAAGATTATTCTATATAATGTGATATTTGCTTTCTGTAATGAACTATATGTTTAATACTACATAATATGTCAATATTTATTATGTTAGAACCCATTATTTA
>Ga0123342_1003676_pt1 | contig 24360 bp, 21 predicted proteins | sample Turbeawhitnodule_FD_89960 | JGI IMG/M metagenome (GOLD analysis project Ga0123342, IMG submission 89960) | Root nodule microbial communities of legume samples collected from Mexico - Turtle bean Mexico white nodule | ecosystem: Host-associated > Plants > Roots > Nodule | place: Mexico: Nepantla... | reverse complement strand
TGCGCCAAAACAGTGAGTTTTACCTTCCTCAAACCAATTCTCTTTCGTTTTCTTGTTCTGGGCACAACACAACAATCAAACCTCATCCCTCATCTCATTTATAGCAAACACAGCTTTAGTTTCAAATTCACGGGTCTACCGTTTTGTTATGGTCAAGATTCTTCTGCAAGTAGCACTGGAGAGTCTAATGAAAAGAAAACTCATTGGCTCAGAACTGCACCACAGTAAATTCATTCACATGTGCACAAAGGATAGAAAAGTAAAATGCTATGTCAATGGTCTTTGCCAGCTGTAATCATCTCAAATCTCCTCACTTTTGTGAGGAGGAGAAAAAATGCCCTCTCCGCTCACCCATCTTCGCCCGCGCCTTCAAATAAACTGATTCAAACGTAAATCATACCCGCTCGCCCCTCCCTCCTCATTGCTGGTACCCGGAAACAAACACTGTGTTAGGGTTCAAATTGCCGCATCACGTGCAGACAATGAAGAACTACGCAGAACCAATGAGGAACTGCGCAGAGATTGCAACGAGCAGGGGACCGCGCGGTGGACGAGCGTGCCCCACCCATACCACTTAGGGCACGCCCCATGCCGTTGTCACAAAAGATTATGGATACTGCGTTGCCAACCACATCTCTAGGCCCGAAGGTCACCTTCACAGGTGTAGAGGACCAGAGGCTCATCTCACGGCGTTCCACACTCAGATGATCCTCATAGGAGGGTATGATGTTGTGTATTGCAAGCTTCTTATGAGCACATTGGCAGGCGCGGCGTTGAAGTGGTTCGTCAGTCTCCCTAACGGACACATCACTACTTTTGACCAGTTCGCGACGTTGTTCAGAGAACAGTACCTCGTTAACAGGGCCCCCACTCGAATCTCTTATGATGTCTTTGGCATTAAACAATACTAGGGAGAGTCCTTAAAGGAGTTCTTGAACAGGTTTGGAGTCTAGGTAGTGAGGTTGAAGCCCACAGATGAGGCCATGACAGTGCACGCCTTCATCAAGGGAATGTTGTCAGGACCTTTCAGTGAATCACTGCTAAGGTTCTACCCAAAGACGTTCAACGAGATCAGGCGTTGGGCTTTAGGCACATCACTGCGGACGATCGAGTCACAGAGAAACGTGGTCTCGTCGATCTAGTTCGACCTCGAGCAGCAGATCGACCTCTGCCCATGAAGGTGCACGAGGCAACCACAGAGAATAAGGGAGCGGGAAAGCACCAGCCCTATGAGAGGCCTCAAACAGGGACTCGCCCCCAAAGCATAATTTTCGTGTAGAGCTCAAGGAGCTAATCGCTATTCCGAAGATGCCCCCAAGACAGACAGAAAGATGGGGCCCAGCAAGAACGCTTGGTGTGAACTCCACCAAGATGGCCACCACATACGCAATTGCTTGGCCCTGGCGCACCAACTGGATAAGTTAGTGAAAAGCGGCTTCTTGAAGGACTACCTCCAGGAGCCGCAGGACGATCAGGCGTTGGTAATCGGAGAGGCAGATCAAGGGCACGAGGTGCCCATTCATGGTGAAATCAACACCATCTCTGGAGGATTTTCAGGAGGAGGATGCACCGCCTCCCAGCGAAAGAAGTACGCACGAGAGGTGATGGCAGTAGAGGTACAGGAGGTAGATCAGACTCCCGATGTCGACCTCGAATTCACCAAGGCCGATCGCCAGGATGTCATACCACATGACAATGACCCGGTGGTGATTTCAGTAGTTACAGCAAGGAGAAGGGTGCATCACGTCCTCGTAGACCAAGGAAGTTCAAACCTTCAACAAGTTGCAGTTGTCTCTAGACCAGTTGAGACCTTATACCGGATGCTTGTATGATTTTGCTGGAGATCAGGTAGAAGTGTGTGGACATATAGAGCTGAGGAAAACCTTCACATATGGCACAACCTCGCGCACTGCCAACATCAGGTATCTCGTTGTTAACGCTCTATCAGCCTACAATATATTGTTGGGTAAACCTGCCTTGAACAGGATTGGAGCGATTACCTCTACAAGGCATATGAAGATGAAGTTGCCTTCCTTCGAGGGTACGATGATCACCATCAAGTCTGACCAGAAAGAGGCTAAGAAGTGTTACGAGAATAGCCTCAAGACAAAGAGAGGTGTGTTTGTCACTACCACTCAGCCTCCAAGGAAAGAAGGGGTCACCCGCGCAGAAATTGCCCGGGAGAGACGGCCCGAGCTTGCTGAAGACGTGTTAGAGAGGAAGATCGGTGGGAAAATGTTCAAGCATGGCAAGTCTTTGGGCCAAGAGACTCAGGACCAAGTCGCCAAAGTCATAGCACGGCACCTCGACACATTTGTCTGGTCTTCCTCAGACATGCCTGGCATAGACCCCGATTTCTTGTGTCATCGTCTCACCATGGACCCCCAGGTCCGACCTGTTCGCCAAAGAAGACGAAAATTCAACGAGGAGAGGCGTCAAGTCGTCAGAGAAGAGACAGAGAAACTGTTGAAAGTTGGCCACATCAGGGAGATTTAGTACCCTGAGTGGTTGGCGAATGTGGTGCTAGTGAAGAAGGTTAGTGGGAAATGGAGGATGTGCGTAGACTTCACAGACCTCAACATGGCCTGCCCGAAAGACTCCTACCCGCTGCCTAGCATTGATGCTTTGGTGGACAGTGCGTCCGGTTGCAGACTGCTTAGCTTCTTTGATGCCTTTTCTGGTTACAACCAGATCATGATGCACCTCAGGGACGAGGGTAAGATAGCGTTCATGACAGAGCTCTCTTGTTGTTGTTATAAGGTGATGCCCTTTGGGCTTAAGAATACAGGGGCGACATACCAAAGGCTGATGGACAGAGTGTTAGCACCCATGTTAGGGCGAAATGTCCAAGCATATGTAGATGACATGGTGGTCACCTCCCAGTAGAGAGAGCAACATGTAGCAGACCTGGAAGAGCTATTCACCACGATAGCAAAGTATAGGCTGAAGCTGAACCCGGAGAAGTGTGTGTTCAGGGTAGAGGCAGGCAAGTTCTTGGGATTCCTACTCACTGAACGTGGGATAGAGGCGAATCCTGAGAAGTGTGTTACGATAATAGCAATGAGGAGCACGATCTCAGTTAAGGAGGTGCAGTAGTTGACAAGGCGCATGACCGCTCTGTCCAGATTCATATCAGCAGGAGGAGATAAGGGTCATCCTTATTTCCAGTGCTTGAAGAGAAACATTAGGTTTGTATGGACCAGAGAGTGCGAAGTGGCGTTCGTAAAGCTGAAGGAGTACCTGGCAAGTCCACCAGTGTTGTGCAAGCCAGAACTAGGTATTCCACTTCGTTTTACTTCGCGGTTACAGAAAAGGCGATAAGTTTGGTTCTGCTGCAAGAGCAAGACCAGGTGCAGAAGTCGATCTACTTTGTTAGCAAAGTTTTGCAAGGGCCAGAGGTCAGATACCAAGCCATAGAGAAAGCAGCTCTGGCAGTAGTGTTCTTAGCGCGAAGACTTCGCCACTACTTCCAGAGCTTTACCGTAATAGTGATGACAGACCTTCCAATTTGCAAGGTCTTTCAGAAGCCAGATGTGGCAGGCAGGATGGTGCGATGGGCGGTAGAGTTATCAGTGTTTGATGTGCAGTATGAGCCCAGAGGCCCCATTAAAGGCCAGGACTACGCTGACTTCGTAATAAAGCTCTCCTCGGCAGCCACACACCAAGAAGGAGCAGGTTTCAGATGGGTACTCTCTATAGATGGTTCCTCCAACCAACAAGGTAGTGGGGCTGGTGTCATCTTGGAAGGGCGAAATGGGTTGCTAATTGAGCAGGCCCTGCGCTTCGCTTTCAAGGCCAGTAACAACCAGACAGAGTATGAGGCCCTAATCGTTGGAATGTTGCTGGCTAAGGAGAGAGGTGCGAAAGGTTTGTTGGCGAAGAGTGACTCCTTCTTAGTCACAGGTCAGGTCACGAGGGAATACCAAGCTAAAGACCCTCAGATGGTCGCATACCTAAAGTACGTTCAGGTTCTGAAGGAGACGTTTGAGGTGTTCGAGTTAGTCAACGTGCCTAGAGAATAGAATGCCTGAGCATACTTGCTTGCAAAGCTCTCCAGTTCGGGCAAGTGGGGCAAACAGAGGACCGTTATTAAGGAGACCCTGAGGACACCTCGAACTACCACATATAATATGGCAGAAGTCCAGCAGATCAGCACTTCGGAAGGGGTGACGAGGAGTCATCAGTCGCTAACGCGGGAGACGTTGAAAACGCCCAGAATAAGTGTATACCCAGTAGTTGGGGAAAGGTCATTGCAGGTTTACCAAGTTGAAACAGGAGAAACTTGGATGACACCCTACCAACACTATTTGCCCAAGGGGATACTCTCGCTAGAGTCTGCAAAGGCTAGAAAAATAAATAAAAATTCGAGCAAGTACACCTTGATCGATGGAAAGTTGTTCAGGCATGGGTTCACCCACCCTATCCTGGTATGTGTAAGTGGTGAGCAGTGCACGTGCATTATGGCAGAACTACATGAGGGGATATGTGGTAGCCACATCGGCGGTCGATCTCTCTCGTCGAAGGCCATTCGTGCAGGATATTACTGGCCAACCATGAGGGAACATTGCACGAGGTATGCACAGCGGTGCAAGCAGTGCTAGCAACATGCCGGCTGGCCCAGGGGGCCTCCGGAAGAGCTTAGGTCCATCTACAACCCATGGTCATTTCATACCTGGGGGATTGACATTCTGGGGCCTTTCCCTTTAGCAGTACGGCAGATGAAGTACCTCGTGGTTGCCATAGAATACTTCACAAAGTGGATAGAGGCTGAGCCAGTAGCACAGATTACAGCCCACAAAATCCTGCACTTTGTGTGGAAAAACATAGTGTGTCGCTTTGGAATCCCAAAGAGTTTGGTGTCGAAAAATGGTACCCAGTTTGCAAGCCAGCAATTGGGCAAGTTATGTATAGAGATGGGAGTAAAGCAGGTGATCACATCGGTTGAACACCCCTAGACGAACGGGCAGGTTGAGTCTGCCAACCGAGTTCTGCTCAGAGGTCTAAAGAGAAGGCTAGATAAAGCCAAAGGGACCTGGACAGAAGAAGTTCCTAGAATTGCGTGGGCTTACCACACTACTCCCCAGTCCACAACCAGAGAAACACCCTTTAGCTTGGTGTACGGTTCAGACGCAATGATTCCAGTAGAAATCCAGGAGAACTCGCCACGTTTCCAGAACTTCGTGGTCAAAGAGTCCAACGAAGAGAGAAAGGTGAACCTGGACCTCTTGGACGAAGTAAGGGAGGAAGCAAGGATTAAGGTTAAAGCCTTGAAGAGGAGGGTGGAGTACAAGTACAGCTCCAAGCTGAGACCTCGGCAGTTCCAGGTCGTCGACCTGGTGATGCGAAAGGCCCACCTGTACCAGCTGGAAAACAAGTTGTCCCCCAAGTGGATCGGTCCTTTCAAAATGACAGAGGCCCTTGGGAATGGAGCATACAGGCTCAAGACGTTAGAAGGTGGGGCGATCGCTCGTACTTGGAACGCAACCAACCTTAAGTTTTATTTCAATTAAGTTGTTTTGCATTGTATACAGTTTAAGGGGACACTCTTTTTCCCTTATAAGGGTTTTTTAACGAGGTCACCCAATAAAATTTCAGTTATTCAATTAAGAAGTATGTTGTGCAGTGCAGTTAATGAACTTCTCCCTTGAAGTGATACACCAAGGTCGGGAATAGTATGGTTCCTCAGTGAGCCTCCCTCTTGCGTGAGTTCACCAAGGCTGAGAATAGTATGGTTCAATAGTTAATGAACCTCTCCTTTAGATTGATACACCAAGGTCGGGAATAGTATGGTTCCTTAGTGAGCCTCCCTCTTGCGTGAGTTCACCAAGGCTGAGAATATTATGGTTCAATCGTTAAAGACATGTCCCTTGACTTCATATAGCAAGGTAGCAGTAATTTATTAAGGACCTCTCCCTTGACTTCGTACAGTGAGGACGAGGTCAGATAAGAACCGTTCACTTGGGTTAGAAACACCAAGATTGGGAATAGTATGGTTCCTAAGTAAGCCTCCCTCTTACGTGAGAACGCCAAGGTCGAACAGTATGGTTTTCCAGTTAAATCCTCCCTTGTCCCATGGGCGAGGACGAGGTCAGTTACGAACCGTTCACCTGGGTTATAAACGCCAAGACTGAGAACAATATGGTTCCTGAGTGAGCCTTCCTCTTGTGTGGCAACTCTAGGGTCGAACAGTATGGTCCACCAGTTAAATTCACCCTTACCCTCATGACGCAGGGTCGAGATTGGAAGGATACACTTCTCCCTTGTTTGTAAGTCAAGGTCAAGAGCGTTGTGGTTCAACAGTGTTACCAGCAAGGCATTCCTGTCGACCTGAAGAGGGCAGGGACGAGGTCAACAGGGAGACCTTTCCCTTACCTTGCAAGAGGAAGATTAAAAACAGCAGGAGGAGTTTTCCTTATCCTCGAACGACAAAGATTAGGCTCGTTAAGAGTTTGCGCGCGTGTCACCACAAGAGTTTAAGCAAACGAAGTTAAGCGTGCTACCTAAGAGGCGAACCTATGTCGAAGACGCTGTTAGTCGAAGTTAATGCAAGTAAAAGCAGCTAAATGATCAAGACAGAGAGGCTAAAGAAATGGCAGATGTTCATATATATACAAGGTACGAGTCATCAAGAAGATTAAATTACAAAGATGGCTACTCTTTGGGCACGAGTTGCCCATCAACGACCCACTTCGACTCTGCGAAAGGGGAAAGATCCACCTTAAGATGCACACAAGAAAACTGAGCCATGGCATCTTGGAACCCCTAGCCATAAACATCGGCAGTGTCATTGTTGAGTTCCTCTTCTGTCTTCTTGAAGAGCTCGACCTTCTCAACGAGCTCCCCCTCCACTTGGCCCAGTTATACCTCATGCTAGGTGGCCCTCTCCTCCAGCTTGGCCATTTTTGCCTGCATATCCTCGTCCTTCTCCTTCAGGTTGACCACCTTATTGCAGAGAGGTAAGATCTTCGCCTCAAGTTGAAGGGCCTTTTGAGACTTCTCAAAAAGAAGCCTTTTGACCTCCTTCTTAGATTGGCGAAGGCTCGCCAGCTCCTGATAAATGGTTGTTTCGCACTTGGAAAAGGCCTTGGCTTGGAGAGTTAACTCTTCCCTCAGCTTCGTTGTCTCAGCCTACGAGTCTTGTGCGTCTTGCGCCTTACTCAGAGCGAGGTTGGACGCGATAAGGAAGTCCCCAAGGCTTTGGGCCACTTGGTCTTGGAGGAGGTTCCCACCTCTTTGTCTTGGAAGCGTCTAAGGGCTCGTTGGAGGATGGTAGGGATCTCGGTAGTGGGAGGTGCCTGGTGATATTCAGGAGCGCTCTCCCCCCGCCTTCATGCACAATAAGGTCACGAGGGGAGGAGGTGCTTAGAGGGTTATCTTTGAAGGATGGCGTGTGGCCATCGAATGTCGAATGAGCTGGCGCCTCGACATCGCCCACCCTTTGCCTCTTGAAGTCGAGGCCCGATGAGGTATCCTCATCTTCTGTACCAGCGGCCACCACCACCCCTTTTAGCCTATCGCCATCAGGGGCTGGGATAGATGAGTTGGGGGCAGAGGGGGCAGGGGGAGGAGGGTTTGACGTACCCGCACCAGCAGCAACAACCCTGCGTTTGGCAAGCAGTGCAACTAGCTTCTTCTTCTTATCCTCGTTAAAGGTCATGTCTGCATAGAAACAACAAAGGGTAAGAAATTAAACAACATGCAATTGTAAGCAAACGTGAAGCAGGAATAAGAAAGGTACCAATATAACCCTTAAGGGCCTTAGGGCTAAACTCAAATTTGAGTAGCTCCACCGTGTTAAATGGAGCTTGGAGGCCAGAAAGGAGGTTGCACACCTCCCGCTCCTGGGGAAGGAGGTCCTCAAGGCACCTAGGCTTCTGGAGGTTGGGCTTCTCCACCCAGTAAAGAGGGAACCCATCTAAGAGAGTCGGGTCCCTCCAGTTTCACCGCACCTTGAAAAAGTGCTTCTTGAATCCTTTGTATGATTGCTGGAAGAGTGTCAGCAACACCCTCCCAGCGACGCCATTGAAACTGACCCAAGCTTTTTGCCTCGAAGAAGTAAAGAAACACATCCACTGATGGCGTATGGCCAAGGCAGTGGCAAAGGATCGTGAAAACCCTCACGAACGTTTAGCTGTTAGGGTGCAGTTGAGCGGGGGCGACATTAACCTCAGTGAGAAGGGCTTGCTCGAATGGGGTGAAGGGTAATCATAGTTCGAGTCTTCAGAAAATCGTGGAGTAGACGAAGCAGAAGGGACCCTTAGGGTCTGAAGACTCATCAGAACACACCGGTTCACCTTCCCTACAAGGCACCATCCTCACGCACTTGTCGTGGATCTTGCCAAAGACGCATGACTTGTGGCAAGTTTGTTTCTTCCTATAGGCGGCTATACTTGCCAGGGAGGTAAAGTTGGAGGTCTCCTTTAGAAGGGCATCGGGTGCCCAACGATACAAGGACTCGTAATCAGGGGCAGTAGGAGGAGGTTTTGGTGTCGAGGGTGGAGTTGGAGTTGGAGTTGGGTTAGAATTTGAAGTAGAGGTCGGAGAAGGGTTTTGTTGAGCCATCTTAGTAAAGGGAGCTAGAACAAAGAAGAAAAAATGAAACTTTAGAAGAAGACGAAGGCGCGACTCGATAAAACCAGAGAACAGAGACTCGAGAATGAAGAACGGAGAAACCCTAAAATGCGGAAAACGTAAACAGTCCCAGAACAGTTATAAGCATGTTATGAGAAGCGGAATCATAAAGCAAGAGCAAACCGTGAGTAAAAATCATACCTTTGATCGAGTAGGATTTGAAGGTATGAGTTTTGGAAGAAGAAGAGAGACCGTTTCGAAGAAATGCTTGAGAAATGATTTGCTTAAGTGAAAGTAATGAAACAATGAAGAGAGCGTAAGGGTTTAAAGGTTTGAACAATATACGAAGAAGCGCAAGCGCCAACAAGTGATAGTCGTTGATCTTTCCACGTGTACGTTGATCTAAAAAGTATGGTGAGACTTCACTTCGGTGTTCTGTTCACATCCCGTTACCCAGTGCCACGTAGGTTGCCTAGGGCGATCACTTAGTCTCTTCATTGAAACAAGTTACAGCTCGAGACTGGGGGAATTGTGTCCCGACCAGTCCTCGGTCATCGACTCTAGTGACTGACCTCAGACATCACACACCGGTGCCTGATAGTAATGATGGGCCACGTAAGGTGGGTCCCAAATACACATATCAGAGTGTTGGTCAGTCTTCGGACATCGGTACCATAAACATCGATGTTGGAGATCGAGATCAAACCTCGCCAGAAGAGTGAGAGATCGGACGTCGACGGTTTGAACAAGAGTCCCAGGATTATACTAAGTTATCAATTAAACATCAAATAAGAGGGAAGCCTAAGTCACGAGGGATCCATGCACGTGGTGTATATAGTGTATACAGGCGTGGCACAAGTAAATAATCCTTGGAGGCGCTAAGGCCCATTAGGGTTAGGGTTTCCAAGGGAAGTTGCATGCTTGGCACGTGAATACTTAGAGCACCCGCAGAACAGATGGCGCCAGAGATTAGGTGCACAAGTTGGTACCCAGGCGGCCACTTTGTTAGTCGTTGCACTCTAGTTAAGGGAAGTTCTATGTGCCAGATTACGCTAAGATTGTGTGATAGCGGCGCAAGGACGTTCCCCAAGGAACCCTAGACAAGGGTAACAACATAGAGGTAAACTCTAGTTTCAACCTATATAAAGGGTGCTAAGAGCCCTAACAAGGTACACAGTTTCTAAGACTGAAACTACTTTATACACTTGGTGTTTCTTTATCCTAATACTGACTTGAGCGTCGGAGTGCAAATGGCCGTTAGGGCGACCTTTGTCTCTACAGGTGAGATATTCCTCAACCAAGGAAGTACGATTCTCAGGCGGAGATAGGAGGGCCAAAGGCTGCCGTTCGAGTTAACCGGCGAAGCGAGTCAACCAGAGAGAACAACTAGTTTCTAATTTGGAATCAATTAGCTACCAACTTTAAAATCTAAATTAATTGTAGTTAAAATCTATGTAGTTAATTAGATATCAATTTAGAAATGAGTGTATAACTTTTTATTAATAATAGAAACTACTTTAGATACTTATAAGTTTTTTAGTTTATAAAATAGTATCTAATTAAGTTAATATAGTAACAAATTATTTTTTATCTCTATTTAATGATTTTCTAGTAATGATATGTAGGAATTTTAGAAGAGTGTAAGTGGTCCCTGTTCTCGCCGGTTGACTCGATTGTCGGTTGACTCAAACGACAGTCTCTGGCCTACATGTCTCCTCCTGTGAATCGAACTTCCTTGGGTTCAAGAACGCTTCCCTGCTAAGACAAAAGGGTGCCCTAGCGGCCGTTTGCACTCCGACACTCAAGTTAGTAAGGGCTAGAGAAACAGTAACATGTATCAGCACTTTCATTCTTAGAAACGCCTACCTTGTTAGGGTTCCTACCACCCTATTTATAGGTTGTAACTAGGGTTACTTTTGCGATGCTCCCACGTCTCTTAGTGGGCTTAGGGTTCCTGAGAGAATGTCCTTGCGCCGCTATCACACAATCTTAGTGTAATCTAGCGCATAGGACTTCCCCTTTTTGGAGTGCAAAGACTTAACGGCATAGCCACTAAGGTACCTATTCACGCACCAACGCTTGCGGCATCATCTGTTCTGCCTCCAGTGAACACTTGCTTATGATGTACCCGTATGTACCATACACCCCCCATGCATGATACTCTCGTGGCTTAAGTCTTTATCTGGTATCTGGGTGTTAACTCATGTTAACTCATACAGTCTGTGGGACCCAGCTTACGTGGCCCACCATTGTTATCAGTCCACTAATGACCGATGTTCGATGTCTTTCTCTCAGACCCATGACCGAGGTCTGGCCTGTACAGTCCCTGATTCAATGACTAAGGAAAATCTATAGTGTTAACTTCACTAAAACTATGGATGTATCTTTGAACTTTATTAGTCTTTTTCCTTGAAGATTAATATGTAAGAAGTAAATAGAATTTGGAATGAGTATTTTTTTAAAAAGTAGTTATGAAATTTACAAAATTAAAGGTTACTCTTGGATAGATTTATAGTGTGAACTTTAGTGTAGCATCTATAATTTTTAATGCACAATTGAACTTAATTTTTTTTTTTTACATTTTAAGAGTGCTTATTGAAGAGTGTGAACTTTAGTGTAGCATCTATAATTTTTAATGCACAATTGAACTTGATTTTTTTTTTTGTTTTACATTTTAGCGTGCTTATTGAAGAATATTGTGAGGCAAAATTGATATATACAATGTTTAAATCTCTTTACACTTAATCACATGATATGATTGTTATTTTTTTATAGTCATTAGTAGTAATTATCCAATTGCATGATAATAATTTTTAATGAATTAGTTTAAGTTGTCTTTCTATTGTTGAAAAATTACATTACAATAAATTGGTGTGTCTTATGAATGTAATTATGATAGTATGATTATAATTATGTAAGAATATATAATGAGATTATTTGCAAATTTAGTGGTGAAATAATAAAGAATTTTGGTTTCAATTAAGTAAAAGACATATAATATTAAAGGATTTTATTTATTTGTCTATTCTCCTTATACGAAGATAATATGATATAAGAATCAAACTAGAGGTGTTGAAAAAAAGAATCATTTCAATTTAAAAATTGAAAATGAAAAATTGATAACAATGAAAAATTAAACTTTTGCTAGATTGTGTCTTTTTTCAAATCATGTAGTTTGATTGGGTCCACGATGTGAGATGTATAGGACTGAGAAAATTAATCTTAGAGTAGAAGGGGTACAATTAAAATGGCACCCACTTGGGAATCTTCTTTGAGCTTATCACCATAATTGTTAATTCAAAAATCATAAACACAAGTGCAACTTATAAAATGTGCAATTATAAAATCAAATCGCATCATGTGGTATTCAGAACATGGTTTTAATTGTGCTTATCTTTTCTGAGTTGATTTTCTGCTTTAAAATTCCATCACAATTCAATTATTTCTTTATCTTCCAACAATTTAAATTTCGCTTTTATCTTTAAGCACCTTCCAATTTTGCCTTTAAATTTTTGTCATTTACAATTCCTCCTTTTGCTTTTGAATTATTTGTGTCATTTTTTTTCCTTACCTATCTTGCTTGAGTCTTATGTTCTTAGTGTTCTAGGAGTCTTTATATTCATTCCACTTATTTTAACTTTAATTGTGAAGAGTTAAAAGCAATTAGAATTTGTTTAAGTGATAGTTGATTTAGTTCTAAACAAAGAATTCAAGTGATCATATGAATTGAATCTCATTCTATTTGTGAAAATTTGAAAGTGAAGTAAAAATATGCATGTCAAGAATGTGGACATTTTAAATCCATAAAAAAAATACAAAAACAATTTGAATGCAATTCATTTTTCAAGATTAAAGTATCAAGAGGATTCTTTTTATGTGGCAAATTGTTTTCACATTTGTGGAACTTTATCCTTCTTACTTTTACACTTTCTAAGAAAATTAAAACTTCATAGTTAAAAGTTAAAGTAAGTTCCTTGAGTCTTCATAAATGTTTTTCTTGTTTGTCTTGTTTAAGTTTTGTCATCATCATACTTCTATTTTGGTTTAGCTTTGTTTCTTTAAACTTTGTTTGCTTATCTTTAAAGTCTCTTAAAGTTTTGTTGGGGATTTTTGCATGAGCAACTGATACGAGCTTTGACTCTTTCACTTGAAATGTTGCTACCAAGTGTACTAGACCCTTTGGCATTTTTGAAAACCTTTCTTGAATGATTCTACCATTTTTCCATCATTTACTAAATATCTGAGTGATACACGTGAGTGGGTGCATTATTTGTTGTTAAAAACTAATTGTTTAATTTTTGTTGTGCATAAATATGCATCATTTATCTTCAGGGGAATCTTCCAAACCGCAATCTCCTCAAAAGGCACGTCTTTTGGGGGATCTTGAGGATACCAAGAGAAGTTTCACCCACAAGGAAGAGGAAATGCGACAAACTAATGGAAAGGATGCAAAGGCTAGAGGATACACAAGCGAGACAAAACTGCAAGAGAAGATGGGAACCTATAAGAGATACAATACATTACATGCACTATGGAAGTCAAGAAGAAGAAGAAGAAGATTGGAGAATGCAAAATTATGAAGTTAGGCTCCATCATCAACAACCGAAGAAGACTCTACCTTTTGTAAAATTACCTAGTTTTAATGGGGATAAGTGAACCAACTGTATATCTAGGATGGGAAGCTAAGGTAGAACAAATCTTTCATGTGTATGAGGTCGAAGAGGACCAAAAAGTTAAGTTAGCTTCCTTAGAGTTTTTAGACTATGCCTTGCAGTGGTGGCATCAAGTTGTAATGGACATTGGTTTGAACAAGAGGCCAGTCATGGTCTCTTGGTGTGATTTGAAAGAATACATGCGTGCGCGATTTGTTCCTCCTCATTATAGGAGGGAACTCTTGTTGAAGCTCCAACAGCTTCATCAAGGACCTAGAACGGTAGATGAATATTTTAAGGACTTATAAATCACTTTGACTAAAATTAATATGCATGACAGTGAAGAGTCAAAGATAACTAGGTTTGTGAGTGATTTAAGGAGAGAAATTCAAGATATTGTAGAGTTATATGAGTACTTTTCTTTAGAGAAGTTGGTTCACCTAGCCATCAAGGTGGAATCACAAATTTTGAAGAAAACAACTTTCAAAAATACTTATAATGATGGCTTCTACAAATCTTCATGGAAGGATAAAAACAAAATTTCTACAAAAACGTTTCCTTCCAATTTTCCAAAAGAAACCACTTCTCATCATACAATTTCTAAAGACCAACCTTCCACCTCTACCCCTAAGTCATCCACCAAAACCTCAAGTAGAAAATGTTTTAAACGTTTAGGTTTTGGGCACATAACTGCCAATTGTCCAAGCAAAAGAACAATGATGGTAAAAGGGGAAGTTGTAGTGAGTGAACATAGTTCCCAATCCTCAAGATCTAGCTCCCCTACCTCTTCAAGAAGCCAAAGTGAGGAAGATTATGAGTTACCTTGTGAAGGTGATCTGTAGTAGTAAGGCGCATGATGAGACAAACTCAAAAACCTTTTGATGAAAGTCAAAGGAAAAATATTTTTCTTACAAGATGCCTTATTAATGACAAATTATGTTCATTAATTGTAGATGGGGGTAGTTGCACAAATGTGGCAAGTACAAGAGTAGAGGATAAACTTGGATTAATCATCATCTCTCATACAAATCCCTAGAAATTAATGGCTAAGTGAAGAAGGAGAAATCATTGTTAATAAACAAGTCCTCATAGCTTTCTCTATTGGAAAATATAAAGATGAAGTTTTATGTGATGTTGTGCCAATGGAAGCCACACATGTGCTTTTGGGAAGGCCTTGGCAATACGATAGAAAGGTTTTACATGATGGTCATACCAACAAAATTTCTTTCAACTTCCAAGGGCACATGATTATGTTAAAACCTCTCTCTCCAAAAGATGTTAATGAGGATAAAATACAAATAAAACAAAAAGATAAAATAAAAAAGATAAAGAAAGAAAAGATGAAACAGGTATCAATACCTCACCTCACACTGCAAAAACAATCATGTTGACTCATACAACAATACAAACTACACCTCTAAGGTGTTCTTCTTCCTTATCTTTTTCATTACCTTATGATTCTAAATACTTGACATCTTTGATAAGGAATTTGAAGGATGATATTCAAACACTTTCTAAAGGTTCCTACCTTCTAAGAGGATTCTCACCAAAAATTCATTTCATCCCCAAATATTCTTTCCAAACATTGCTTGTATATAGAACTCACCCACATGAACTTCCAAAGCTTCATGAACATAAGTTTACTTCACAGCCCACATCTCGCAATGTTTTAACTGTGAACAAACTAACTATGTTATTTACAGGAGTTCAAAATTTGAGATCAAATTCTTTCCAACTTGGGGGGCATGATAAAACCCAATTAGCTAAGCAAATGACAATGACACAAGAGGCATTTCACACTTTGATCAGTCATCTCAGCTTACAAGACAAGGCCCCACCAAATATCAGAAGGACCTCAGTAGAAGAAGAATTAAGCATAGACCAGAGCATCAGATGTTCGTTCTTCTGGTCTTCTTACAAGACAAAAATGTTTGTAAATAAATTGGGCTCACTTTGGGGGTTCCAAATACAAGAATAAACTAGAGTCGAGTGTGCTTAGTAATTTGGGCTTATGCCAAGCCCACCTTTCATGAAAAGTGCTTCTAGGTTTAGGGTTTCTTTGACCTACCTTCTAGAAGACTTCTCACAAATGACACCTATATGTCTCTATCTTGTTCTCCGAGACACTCTCTCCTATAAATAGATTGTTTTGCCCCATGTATTTCACACATTGAATTTTGAATAGAAAAGAAACTTTGCATTAGTGTTTAGTGAGTCTAAGTACTCTAGAATTTTTGGTCATATCTTGGGTGTTTGTGCACTTCAAGTGGCGACTCTTCACCACTTATCTTAGAGTATCCTCCCCTTCCAAGTGGCATGATTCATATTTCCATAAGCATCTCTTAATCTCTTCACCTTTGTGTTTTTCTTTCCTTTTCCTTACGCCATTCTTCCTTACTTTTACTCATTTATGTTTGGCTTTCTTCATCATCTTATGCTTATTTTCATGTCTTTTATTTTTGCACCTTCATCATCATAATCACCATACTTGTATTTTCTCTTTGCCCTCTAGAAGTGCACCTTCACACTTACTTAACCACTTGGTTAAGTTCGTGTCCAATGAAAATCTTCTTTGTGCTTATCACCATAATTGTTAATTCAAAAATCATAAACACAAGTGCAACTCATAAAATGTTCAATTCTAAAATCAACTCACATCATAGAGTGTCTAATGACAAGAAGAAGGTGCAACAATGCATATTCGAATAGATTACGTGTTAAGTGGATTAAAAGTATCAACATTCACTTTCATACAAAGATAGAAAGTAATCCAAATTGCAACATAACTTCAAGACGTGCAAGGAATGTTTAGTGTAGAAGTTTTCTTATGGAGCGTTTAACAACTATATGATGAAGTACTATACACAAGCTTCAAATGGTCATCTTCTAAAAGTTATATAAAGACCTACAAGATGAAGATGTAATAGATAAAAATGATATATACAAGATATAAAGAGAAATACAAGTTTGTATGAGAGAAAAAGAAAGTGTGTTTTGTACAGATTATTTATGCTACATAAGAACATCTAATGATTTGGATTGTGTGTTAAATCTTGTAAATTCTTCATATATATAGTGAGCTTTAATTGTTATCTTTTTTTAATAATGTTTTTCTCTTGAGAGATTTTAATCTTAAGGGGAGATTAAAACTAATTTACCTCAACAATAACAAGACCAACAAAAACAACAAAATGATTAAGGAGAGAAAATCCACAACAACCACAATTCTCTCTTGATTATTCATATTACTAGAAATAATATGTAAACTTTTGATGAAATGAAAAATTTTGATATGTTAGGATTATATGTAACTTTATGTTAGAATGACTTTAGTTTTATGTTAGTTTTTAGAATCGTGTATTTCCCATATTCCAAATTCAAACTTTAATTTTCAAATTAATATGTATTTAATCTTTTAGGTTGATAATTAATATGTATTCCTTTTATATACTTGATCTACAATTGTTATAATTGTTTACTATGCATGTTGAAGTTTATGGTAATGTAATATGTAGGTTGAATTATGCAGGCATATAGAATAGCCAACAATCAGTTTTAACTGATTATCAATGACTAAATTATTGATGATTTTTTTCTTTTGTAAATTTGATTAAGAAACACATGTAAGTAATTATCAAATGACGAACTCAATATCCATCAATAAGTATAAAAGAAGAATGTCATCTATGAATTTACCGATAAATAAATGCACAAAAAATTATTTACAACAACTTTTGTTGGTATTTAACGACGAAAAGTTCTATCAATACGCATAAAAAATAAGTTTTCCTACGTATTTTATCAATGGATAAATTTCTCAATAATTATAAAAACAGTGTATTATCGTATATCCAATCCATCGATAATTATCAATAAATATACTATTATCCGTAATTACTAACCGACGTAACAAAATTCAATAATAAAATTTACCATGTTACTTACTACCATCATTTTTCTATTAAAAATATTAACTTACTTGACTAAGGGATTATGTTTACTTGTAAATCCACATATATAATTTTACTACTTAAATTTAAACTAAAATAATTTGACAAAAATATAACATTATTATTAACTAATTAAAATAAATTTAACTTATTTATAAATATAATTTATTTGAAGTTACTAAAGGGAATTGAATATGTTGCGTTACCACGATTATCGGTTACTGAGTTTATCGTTGAGTAATTTTTTTTCAAAAATAGAAACGATTATTGTATATGTTATTTTAACTTTTTTTATATAAATAAGAAATATATAAAAATTACAAAAAAATAGGTTGAATTGTATTTTTCTTAATTAAAGGTTTTAGGTTAGATATTATTATGAAAACTGATATATCAATTAGATTAATACTTCAAATTTCAACTGTCTTCTCTCATTATACACATAAAGTATTATTAAAAAGAATAAAAATACAAACTAATATGAAAAATTAGGTGAATACTCATAAAATTAAATGAGAAATAGAAAATTTACATCTATTGTAAAAATATTAAAAAAATAGTAGAAAAAATAATAGTTGAAACATAATTAAGAAAAAATAGTACATGTGTATGGGATGTGAGAAATCTCACATGCAGATGAGTAATGATAAGTGATGTTTGACTTTTATTACGATACCAAACCTGTTACCGTCTTCATCACGTTTCTATCCAAAAATAAATTTGCCGACCCACATCACCATCCATGAGCTTCAACTACTTCTTTAATTTCAACTTTTATCATTACACATTTTCCTTTTCCATTTAGAGTTCGGATATCATGTTCAAACTTTTATAGATAAGTACATTATTTATTCTTGGTTAAATATGTCTAAGTACATTATTTTTTTTAATTTTATCATTTTTAATGTGAAATTTGTTTGATTTTTAAAATTTTAGTATTATAATATTATGATATTCATATTAACGATAAGTTAATATAAAATATTAATATTTTAGTTTATATTGGAAATTCAGTTAACACAAAAATTAATAAAAATTTATTTTAATAGTTCTTTTCTACAAATATTAAGGTCTAAAGTTTGGATTATAAACTAAATTTAATTTTACTCGAAAGTATATTAACGAAAAATATATTTAGTTATTTATTTATTAAATTTGTTTTTGCCAAGAAATCTGGATTAAGTCTTGAAGGTGGATTTCAGGTCAACCTTTTAAGACTGCAGCTTTAAAATGCTTGAAGATCACAATGAGAGGAGTTTCACTTGTTGACAAGACTTTCATGTTCAAGTCAGTAAGAGCATTAAAAACATGAGTGCAGTATGTATGGTATAAAATAATGTTTACCTTATGTTCGGGATCTCAAAGCTCTTTTATAACACTCGTAGATCCTCCTTTAAGAATTAGTAACCACATAACAAATTGTTAATATATTCCTTTTATTTTAGAGATGTTGATATATAGAGTATTATCTTTGATTATTTATTTTTGATGAACTTGTGCCAAGAAATCATATAACTTAACCGATTCATTTGTATTTAAATTGTTTTCTATTTCTCGTTACTTTAGTGCGTAACGTTGATGCATTCATTATCTGCCAAAACCGATCTCTCTAGGGGCATTGGATCTGCCTCAAACTACGTTTTGTTGAGACTGAGTTTAGTGGGCCGAGTAAACAAAATTAAAATAATTGGGTCTTGACTCGATCAAAATTTGATTTTAATAAATCTTTTTTCATACACACTGCTATGATTTAATTCTTAATTATATATTTTCTCTAAAGACTAAACCAAGGCATTTCAATAATAAATGATAAATTATATGGTTGACTTGTTTTTCTGTTTGGGGCTTTTTTGTTTGCATTGATTTTTTGTCTTTTGGGATTCTTCTTCTATGTTTTTCGTATTATAGTTTCAAAATCATGTATGTTTTGTTTGGATTAAAAAGAGTATTTAAAGAAATGAATTTAAGATGATTTGAAAGGAAAGTGTAAAGAAAGTAATTGTTTGGATTGAGGTAAGTATACTCAAAAGTATAAGAAACATTTATGAAATCATGAGCTCTAACTACACTTCAGGAGGGACTCCGATCTTCTTCTCCAACTTTCCCTTCGACATCAAAGAATCAGATTTGTGGAGGATCTTCCGCAGATGGGGAAGGGTAAGTGATATTTTCATATCAAGAAGGTTGAACATTAAGAAGCAAAGGTTTGGTTTTGTGAGATTTCAGGGAGTACAGAATGTTAGGGAACTAGAGAATCAACTGAACACAATTTGGATTGGAAGATGGAAACTGAAGGCTAACAGACCGAAATACAATAGATCAGCAGAAACAAGAAAGGAAGGGAACATGAAGTTGAAAGAGAAAGTTTCAGAACCAAAGAGAGAGCCCAAAAAAGAATGGAGGGCCAAAGAGAAAGAAACATATGCAAACATTGTTAAGACTGGTAAAAGTATTAGCGAACAAACTCAGAACAGGGCAAGGGTGCAGGCTATTCATTTTAGAGCAGAAGAAACTCCAAGGGATTGGCTAAAAAAGTGCTACATTGGAAGAGTCTCGGACTTAAGCAAAGTACCATGTTTGAATGAATGTTTTATTTTGGAAGGTCTCAGTCATATAAAGGTTAAATTTTTGGGAGGGTTCCATGTGCTATTGATGGGGGAAAACGAAACAAAGATCCTTGACGCGATAGAGGAAAATAAAGTATGGTTTGAAGAAATGTTTGACACCATCATTCCATGGGAAGAACAATTTGTAGCGGTGGACAAATTGGTGTGGGTGAGATACAGGGGGCTACCGCTGAAATTATGGAATACTGACTGCTTCAAACACATCGCAGCTTTAATGGGAACTCTCATTGAGGTTGATAATGCAACGCTGGCACTGGAAGAACTTGAGTATGCAAGATTCAAAATTAGAGTAGCAATGGGATGTGAGGCAAAGTTAACCGGCTACATGAGAATTAATGAAAATTTGTATCAGATATCGGTGGAGGAAGAATGCACTGTCCCAGAACACAAACTTTGCCAATGTCAGTGGGGTGAAAAACAGAGGCGAAGTCATTAGTGTCTCTTGCATCAGGACAATCGGGGAATCGCGATTTCGAAGAACCAACGGTGGAAATGGGTCACGCTCAGTCCATGCCGGAACAGCTTCATCAGAGACCTGAACCAACAACACCGTTACAAAGTTTGATGCCTTTTTTGGCAAATTCCGATGGAGCTACTTCGGCACCCATTTGCGGCACTTTCAGGGGAAAGAAAAAACTAGGGTTTGATTTTCCAACGGTCCTAAACAGGGCTGACGTGGCAATGGGGATTGGGCCTCCGAAAATAGGTCAAAACAACATGGACCAAATTTTTCACCGGGCAAAGGAAGGGGGGTGTGGAGATTGTAACCACAATGTGTTTTTTAACAAAAACGGCCCAAAGGTTAGCATGGATGAAGAGAAGCTATGGAAGGGATCTAGCAGGAGGGAGATTGTCACTGAAATATCACAAACTTTAGGCGAATCTGAACAAGTTGGTTACCCACGGCACAAAGAGATCACAGTTCACAATGAGAAGCTTCGTAAGGAGAATTTCATTATAGTATCAACCAATTCCACCGCGGCGTCGAAGGTAAGAAAGAGTTTTTCGTCGTGTTTGCCGAAAATGGTAGAGAAAGAGGGAAGACCTTTATCCCATCAACCATCGTCTTTGTCAGGGGCTACGAAGGGGAGAGAGGAGGACCCAATTTTGTCAATCTCGAGGGTGGAAGACTCTCTTCTCTCGACACCAATGGGGGAGAATGGCGGAAAACTTCTACAGATAGGTTATGTCGAGGCGGAAAAAAACGATTTTCGGCGCCAAAATCAGAGTGCTTTGAGATCGGGCAGGATAAGAGATACATACTTACCGTTCGAGGGGCAGAGGAAGACAGGATGCGAAGAGCAAAGCAAGAATAGGATTCAACAAATGGCAGAAGGAAAGATTAACCAAACAATGCAAGTCAATGGACTGAACCCCTTTAAGCAGGCGGATGCTACGGAAAAAAGAGTTTTCTAGGTGGGAGAATCAAGCAAAAACAGTAAGCGGGTAGAACGCAAGCAAATAAGGTCAGTCTTATCTCAAATTAGCAATTCAGTTTCTGACATAGCTATTAATAATTGAAATCGCTTATCTTGGCTAAAACACGGCTCATTAGAAACGATTAGATTATGGGAATTGGGTAAACAGATAGGAGCAACAGGTGGGGTTGAAGGGAACGTTATGTTAAACTTAGAAGTTTTGGAAAAAAAAGGGATAGGAATCAAAAATTACAAAGAGAAGCAGGGGAAAACATAGGTTATAAATGAGAATTTTATCAATAAACGTAAGAGGGTTCGGGAGTCCTGTGAAGTGGAGGTATATTAAGGATGTCATTAGAAAGGAAAGTGTTAGAATGTGTGTTTGCAAGAAGTAAGAACAGTAAATTTCCGTTTCAACAAATGTTGTCAGTTGTGGGGAGACATTGAAATTGACTATATCTACAGCGAACCATCTAACGGGGCAGGGGGTATTCTCACGATTTGGCACAAAAAGTTCTTTACATGTTCAAACCGCATAATTAGTAGTCGGTTCAATATTTTTTTCGGGTTTTTTAAGGAGAATAGTATCCCTGTAGTCATAGTAAATGTGTATTCTTCGTGTAATATGCCAGACAAAATACATATGTGGGAAGATTTAAAACAGATTAGAAACAATGAACCTTGCAAAACATGGTGTATGTTGGGGGATTTCAACTCTGTAAGAAGTGAAGGGGAACGCAAAGGGGTAAATCGAGTGAGTGGTAACAAGAGAGAAATGCAAGGTTTTAATAATTTTATTGATGAACTGGAAATGGTGGACATACCCTGCATAGGAAGAAAATTTACTTGGTACAGACCTAATGGCAAAGCTAAGAGCAGGCTTGACAGATTTTTAACTACGTTTGAATGGCTGCAACATTGGCCAGGGTGTAAGCAATATGTCTTGGATAGACAAATTTCTGACCATTGTGCTTTGCTGCTTAAATCAAATGTGGTCGACTGGGGACCAAAACCATTCAGGTTCCTAGATATTTGGCAAGACCATAAGGAGTTTGCAATATTTGTCAAAAGAAAATGGGAGAGTTATGTGGTGCAGGGTAACGAAATAGTAATACTAAAAGAGAAATTGAAAATTCTAAAGAGTGACTTGAAAGGTTGGAATAAAGAAGTTTTTGGGTACACTGATAAGTTAAAACTTGATACTTTGAGGAAAATACAAGAGTTGGACATGAAGGACGACATAGATGAATTGGATGAGGAAAAGATTAGGGAAAGAAGAGAACTCTTAAGCCAATTACAAGATATAAATGTGAGGAATGAATCTTTATTACAACAAAAGTCAAGAGATCTATGGGTCAAGCAAGGGGACACTAACTCAAAATACTTCCATGTGTCAATTAAGTGGAGGAGATTAAGGAACGAGATAAAAGGATTACATTGCTATAACTCAGGTAATTGGGTGGAGGAGCCGAATACAGTAAAGGAGATGGTCAAAGAATTCTATAAGAAAAAGATGTCGGCCATTGAGGACATCAAAGTGAGGTTGGATAATGTAGATTTTGAGAAGATAACAGAATCCGACAATAGACTTTTGACTGATCCTTTTGATGAAAAGGAAATTAAGGAAGCAATTTGGAACTGCGAAACTTTCAGTTTCATTAAAGAGTACTGGGGTCTTTTAAATAAGGAGGTGATGGGAGCTCTGAATTGTTTTCACAGAGAAGGGAAAATTCCGAAGGGTTGTAATGCTTCATTCCTAACGCTAATCCCAAAGTCTGAAAATCCCCAATCTCTTGAAGAATATAGACCCATATCACTCGTAGGCTATTTGTATAAAATCCTGACTAAAGTGTTATCTAACAGGGTTAAAAAAGTTATTGAGAAGGTGATAGATGGATCATAATCGGCGTTTTTGTCGAATAGAGGAGTATTAGACAGCGTTCTAGTAGTGAATGAGGTGTTGGATGATTTGAAAAGGAGGAGAAAAAGTGGGATCATTGTGAAACTTGATTTTGAAAAGGCGTACGACTCGGTGAGTTGGGAGTTCTTGTTTTATATGATGGAAAGACTTAGGTTCTGCGAAAGATGGATACAATGGATTAGAGAATGTCTTGAATCAGCTACAGTCTCGGTTTTGGTAAACGGTAGCCTGTCAAAAGAATTTAAACCCTCTAGAGGCCTTAGACAGGGGGATCCTATGGCACTGTTCTTGTTCTTGATTGTAGCACAAGGTCTGGCGGGGTTAGTGAAACAAGCTACGAGAAAAAATTTGTTATCCGGAATAAAAGTGGGGGGAAAAGAGGTGGAAATCAATCTACTCTAATTTGCTGACGACACTTTTTTTGTATGTGAATCGAAAGTACAAAATATTATGTGCATAAATGCCATTTTAAGATGTTTTGAACTAAGCTCGGGCCTCAAAGTTAATTTTCATAAGAGCAAAATTGGAGCAATTGGAGTAGATAGAAATGAGGTGAAGTTGTACTCAGAAATACTGCATTGTAGCCTAATGGATATACCCTTTACATACCTAGGAGTAACCATAGGTGGCAATCCATCTAGGTGTTCCTTCTGGAAACCTGTTCTATCAAAGATTAGAAAGAAACTTTCAGTATGGAAGGGGAGGAACTTGTCCTTTGCGGGAAGAGTTTGTCTAATAAAATCTGTCATCAACGCCATACCACTTTTCTTTCTATCCTTTTTTAAAGCCCCAGTAGGAGTGTGCAAGGAGATCACAAAACTACAAAGAAAGTTTTTGTGGGGATGGGGAGCAGAGGGGAGTAAAATCGCTTGGTTTAGTTGGGAGAACGTCTGTAAAGCGAAAAAGGAGGGTGGACTAGGAATCAGGAGAATCGATGAGTTCAATAAGGCACTGCTAGCTAAATGGTTATGGAGATTAGAATCACCAGAGACAAGACTTTGGAAGGAAGTTCTAGATTCGAAGTACGTTTCGAGGAGGCTAACAAACTCATCTAGATGGTGGAATGATATAACAAAAGTCAGAACTTCAGATCAAGGCAATAATTGGTTCAATGCGAACTTAGTCTGGAAAGTGGGATCTGGGGAGAAAATCAAATTTTGGGAAGATGAATGGTTAGATATTGGTCAACTCAAAGAGAGATTTGAAAGATTATATAATAAC
>Ga0123342_1003675_pt1 | contig 24365 bp, 10 predicted proteins | sample Turbeawhitnodule_FD_89960 | JGI IMG/M metagenome (GOLD analysis project Ga0123342, IMG submission 89960) | Root nodule microbial communities of legume samples collected from Mexico - Turtle bean Mexico white nodule | ecosystem: Host-associated > Plants > Roots > Nodule | place: Mexico: Nepantla... | reverse complement strand
TAATGTTTATGTTTATGTTTAATGTTTTGGAATTAGGTATTTTTAATGTTTTGGAAGTGGAAGAATAGTGATATTTGATATTTATCTTAATGTTTAATGTTTTGATGTTTGAAAAGGAAGAAAAAAAAATTAGGTTTGATAGTAACAAATATATAGGTTTAATTTGACAATTTTTTAAGAACAAAATGTTAAAAAAAAAAAATGCGGGCTAGCCTGCAAACCCACGGACCAGCTCTTATGCGGGGCGGGCCAACCCTCCCCGCATTTTTGAGGGCCAAACGCGGGACGGGCGGGCCCGCTTTGCCACTCCTAAATTTACATATAATTCTCTCAAATTCGCATATTTATGGGTATATGACAATTTGTTACTTATCGGTGTAATTTTATTACAAAAGACAGTCTAAAAACAGTGGAAATAATGATAAAAGGAGCAATTAGTTGCTATTAACACACTATATATTAATACCAAGGAATAGTTTGGGGTTTGAGTGGAATGGTTAGAAATGGAGTGAGTGACATGAAAGCTATGATTGGGATTGGGAAGCCTAGATGTGATGGTAGAGGAAACAGGAAAATGAGTGTAAGTGCACTAGAATAAAGTGAAACATAATAATGGTTACACAATTGCATTCATGGCATACCTAGGATTCCCAACCATTTTGGACTTGGAAAATTTAGAACTAAACAACTAATCATTCATCAAGAATTTCATTCCTAGAGTACTACACTATATTTGGTAAAGATGAAAGAAATAACTATTATGAAAATACTTAGGTAAAAGTGGAAAAAAATAGGAAATAAAATATATTTGACTAAAGAGAAGAGATGGGAAGAAAAAAAAATAGAAATAGATGTTACGAAAGTGGACTTTAAGCCTAACTCAACTCCATAAAATCGACTCGATAAGGTGAGGTTTGCACCCATTTATATATTATGAAATGTCTTTATCTCTAGTCGATGTGGGATCTCCAACACACACCCCTCATAAGCCCAACAAACACTCGTTAGGATAGGCTCAAAATGACTCTGATACCATATTACGAAGTGGACTTTAAGCCTAACTCAACCCCATAAAACCGGCTCAATAAGGTGAGGTTTGCACCCACTTATATATTATGAAATGTCTTTATGTTAAGCTTAAAGTCCACTTCGTAATAATAGATTAGAAGTAAAATATTAAGTCCACTATGTTTTAAAATCATTCCTTTAATATGCCACATTTACCAAACACTTATCTTATTTTCATTCCACTCATCCTTTTTTTTATCCCAAAACCAAACAAACATTCTATGATTTTTCACAAGGAATTTTATTCAATGACACGTTTATTTGTTCACTTTAAAAAAAATAAAAAATTATACATATCTTAAACTTCTTATTCATGATTTTTTTTTTCATTCTACCATATCTAGTATTTACCTCTTTTTTTTCCTTTTTTTCTTAATTGTAGATGTCATTATAATAAGTTTAACATATATATATCTTATATGATCATTGCATTAGAGTATGCTAACATAACAATAAATTTAAGATATTGAATCACATAAATAAATAAAAATTTATATTGAAAGCAACTTGGTTAAAGATAAATATTTCATAATAATAAATAATTTTGGATTGAAGTGTAAATAACAAGTAATTAAATAAAGTTTTATAATATATAGTATCTTAAAAATGATGTAGCATAGTGAAATCCATAAAAGATAAATTAAAAACCTCATGTGATGTAAATTCTTTTAATATAACATCATCAACTTTATATAATTAATTTTTAGTGGTTAATTTAACATGTTTTAATCTTGAATCATAATACATCTTAAATTACATATGCTAATAAATCTCCCTCTAGATAAACTTTGATAAAAACATAATATAAAAAGAGAAGGTGAGATACTAATATATTTTTTTCTTTTATACTAGAGAGGATTTCAATCTAAATAATTAGGATGTTTCACAAAATCTTTCAGTTGGATGAATGAGATGTAAATTAAATGCTTTTTATCGGAAAATAAAATAAAATAAATGTGGTTCATTTAAGGGGTGGTTCAACCCTTGTACACAACACCAACAAGAGACACCCTAACACACAGGGCTACCAAAAGAGCAAGCTCCCCTCAAAGACACAAAAAAACACCCAACCAATCTAAACCCTTCATAAGTTTTTAATTGAATGCATACAAACCAGAGGTTCTTGGCACCAATTCGAGAAGGAGAAGCCCACAGAAGACAACTTTGATTTGATCTAAGACCAAACCTTTAATTGTGACAGGGAGAAAATTTCATAATAGTCAATCACTCTACCTTTAAAAATGTAATTATTCTTATGCCTTCAAATCTCGCTTATCTATGCAATCCAGATATTTCCCATGATGAGATTGACAAACATAGGTGCGTCGAGTAAAGTAAATTGCATAAAGTGTGAGATAGACGTAATCAAGTCTACAGAGCTCACTCCTAACCACGCATAACAGAGATTCCAAACTAGTCAGGTCACACTGCATCTGGAAAAAAAAATGACTTGTGGACTCCCCGAGAACCCTACACAAGCAACACAAGTTGCTCTCGACTACAACTCCACGCCTCTCCGGATTGACCTTAGAGGCAATCTTGTTTTCAATCACCCTCCAAGTTGTGACATGGGCCGAAGCCAAAGCCTTAATCTCCCAGAAGAAGTTGAACAACCGCAAATTTCCCCCCTTTGCCTCTACTCTCAAAATACCGTAGGTGGACTTGACTGAAAACACTTAAGACTCACTTTCCTTCCAAACCCATTTATCCTTTGGCTCTATGTCTCCTCCTAAACAAGAAGACTCCTTCTCCAATTGAGCCACCAAGCCCAGACGTTATTGTCCTATACCCCACAATCAGATAGGGATGCCTCTTTGTTTGTAGCCAAGGAGAAAAGTCTCGAAAACCTACATTTCAAGGCGTCAGATCCCACCCAATTATCTTCCCAAAATAGAGTACTTCTCTCATTCCCTACCTCCCATTTAAAGCATTCTTCAAACTTATCTCTCCAGTCTTCTACCTTCCAGATTTCCTTCAAATCATTCCACCACAGAGAGAATTTGTTGTTAGAGACTCTTTACTCATTTAGGCTTCTTCACAAAGTTAAAATTGTAATTTTATAATTTCATCAATTCAAAATGTTTTATCCATCACACCCATCAAATTATTCATAAACTTTAAAAAAAAAAATCTTCATTTACTTTCACTTTTTACTTTCTTTCTTTTAACCCAAACAACCTCAATTTACACTACTTTCTTTTCATTCCCATCCTTTTTCACTTCCTTAGATTCACCACTTGAAAGAAACAAAGCCTAAGTGTTAAAGTGTCTATTTTATTGGAATATTAACATTTATAGTGGCAAAACAAGTTGTTAAAAAAAACTTCTTTAACAATAAATCACAATTAAAGATGGTTGTCTATTAACAAGAAATCAATGTCATGCTTCATTAAATACGGAGACAATTTTTAGCAAGAAACTTTCTTAACATCTTTTTAATTATATACATCAGTTTTTGAAATTGAATTAAAAAAACACATGCTTAATACATCTTCCAACTACCACATATTTCATTTCAGTATTTGAAATCATTTGAAATGGCCTTAATGATTTTAAATAATGCAAAATTGTTCTTATTACATTTTTAAAAGCAATGCAAAATGAACTGTATATAATATGTTTCTATACCTTCAACCTTAATAAGGAAATAAGCTAAAAGGAATTATTTTACAATGTTTGAAGATTATGAAGGCTTTTTTATTTTCAATTGGTTTTAAATCACTTTATATATTTAAATCACTAGTACATAGATTTGTTTTGGTGAATAGCATATTCCAGTAGATGATTTTATTGGAATTAAAAATTTCCTAACGAGTTAACTCTCTTATTATTTCCCTATTTACAAAACTCAAACTACTTGTACAACAATGATGGTTAACTCAAAATCTTCCAAAATGAAGCATGAATACTTGAACCAACAAATTGAGTAGTTTACTAGCTTTCAACTGATAAGATTAATTGGATTTAAAGTAAACATATAAAAACAAAATGACCAAGTCATCATTTTAACCATTGGAAATAATTTAAAAATACCTTTAAGTAACTAAAAAAGTGATAAGTTATTAACTAGAATATTATTTTTCAAGAAAAACTAATTAAATTATTAATATTAAATTTTAGTTTTTACCTAAATATTTTTTCTCAATATAACGCATAATAATCATTAACAAAGTGATAATTGTTTATGCAAAAAACCCCGAAAACGAAATTAAATTAATAGTTTTAATTTTACTGACATGATTTAGTATCTATTTTAAAAATAAAAAATATACCCAAATAATAAAATACATCCGAATCATACATTACTATTTTTTGAAATTAGGTCTATTTTTTACACTTCATAAAATTATAAATATATCTATATCACTGAAAACAATTATTTAAAAATTTATAACAAAATGTTCTAAAATCAATAAATTAAAAATGATCTATGTTTTTTATATTTGAATTTATAATTAAATTAATTACAATTTTAGGTATATAATTTAAACCAACTAGTATTTGTGTGATTTTATTTTTGCCTTATTGGTTGTTTTGGATTCATTTCCTTACTATTTTTGTAATATTTTACATTTCAAAATAGTTTTCTAAAGAATTCCCACAATGAGAAAAAAAAAGTATCTATGAGATTTTCTTTCTTTTGTGTGTGTTGTTGTTAATTAGGTTTAATTATATTACATTACTTAATTAATTTGGTAGCTGTGAGTTAAAAAGAGGATCCAACAAAAGTGTGAGCCCAATATGAAAATGTGAAGCTGACAACTTGAATAGACATCCATGACTGATGACTATATATGCAAAGTTAGGCCACAATAGACTAACAAGAGAATTGGGCTGCTGCTATTCAAATTTTCCCCCTCAACAGTGTTCTTATTTTTAGATGTACTTTTCATTGAAAATTGTTGGAATTTAATGATTATATAATGTTGGTGTAACGTTTTCTTACATTGTTAATCAATAAAATTTCTGTGTATATATAAAATGTAAGATATAATATTGTTATTAAAATTAACGAAATTAATATATATGATAATTTATAATTAAGTAACAGTAGAAACCAATTTTATACTGTCAATCTTTAGTGTGTTTTATCTTATTATTATTATCATCATTTATATTTTTGTAGTTGTTAATAAAAATAATATTTTAGTTTTTTACACCAATTTCAACCTTTTTAGATCAAAATTGAATAAAACACAGTATTCGTAAAATATAATTAAATTACATCTTATACAATCAAATTAACTTTCAAGGTTTTTGAAAATGAAAAGTTGCAAATGATGGTATTCATTATATTTAATTTATGCTTATTTCCAGTAAAAGTTATAAATTTTTACTTTTGATTCATATATATTCACAGAAAACTGTGTCGTAAGTTTTTTTTATCACTTAAAAATAAATGAATTATTTAGAACATTTAAGGATCCTCCAATTTTATACATAGAAAATACTATGTAAGAAACATTATTATTCCAAAAAAATACAAAGATAACGTGGCTACCAAAAGTATTGTTACTAAAACAATATAAAATACCACTACAAGAAAAAATCATAATAGAAACTAATTTTAGAGATAAAAGATAATTAATTGTTATAGTGATTAAATTAGAGATATTTTATAAACTAAGAAAAACTTTTCGTTTCTATATTAGTTTTTATTATAGTTAAATGGTTTCTAAATTAGTAACTAATGAACTGCCAAATTTAGAATATAAATAATTGGTAGTTAGTTTTGTGATCATCTTTTATCAATATATTGAAAAACAAATCTTCATGGATCAAGTAATGCATATTTATGTTAATGATATTGTGAAAATCATATAGTTATAAGATCAAACAAATTAAAGAAATTCTTACGGTTAAAACCTTAATAGCTAATTAGATATCAATTTAAAAACTATTTAATAGAAACTAATTTAGAAATCAAATTTTTTTTTAGTCTCTAAAATGATCTCTAATTTAGTCATTATAGCAACTAATTATTTTTTTTTCTAAAATTGATTTCTATTTCATGATTTTCTTGTATTGCACAATATTTCGTTGATCAATAAATTATCTTTCTTTCGTCAGAATCAAGAACCAAATATATCTTATCTTAGACACCTCTTATAGAATATGTGTGTTATATCAAAATAATTGTAAGATGATAACTAAGAGTTTGAAAGTAATTTGGTTAGTCGAATTAGGACCAGCATGGTGTGTGGGAAGTTTGATATTGAAGGGGAAAAATCCATGAAGGAAGAAACAAGTGATGGTTACTTTGAAGTTGGTTTTGGCCATGCACATGTGAAAAGTAGCTAGGACCATTCAACCACTATGTACTGATAGATATTACAGTCATAACATGAGATTGAGATGCTTGTTAAAGGCCTAACTTAGCGGGATCGGTCGTTGGTTACACAAACATGGTTTGGCCATTATTCTCTTTGGGTTGCAATCCAACTTTCCTCTTTCAATGAACTCACTTTTCCTTCTCAAACCTCAATAAACCTGTAATGTAGTTGAAGACCTTCCATCAATAAGTAATTTCAACAGAATGATTAAAACACAACTTTCATCACAATTCTGTGATAATAGATCAAAACGTATTTGAATATCTGTTGTTGAATTTATTAGATCATCTGTTATAAATTCTAAAAAAACCTAAATTCTAAGAGATATGATATTATAAATGATTCTCACCTGCAACTGATCACCATTGTAGTTATAGCCACATCAACCCTATTATTATTTCTAAATTATGAAGGATCATGATGAAACTGTAATGCTGTACACTGTAATTTGAAACTATTAGATATACATGAATTTACCATTTGGTTGATCTTGATGGACATGGCAACATATTTTGGTGGGGTGCATTTTGGTAACCAGTCGCTTCTGTCTTTATGATATTTGAGAGAAAACAACAAATTGATAATTGATAATGACCTTGCATATTTCTTCTTTTTTGTGTTTCTTTTGCTAAAAGTATGCTATTTGTTTCCCTGTGTTAACATATTCTAGAAGTTTGTAATATTATATATATATATAGGTTTTTCATCATACTTCTTGTACTTATAAGGCAAAATATTATTAAATTTGATTGTAGTTGTTGGGCATTAGGAACAATTAATTGAAGAAACATCATAGAGGTTCTTTGGCTTGGGAAGAAAATAGAAAAAATTGGGAATTACTTCAATATTAACTTTTGAAAAATGTACTTCAGTGTATATTTGTCGTAAGTCTCCACTTCAACATATTTACTTGAGTGTTAAAGTATTTTTTTTTGTGTTTTTACACCTATTTCCATCATACTAAAATAGAAGAGAGGAACGCATTGATGGAAGCTTGAAAAAATTTGATAGAAAATATTTGGTTTTGTAAGAATGTAAATTTTAATCATATTAAGAAATTTTCAATTGATTCTAATATTGAAAAGTATATTGTTGCAGGTTTTTGTTTGTTGCTCTTGACCTTCTAGGTAAGAAGCCTTGAACATTATGTATAAGGATTGGAATACACATGAAATGTTCCATTTTATTTTATTTATTTATTATTGAGAAATGACACACTAATAAGTTTTACGTAAACTATATCCTTAACGTAAACTATATCCTTAACCATAGTATGTTGTTTTATTTGGATGTTTGAAATATGTAATATGTTTTATTTAGATGTTTGAAACATTTGTGGTTTTAATTCTTTTATTTTTTTCTTTTATGATTCATATTTTTTTTATTGTTTAAAAAAAATATAAAGTATATGTTAAATGAATTATTTAACTGAAACATGGGTAACACACATTATCTGAATTTTTTTAACCCAAAAGGCACTATCTGAAATTTTTTTGCTTAAAAAACAAAAATAAATAAATCCTGCACTTGTTTTCTTTTTCTTCTTTTAATAATGAGAAATCTTATGATTTGATCCCAAAGTTCCACTTTCTTAAAATGAGTGTTGGATTCCATTATCACATAAGTTTAATTAGTGCAACAGAAATTAGCATTTCCTACATAACATGAAATGATTGAGATGCTGATTTTGGTTCCCTTGAATTCAAAGTATTCAGCAATTACGTGCTAGGTAGAACAACCTCATGTTTCCAAGTCCTAAGCAAAACTTTTGGTCAATCTCATGGAAACAACAAAATGCATGCCTCTAATTTACTCCATTGGAAAACACTTTCTTCCCTTTCAACGTTGAAAGCTATTGATTCAATTATGCAGTCATTAGTGTGATCATTCTCTTTAGACGAGTAAAATTTTCCGTATATGACAATTACTAAGTTAATCTATCTACTGCTACATGCTTTTCTGGGTTCACACTCAATTGCATATTTTGATTAAGTACAGTAAAAGATATATACTTTGATTTACTCTGTCCTTATCTCATTACAAAAATGAAGCAAAATCATGTCTTCGAATAATCTTTTCTTGCTTTTTCCATTTGACTAGACAAGAATAGCAATCATGCTATTCACTAGGAAAATGCCTCTTGTCCCTACCTAAAATAATTTTGTTTAAATATCATTTTCTTATCATAAATCTAGAAGAAAAATGTGTTCAAATCTTATACTATAACTTGGTGATATATAATCATAATTAATAATGCAATGTATATAACAGTCTATATCTTAATAGTTTTATTTGTTGAATATATTAAATAAATTTTGAATGAAATAATTTATACAATATGACCAAAAAATGAAATCCTTATTACCTACTTAATTAAAACATTTTCTGAAGTGCTTGCGTTATGATGACGATATGATGGTGCCAGGTACTGAACCATAATTCTTTATTCTAAATTTTGGAAGAATAGAAAAAGCTATATTGACAGCAGATGTAAATTATATGAATTTGGGTCAATTAGATATGCACGTTCCCAACTTTATTAAGCCTTATTATTATTAAAATGTTGCCAATAAAAAAGCAACCCAAAAGTTCCCCCAATCTGTTTACAGTGCAAACTGAAGTAAAACAAATGTTATTACTTATCCCTAAAGATCAATATAAAATGTCTTGTACGTATTAGTTAGTATTTAGAAAGGTTAAATACATATTTTTCGATTTTATATTTTTGTGTTAAATTGTTTCTTAATTTTTATATTTTTTTATTCATAGAGAATTATTGAGATGATTTTTTATTATATAATAAATAAATTTTTAATATAAACTGTATTATATCACTATAAGAAAATCATGAAATAAAAACTATTTTTTTAAAAAAATAATTAGTAAATTAGAAACTATTTTATAGACTAAAAAAAATTTGGTTTCTGAATTAGTTTCTATTATTGTTAAATGATTAAATTGGTGCCTAATTAACAACTAAGGTTTTTGCTATCAATTATTTAGTCATCAACTAATTATTTTTGTTTCTAAAAATTAATTTTTATTTTATGATTTTCTTTAGTGTATATTAACGTTTTAATTTATATTGAAAATCTGTTTGTTATGTAAAAAAATTAATAATAATTAATTTTAATAATTTTCTTATTACAAATCATAAAAATATAAATTTCAAAATAAAAACAAAAATTAATTTCACATAAAAATATTATAAAAATCACGAAAAAATACATTTACCCCTTAACTTACAGTCACAAGAGGTGGTGAGTTTTCTCATATGGCAAATATTGAATTATTTCCCACTTAATTAAACTGGTTTTAATTATTCCTTTTGGGTCCATTATTTGACATTGTGGTTGCAAGTGACATGCCCATTTAACAGAGTCCAATGGCACCATACCTACTTTCTTTGTCCAACTTCCTATCTTGGTTAACACCACATAAGGCACTAATTTGATTGTTAATTAAACTATTTCTTTTAGAGTGTGATGTCAAGTGTAGCTTACAAAATTGACGTGTCTGAGATAATATATTTGTAAATCCTAAAAGGCCTTCCAAAATCTCACTCTCTTTTCATATATTCCTATACTTTTTTATATATACTATAACCTAATTCTTTTCATGCATACCTATTCTTTTATATTGCAATATATTTGGTTGATATTGTCTTCTACTACTCACATCATTATCAGTGTCCTAGTGGAGTGGAAAGCCAGGTCAATGGGCTGCATCCACATGTTGTTTATCAATACCATCCAGCCAAAAAGTTAGTCTCTTTTGTTGGATCTTCAAAGTGTTAAGTACATGGCAAATAACATAATGAATATGTTAGTCATAATTAATATGCAACAAGGTTTGGCCATACCATTGCAGTATCACACTCCATTCTCTATGGTTGCCCTTTCACTGTCAAATTTGCCAAATGTCAGACCATGGTTGGTTCCAGAAATCCAAAATGTGAGCTCAGACTCATGCAGGACCCAAAGGAATAAATTTTACGGAACCACTAATCTTTGTTTTCACACATAACATGTCTTGTTGGGAAAACACATGACCCACCAAATGCCTTTTACACTTACCATGGCTCTTTATTCAAGCCAAAAAGAGTGCCACCATGTTAACACCTATGCATGCTTTGGAATAGCACAAACTTTTTCTAAATCAAACCATTTTCTAGAGCTCGCTAGTTACAATAAAAACAAATCTATAGGGGCCTAGGAATCCGAAAGCACATATATGTGTCTCTATTGTTTCTACATGCCTATTTTTTGACCCTTCTCTCTCTGCATTTTATCATAGGTTGCTACATAATAGGTATTGCTGGTTTCTGTTTGTTTCTAATAGGCTAGGACTACCCTAAGTGACCATGAATTGCTAGCTATATCTTTGCCTAAGTTGATTTGAAAATTTAGGAATTTGGTCAATATATGTAAAGTTATTCTTAGAATTAACAAGGATATATATATATATATATATATATATATATTTTTAGATGTAACTACTAATCATCTATTTAAAGTGATGCTAGTAATTATAGTAAAATGCTTTGGTTAAAAGATGAAAACGGAGAAGCGAGAAAGAAATGGAGTTCCGGGAAGGAGATGAGATTCACTCTCTTAAGAGAAGAAGAGATTGTCTTAAACAGACTTCGCAGTTTGGAGAGTCGAGATTACAAGAGTGTTCAAAAGGAGAATAGTGTTTCAGATGATGAGTCTAATTAGCATGAACATAAGGGGGATATGAGGAAGTACGAAAAGATCTTACATAAGAGACTTGATTAGAAAATAGGAGGTTGGAATGGTTTGTGTACAGGAGACGAAGTGTGTAGAAATTGGTAAGGAAAATTGCTATTTTTTTGTGGGGCTCAAATGAAATTGAATGGGTGGAAAACGGGACAGTTAATAATGCAGGAGGAATTATTACTATGTGGAGAAGAAGTAGTTTTAATATGACGAGCTACTTTAATGGGAAATCTTATTCATTCGTTGAAGGAGTTTGGAAAGTAGGAGTTGAGATACAAATTACGATAATGAGTGTGTACAGTTTTGGATCGTTGAAAGAAAGGAAGGAGGTATGGGATGAGGTTAGTGAACTAAGGAAGAATCAACAAAACAGGGTGTGGTGTGTTGTTGGGAACTTTAATTCAATTAGAAGGAGGAGGAAATAAAAAGTGTAGTTTCAGTTTCAGATTATAGTAGAGAGACCAAGGGATTCAATGGTTTCATCGAAAATGTAGAGTTGTAGGATATTCCGATGGTTGGAAGAAAGTTCATGTGATACAAGCTGAATGGAACACTTAAGAGCAAAATTGACAGGATTCTTGTGTCTAGGGAAGGGATGGATGTATGGCCAAATAGTAAACAACTAGTTCTTAGCATATCGATCTTTGACCATTGTGCTCTAGTGCTCAAAACTGCGTTGGTAGATTGGGGGACAAAACCTTTTAGAAGTCTGGACGTATGGCAAAGTGACAAAAGGTTGTTAGATTTTGTTTGGAGTAAATGGCAAAGTTATGAAGTGTTAGGTGGAGGGATGTTTGTATTAAAATAAAAATTGAAAAAGTTAAAGCTAGATTTGAAGAAGTGGAATATCGAGAACGTTAATCAAGAAGGGGACGAATTACAAAAGAAAATTCAAGAGTTGGATACAAGAGACGATGAAAACGTATTAGATGAGTTTGGGCGGGAGGAGAGGAGACTCTTGTTGGCTGAACAAAGTTGGAACTTATTAAAACTAGAAGCGGTCGTGCAACAAAAAGCAAGGAAAAAACGGTTGAAACAAGGTGACTTAAACACAAGAATTTTCCATTCATTTGTGAAGTGAATGAGAATGAGAAACGGGATAAACGAGGTAGAAGTGAACGGTCAGTAGTGTGAAGAGAAAGAGGTGGTAAAGACCAAGGCCAAAAAGTTTTTCGAAGCTAGATTTGTTGGGGAGTCCGAGCCATTGATTAGGTCGGATAATGTTCGGTTCACCTCATTATCAAACGAAGATAATGTGTCACTCATTGGAGCAGTGTCTGTAGAGGAAATTAAGAACATTGTTTGGAGTTGTGATAGTTCGAAGAGCCCTGGTCCTTCTTCTTCTCTACCAAAAATATAGAAAACCCTATGGTTCTTCTTCTCTACCAAAAATGCAACCCAAAACTCACCTTTAGACCAATAATGATAATGGATTCTTCTTATCTACCTCCTCACCCATATGTTCCCTCTTTCACTTAAAGATTGGAGCTTTCAATCCGAGTTCAATTTCAAACTCCTTTTCTACATTATAGTTAGGGTTTTTCGAACCACTACTCCCCAATGTAAATAGTAAAGGTATCCAAGATCACTTACCTTTTGTCACCATAGCCAATTGCTGATTACTGAGAAAAGGGGGACTCAGGTCCTCCACAAGGAACATAGGGCACACAACCAAAAATTAGAAAGTCAAAGTGAACCTCTGAAACTTCTAGATATATTTTATCTTGATTTATATTCATGAGTTTTGGTATGACCACGACACTAACTTTTTAAACAAATAAAGCGTCCCAGAAACTAACACTATATATATTATTAAAAAATTAGTAATTTTGTATGGACTAAACCTAGTATAGCTTTTCTAATATTTTCTTTAAATTATTTAAAAACATTGATTTAATGCCCACTTGTGTGTTCTTGAAATTGATGCATTATGTTTTATTTTTTTATTTTTAGTGTGACATTAGCATCTCCTTAACTCACTCAATATTTTCTATTTAAGTTAGTGTCCCATGTAGCGTCCTCCACTTGACCAACACTCTAATACTATTACTCACTTGGCTAATGTTGAATTGTGGTAGGTAAATATTGATTTTTTTTAGTGTCTCAAGTAATTTATTTGTTTGTTATTTGTTTTAATTATTGAAAAATATTCATTCTATTATTTTTATCTTTGTAAAATATTTATTTTTAACTTTTTCTCTTACAAAATATTTTCAAAATTACAAATTTAAAATAAAAAATATATACTACAGATATTAAGAACCAAGTTTCTTGGGAAATGTTCAAAGAAGCTTTAACCATTAAACCAATTAAATTTTGTTGTCATGTTATGATTATTCTTATACTTATTAGTATAATTATCAATATTAATATAATTAATAAAATAAAAATGAATAACATTATTCATATATTTAATATCATTAATATTAGTAGATATTATTAATTATTATTAATATTATTATTAATAATATATATTATTAATGTTATTATTACTAATATTATTAATTTTGTTATATTATTAATATCGTTAATACTATTAATATTACTAATATTATTATTATTCATATTATTAATATAATATTAATTATATTATTTATATTATTATATTAATATTATTATATTAATATTATTAATTTTATATTATTAATAATATGTATACTTATTAGTTATGATTATTATTATTTATGAATATTAATTATAATTTTATAATTATTTATATTATAATAATATTTTAATATTATGCATATAATTATTATGATAATAGTTGGTAGGTAATAGAGATTCGTGGATGGTAGTTCGTAGGTAATAGAAATTGGTGGGTAATAGTTGGTAGGTAATGCTGAATTTACCTACGAATTCAGAATTTTTGGGTAATATCTGTAGGTAATGTTTTCCGTGGGTAATATCCGTAGGTAATGTTTTTCGTGGGTAATATCCGTAGGTAATGTTTTCCGTGGGTTATATCTGTAGGTAATGCTAAATTTAATTATGGATTCAGATCTGTGGATAAAAATCCGTAGATAATACTTATTTTTTTTATAGTGAACTATATAGTTTTAATATATTTTATAACTAAATTCTATAAAATTTTGAAAATTTAACTTTACATTACAAATAAGTTTTCTAAAGTTTAAAAATTTTATTTTAAAAAATCATCAAAATAACCTTGGATAATAAGAATTTCAACAACTAATATTGGATAATATGTATTTCAACAGTAGTTGTTGGTAGTTGGTTTATATAATTCTTAGTTTTTTTTACAAACTCATTCTTTAAAAACCTAACTCATTTTGTTTTATCTTTTGATGTACGTATATTGTGCAATTTTAGTTTTAGTTATAATTGTTAATATTTAATTCTCATAATTTTGAAATATTTTAAAATAAGACCTTTATTTTAAAATGCATCTAATAATTAATTCACTGTAAAAGTGATAAGCGATAAAGTTAATTTCTCCCCAAAATATGTTCTTGCAATCTTTGATGTCATCGAAGCCAAGAACACACATGACTTTGAAGCACACATTTGAGAAATAATGCAATTATTAAGGATATATTAAACAATGATCAACACTACTTGTTGCCGAGCTAGGATGATGGAAGAAGCAATGATAGTGCCTCATTTAGTGTTTCTTCTCCTTACATATAATATACATAAGTGTAGCTGAATTGTGATTTCTTGTTAGAACTATTGTCGACGACCATTGAGCCTCTACCAGAGAGCAGTGTGTCTATGGTGGAAGAGAGAAGTTAGGAGGATAATGCAAAATGGGTTTGAAGGTTATTTCAAACGGCAAGTGATGTTATGGAAATTTTGAAACTCATGATATTTTACGAAGGTTCTTAAACCCATGATATTTAACGAAGGTTTTAAACCCATGGTATTTAACGAAGGTTTTAAACCCATGGTATTTAACGAAGGTTTTAAACCCATGATATTTTATGGAGGTTTTAAAGTCCATTGTATTTAACGAAGATTCTTAAACCCATGATATTTAACGAAGATTCTTAATCCCATGATATTTAACAAGGGTTCGAAAAGACTTTTTCATAATTTAAAAAAATCCAGAAAATATTTTCCTAAAAAATGTGGGAAACTGCAACCCTGAATAAATGACTTAATAGAGGTTTTAACCCTAGATAATGTAAAAATTAACCTCAATTAAATCAATTTTTTCTCGTAGTGTGAAACAGTCTTTTTAAATAACAACGAAAATTAAATATTTTTTAAGAAAAACATAATTATATAACTAACAGTATATTAATGCAATTTTAGTATTTCATAATATTCCAAAATTTAATTTTAATTTCTATAAAAATGATAAGTTTTTATTTTTTACATTTTAAAAGTAAGTTTTGGTTCTTATTAGGGATTAAAATAATGTGTTTATGAAAAATAATTAAAACTTATTAGAACTGAAAATGATTTGAAAAATCTAAACAAATTTTTTGCAAACTATTTTATATAAAAAAATGCTAGAGGATATGGAATAAAAGTTATGCCCTTCTCACTTTTAGTATAGGTAACTATGGGATAAACTCAAATGAAATAATTTTAAAATTGGGTATCTTTAAATTATTATAGCTTATTCTAAAACGTGTTAGATCATTACGCCCAAAGAAATAAATATCTTACAATTTAAGGCCTTATAAAACAGAGAATGATATCACTTTCTGCCAAACTTAAAAGAAATAATGTTTCTCTCTAGAGTAGGGAACACACATTTGGAGGTATGATGAGACTAATTAATTAGAAGCATAATCTCACTTAATAACTTGGCATATTCTTCTTCAAACCAATTAATTCAGGAGTGAAACGGGATATATTCTTTCTACATTATTCCTATGACTATTTCTCATAGAAAACAAAGGTTAGTGGAGTAAAAAATTCAATCAGTGAAATCATGAAGCTTTAAAACTTTACCATTTTGTATTCTTCTTAACAAGAAAACAGAAAAAAAAAATCATTTAAAAGATAATAGGTTGTTATAGTCTCATCAATCTTTTGAATGAATTCAATTCAAAAAAAGCAGCAGTTAGGTTGTTGATTGGAAAAGAATATTCATGACCACAAAAACAAGGCAAGAAAAAGCTACCAAGAAGTATTATTGGAACAAAGAAAAACTTTCCACTATGGAAGTACTTTACATATGTTTCACAAACCCTGGATTTGGTTAGCATGATAAACTCATTGTGGAAACCATGCACAAGACCTATCTGCAGTTTTAGATACTGTAGTTCTAAAGTCGCTTTCAAACATAATTGGTGGAACAATAGTGCACATGACAGAACATTTTGCAACAATTGTGCCAATTTTCTTAATCACAACAAGATTAAGGTGCATTTGATATATGAAGCAATATACTTACCATACTGCTGGAGGGAGTTAATCTTAACATTACTTTTCCTTATTTATAGTAATTTATGAGGAAAAGAAGTGTCGCCAAACTTGAGACAGCAACATCTGTGATCATGACACACAATTGGGCATGTTATGTGGCAATCAGCCGTCTAAATGTGTGGACATGAAAACAATATGCTAACAACCTCGTGCTGAAGAGTGGCTCATCATATTGTCCACTTCTCAATGAGGGCAAGAATATGGTTCTGAAAGATTGGTCTATTCAAAATCCTCCTTCTCCCCACATATTTACTACCTTTCTCCTTCCAAATCTATATCAACATAGATAATGACATAATGTAAAAAAAAAAAAAAGTGTACAAATACCAAAATTGGTATTGCGTAACTTAAGTTAATCTTATTATGAGTAATTTAAGTTAATCTTATTATGGGTAACTTAAGTTAATCTTATTATGGACAACGTGTGAATTGCGTTGGTTAGTGAGATATGGAGGCATAAGAATAACTGTTTATACATTTAAAGGTGGAGTGATTGATCATACTGAAGTGTTCTCTTTGACACAGATTCAGATTTGGTCCTAAATCTCATCAAAGATACCGTCAACTAATTTCTCATTCTGTGATCAGTGTCTAGAATCCTTGGTATGTATGCATTCAATTTAGTATTTTATAAGGGTTGATCCTTGTTATTCTTTTTTTATTATTAGTAGAGATGAGATAGACGGTAGAAAGTTTTTTTAGTTAATATGTAGATGGAAAGGTACTTTATGAACATCATTTTGTTGTATAAGGGTTAGACCATCCTTAAAGTAGTCTCTTTTAATTTCATTGCTATTTGCTGGAAAAAAAAATACCAAAGTTGGTGAGATAAAGATAAGGGTTTATCGTATCATTGTGATCTTCAAAATATACGGGTAAGATCTTGTGATTTTTTTACATACATACACATGTTGCCATGTTATGTTCCTACACTGCAACTGGTTCAATTTGCACTGGAGCAACACATTTGGCAGTTATGGTGGTTAAAGAAACTTTACTCTCATTCCCCAGAACAATTATTGCTACACACTACGTTAAGTATATCATGGTGAGATTTGAAAATGACAACATTTTTTATTTTGGCCACATCTGTATTTAATTGATGATAAACTAAAGTGGAGTGGCAAAGGTATTTGTACTTTAGTCTTTCTTTTAATAAATTTACATCTAGATTTGAAGCATAAGGGTTTGTTTGTGTACGTTTTCTTTAGTTCAGTGACACAAGTTATTAATATGGGTATGGAAAACTTTGATTGACACTGTTTTTTTTAAAACTGTCCAGTGAAACTGTTGTTACAAATGATAGTTTAGTAAATATTATATAAACCTTGAAAAATGGTTGGTTAAGAGAGTGTTACGGTATCACTACTTTATTATTAGACTTTGATATGTAGATAACCTTTTTTTCTACCTCAAAAACTTTACAATCAATAATATTATTATTTTAATATTTTTTATATCATTTAATTATTAATATATTTTTATATATTTATTTATAAACTCACGAGTGTATGTCAAAAGATAATTTTTCATTAATATTCACTCTAAGAAAATCATGAAATAGAAACTAATTTTTAGATACTAAAATAATTAGTTTCAATAGTAACTAAATTAGATACCATTTTAGAAACTAAAAAAAAAATTAGTATCTAATTAGCAACTAAGATTTTTGCTGCCAAATTTAAAAATTAAATAATTGGTAGTTAAAATCTTGGTTGCTAATTAGATACCAATTTAAAAACTATTTAACAATAATAGAAACTAATTTAAAAATTAATTTTTTTTAGTTTTTAAAATGATTTTTAACTTAGTTACTATTGCAACTAATTATTTTGATTTCTAAAAATTGGTTTCTATTTCATGATTTTCTTGTAGTGATTTTATCATGAGTTCTAGTATCCATCCCCTTCATTTTTTTCTTCTGTTTTTTTTTTTTTTCATGGTGTTACATATATAACTTTGAGAGCTCCTTTTTGTTTTTTTTCCTACAACCTTACAAGTTCAGTTGAAGCTTCTCAAGGAAGCTTTGAACTTTAACGAGAATAAAAAATGTCTATTTTTTCAAAATCTAAATTTAAATCTCTAATTTGATTAACCCTAAAATGGCTACTTTTCAAACCAAATCATTTCCTGTCTGACATTAAGAGACAAATTATCGAAATATTGAAATGTAAAAATTTAATTTTTCAATAAGCAGTTTTTCAAGAATAATTTTTTTATCAATAAATAATAAACTAAATAATTTGAACATACATTTTACATGAAGAATAAAACCTTCACATAATATTTTTATCAGTAAAAAAGAATAAATAAATATGAACCACTTCAGGAATGATCTCACCTTATTACAAATCAAACCGGAAACAATCAACTACTCCACTCAACCAAACTTAAGCTACTAAGCAAAGAAATATAATAACACCACTCAAGCGTTCTACCCAAACTAAAAGCTTACAAAGTCAATTATTTTTAATTATAAATAAACACGTCAATGGGTCTAGACACCAATCCGATCAAGAAAAACAGGCATGCACAACTTTAAATGTAATCCAAGACTAGACTTTTAGTTGGACCAAAGAAAAAATTTCAAAATGATCTATCACTCCACCTTTAAAGATGAATTTATTCTTATGCCTCCAGATCTCACCAATAACGGCAATCTAGACACTTCCCTAAAAGACATTAATATAGGTTGGAACATTACACAGTTTAAAATGCAGAAAATGTGAAACAAGATCAATATGATCAACCAATGCCACCTCAAGCCAAGCAAAACACTTGTTCCAAACTAACCAAGCAATTCTATTCGAAAAACGAATGCCTTGTGGTCTCTTCTACCTCCCCACACAAACAACAAAACATAACCATAACCCCTATTCTTAACAGATTGGCTTTAGAAGCAATCATGTTACCCATCACTCTCTAGGAAGTAAAATGACTTGAGGGTATAGATAACATCTTCCAAAAAGATTCAAACACAATTGAACAAACCCTTTTAGAAGAACCCCTCATTACACTATAGGTCGAACTAACTGTGTACCCAGTAGTCACACTACCCTTTCAGCCCCCAACAATCTTCCTTATCCAAGGCAAGACACAATCCATTAAGCGCCTGGAGAAGTTGAAGTTCCTTAGTCTTCTCCCAATCAAACAAGCCCATTCACCAAACTAAATCCCACTTCTAAGACCCATTAAGCCACTTCTCAAAAGAAGCCAAATTAGCATCTTTGTTAATACTCAAAGAAAACAATCTTGTAAATTTGCTCCATATATCTTCAGTACCTACCCAAACATCATCCTAAAACAAAATTTTCTCCCCATTAACGACTCCCCACTCAAAACTTCTACCCTACTCCTCCATCTTCCAAATCCCCTTCAAATCTCTTTACTAAAGAGAGTCCTTGTTGTAAACACGATTTACTTTCAACCTTCTCCTCCCTTCTTATTTAAACTCAAGGACCTCTTTCCACAAGTCACCCTTATCAAAGCTCAAACTAAATCCATTTCCCCAACACAACCACATTTTAGATCTAGAATACCTAGACCACCTTCTTCCTGTGGCTCACATATCGTCTTCCAAGAAGTCCAAGCAATCTTCCTCCCTTCTAAACCCCAACCCCACAAGAAGTCTCTCTGTAATTAACAATTTACTTCAACACCAAAGAAGGCATTTTATACAGAGAAACATAGAACAACCGTATAGACCAAAGAACAGACTTAATTAAACAAATCCCCCATGCCATCAACAAAAATCTACCTTTCCACCTACCCAATATGTTTTTAGTTCTATCAACCATTCCAATTAAAAAACGGACCTCTCTTTTGACATCCCCCCACAAGCATCCCCAAATACTTAAAAGGAGTATTTATCACTTTACAATTGAGAATTGCAGCAAAATGTAGGATCATTAACACCCACCCCACCAATCTTGCTCATCAAGAAGTTGACCTTAAGATCAAATGCTAGCTCAAAGCAATTCAAAATTACCTTGATTGTAAACACGCTTTTAGTATTAGCTTCACAAAAGAACAAAGTGTCATCTGCGAATTGAAGCATATTAACTCTTACCTTCTTAACCCCAATCTCAAAGTTTTCAACCAAATTCAACTCGATAGCTTTCCTTAACACACTTGCTAGACCTTCTGCCACAATAAAGAATAAGAAAAGTGTTAGAGGGTCACCTTGACGAAGACCCCTCTTCAGGTGGAACTCCTTAGTTGAACTCCGATTAACTAGTACCGAAACAGAAGAAGAATCCAAACATGCTTTTATCCAATTAATCCATTAACTGCATGTTGATAAACTATTAGTTTATTTTCCTAGTTTATATTTAATGTTTTTTATTTGCTTTTCTCTTCCTTCTCCAAAGCATTAAATGCTCAACATAGTTTAATAATATCTTTTTTTAATGGAGAGTTCATGGGATATCATATCATATAGAAATTAAATAATTAAATTTCACTGGCGTATAGTGGGAATATACTGGAGAATAATTTAGCGTGAACACAAGATCTAGAGAAACAGCCAATCAAAATCATAGAAAAATACTAAAATAATTTAAGTAATAAGTTTATTAAAAATATTTTATTATTATTTAATGAGTTATGTAAAAATCTTCACAATGAACAAATTAACCATTTTTTGCATGACTTCTAAATTTTAAATCACTAATAATTGTACACTTAAAAATAAAGTATAGAAATTTAAAATTAACATCATAAAATTCAACAACAACAGTATGAGTTTTGTTCATGATACTTGAATCCTTTATTTGAGTACATCAGAAACTCTTGATTTTGTGTTCATGTAAAACTTACTTGTACATGAAGAACATGGATACCCTAATTTTGGTGGGGTATATGAGTAATTGAGTGTGTGTATGTGAGTGATCAAGTGGTGTGGTCCTGTTATTTATGACTTGTGACAAGCTGTTTGGGTTAAAATCTCAGGCCCCGCACCCAACTAAGCCTTTCATTTCTTGTTCCCATCTCCCATTCCTCCCTTTAAAAACACTCTCAATTCCCTCTTTTGTTATACATCACTAGACTTCACCCACCTAAGTTGCAGATTCCACTCCAAATATTCACCACCTCTTTCTTTAGCCTTTCTGCTTCTTCAATAACTTTTCTTCCTTTTCTTCTAAGCCTCAGAAAACTACTATTACCATAGCAAGTCACATGATCATCAGAATTGAAGGTGCATGTTAGCAAGATGGAGAAGCAGGGCACGTGCAACACTGACTCATCAACACAACACAAGGGGTCTGAACTCAGAAAATTCTCACATTCTTTTCTGTTATAGAGACCCTATATTTGCTGCAGCGAGTTAGTCCTTCATGTGCCCCTCTTCCCCATCATGACAACAGCACCTTATATTGCATTTCCAAGTGTTGAAGGATGGGGCTTTGATTGGCTTCTGTTCACAATCCAGCATCAAATTCAAAAGCTTCATATACAAGGTGAGTAGTACTGTATATCATCATCATCTTCATTCATTTTAGCCCCTTTTTTCTTCAACATTAGCATGCCTCAGTACTCAACATGTGTTGAGATCGAGAACACTGTTTGAAATCAGTGTAAACACAACAAAAAGGTGCATTTATAGCAATATATACTTAAAACATTTAGAAAAATCATTATTTGGTAGCAAGACTTGATTATTAAATGTTATGACTGAATCAAACAAGCATTTATTCAGTTGAATAGACATTCAAACTTTGATGATATTGAGTGGCTTGGAATATATATAAATGTAGGTTTTACAAATATTATGGTGTACATATAGAGTGAACTATTTTAATTGTGTCTTAATCAAAGAGCATTACATCTTAAACATGTATATTAATCAAAATGATGAAGGGGTTAGTGTGAGTCACAGTCTAATTCGTAGGTTTCGCGTTCCCTCTTTTTCTCTCTTTCTTCCCCCCAATCACCCATCGCAAAAAAAGATTTTCTCTGATGTGGAAAACCCAATGTTGCATAAAGATCATCATGCTTTGGCTTCAGTTTCATCTTGTGTCAACCGAGGTCATTCTCAATGAAGCACTAGTTATGTTAATGACCTTGCCACCCCCTCAATTTCTTATGGTTTTATTGTTTAAATTGACCAAAGTGGTATATGACTCAGTGCCAGGTTTATCCTCCTCAAAAGAAAAAGTTCATCTGTTGTGCGCACTTGGGAAATATATTGACATAGTGGCATGCTTTTTCATGGCATAACCATTGATTACACAAGTCTCTTGCAAAAAGTGGCCATATAATTTTACACCGTAAGTTTATGTTCATATAACTTCTTTTGCTCGTTTTGCATGCCATCATTGTGATGTCAATTGGAAGGAAGCCTTTGAACAAGACAAAATGAGTTTTGAACTTTTGTAATATACCTAGAGGAGTCGAAGGGGTAAAAAAAAATGCAGGTATTCCATTCTCCTCTAGTTGTTGTGCTAATTTCCGCAATATGACAAATATGCATGGCTAGTTTGTAGTAGCTAGGTTTATCAAGCCTCAGTTTCTTCTTGCTTATTGTGTTGGTGTGGGGCTTAATTGTTTTTTTCTTTGTATCATCTATGGTTAAAATTAACTTTCAAACTTGATATGAAATTGTGGTCGATGTTGTTACTAATGGAGAAATCTAAATTGTACTCATCGGCTGCATTTTTACTTGTAAATTTTCAGATTTTTTGCAGTCTTAGTAGTAGTGAATATATTTTTTTTCTCCAATAAACTAATTACATTAAACAAAATGAGATAATTAAAGAATGTTTCAATATATATACAAGAGGCTAGATGCCTCCACACCATAATTCATTATAATCCAACAACATACTATCTAACAAAACCTATGTACATACTATGCAACCTCTTATTGAAATGATTTGAATATAAAAATTTAACTACAATTTCAAAAGATCACATAATAATGATGCAACAACTAATAAAAAAAACTAAAACTAGAAGCTGTATAGAGTACTTAGTGGTAAATATTAAAAATGGTCATAAATTCAGTCAGGGAATTAGGTGATCTTCACTATTATATCATCATAGTTGTTGATTATTGTCCTAAAGTCTTGAGACAACTATAAAAACTCCACCATGAGAGAACATATAGGCCAGATGTCTCTGGTAATACAAGCCAGATACTTACCAAAATTACATAAAATATAACTTCTTTGATACACATATAAGAAGTAATCCTGGTTGTTAACTGAGACAAATATCTTTCTAGAAGTCTAAAAGCATTAAAAGGTGAGCTACCTCACAAATAGGTTTCCTTCATACATACAAGAGCTAGTGTTTGAGAACCTGATCATTTATTTGAATTCCTTCTCTCATGAAGGACAATTTTATATATCACTTTGAATGCTAGCTAGTATAAGAATTGTCCCAAAACTTCATCAGTTTGTTTACCAGTTTGTGACAGTATAATTGATGGTGATGTTAAGAAAAAAAAGAAAAGGAAAGGAAGTGAAAACAACAACGCGTTCCAAGAGACAGCACATGTAAATGCCATAGTGAGGAGTCCCCATATGATGCTTTGGCCTTACCCTTTCCGTACACCTACTTAAAGGATCTGTCTTTAATTAATAACCACACTAAAAAGGGTTTTGAAAACTTTGCAAATATGTGATTGTTTCAAGGGACTGTTCGTTTTGTTTGCATATATAGCATCTAAGGAAACATGGGGTCGTGGATACAGCTGAGAAGGGATAAGACTTGAGAGTATTACCATTACTTATTTGTTATCTTAATTCAGATGCCAATTTATGACATCAATTCATCATTAACTCATCACTCACATTTTGGAACACAATAGGACCATTCCATT
>Ga0123342_1003674_pt1 | contig 24371 bp, 11 predicted proteins | sample Turbeawhitnodule_FD_89960 | JGI IMG/M metagenome (GOLD analysis project Ga0123342, IMG submission 89960) | Root nodule microbial communities of legume samples collected from Mexico - Turtle bean Mexico white nodule | ecosystem: Host-associated > Plants > Roots > Nodule | place: Mexico: Nepantla... | reverse complement strand
TTATTACTGGGAATGTCTTTTCTTTTTCTAATTAACATTATTATGTTCTTCATGTAATGACTTTATATTATATATTTTGACACCTACTTAATATTCATGTTATATTCTAAATTTCTATTTTCTCTTTAAAATATATTCATTTTGCTATTCATAATAATGAAAATTATTATTAAAATTAATTTTATATATATTTATATATATATAACATAACATAATTTAAAAAATCATATATAATATTAAAATTATGTAAATAAATTAACTTAAATAAAAAATAATTTTTAATTAATAAAATGTTAAATAATAAAATTATACTTTAATTTTAAATTATAATAAACTAAAATATGAAATAGGATTAATAATTATTTATTCTTTTTTTATATACAATGGTAAAATTGTAATCTTACAAACTTTACTATTCAAAATAATTTATAATATTCTTACAACTATCACATCACTCACAAATTTCAATAAATTTTCCTCACACATCCACTCTAACATATCTCAATCCAAACAACTTCAACTTTCTTCACACTTTCACTCTCACTCACCCTCAACTTTTCACTCCCCCACACCCTCTAATCCAAACACACCCTTACAGACAAAGGTATATATGCAATTTTCTTTTCATCTTCTAAATTTTTAAAATTGATAAAGTGTCAATAATTACTATCATTGAGATTTGCACAAAAATAAACATTTTAACAAATTATTTGTGTTTTTATTCAAACTTTTCATTTACATTAAAAATAAATAAATTTTGTCATTTTTCCTAAATTAGGAAATTTATATAACTTTTGCAATTAATGTTAACCCAATACAAATTCTCAAATAATATTGGAAAGTTTTTAGGCTTCATTATCTGGCATGGAAAAGTTAAAAAAAAAGTTGACTTATAGATTGTGGATAAAATTAATCATATATGGTGGATAGAAGAATCGACTTTTGAATAAGTTAGGTTGATTAAGGATATTTTTAGACAAACTCCTTTAAGAAAAACAATTTTTTTATACATTGAATTAAACTTTATATAAATAAATATATATAGAAATTAAAAAAAGTTATGTCAAATCATTTGTATAAATCTATAAGAAAATCTATACATCGGTGACTATATTCATAAAAGTGTGAAGATGTGTCCTTGAATTTATCTCATTTAAATTTGGAATATTTATTTTATCCTATAAAAATCTTGGTTCGTTGTATTTCATTCTGAATAAATATTTTGAAATATAATAATTACATTCAAAATACTAATTCTACAATGAAAGTGGGTAGGTGAAAAATTGATAAAAGATGCAAGTTGTTTCACCGTGCACCCGACAAATGACTTTCTGTACCTCATTATTAGCTGAAAAGACTATTTTACTCCTTTTAAAAAAACTTTTGGATTACTCTTTTCGAAATATTTTCATAACATTTTTTTAAACACATTTTATGAATTCTGAATTTATCATTCTAAAAAATAAAAAATGTGTTCAAAAAAAATATTCTAAAATGACTTTTTGTTTTCTGAAAATATCGTTTACTTATGGAACTCTTATTCTAGAATCATTCAAAATTATCAAAGATAATTCTAGTATTGCATATAGAATGTAGGGATGCAGGAAAAAAAATGTAGGGTGGAGAAAAAAATACCCAACATGCAAGTTTTAGTTATTAATAAGCCTGCCCAGATTGGGGTAGTTAGCTTATTTGCCCCTACTAATTATGGACTGTTTATTCCTGCACCTTCGTACCTTCTTCTCTCACCTCCATAAGTTTTCAAATTTTCAAAAATGCCCCTTTATAATATTCTGGATTACGTAATCCGGAAGTCATTTTTTAAATTTGTAGTTAGCTACCGGATTACATAATTTGGAAGACATTTTTCAGATACATAATCCGGAATTCTTATTTAACTTCCGGATTATGTAATCCAGAAGTCTTTTTTCAAATGAGTTTCCGAATTACATAATTCGGAAACTACTCTATGGAGGTGACACAAGAAGAATAAAAATGTATTTTCATGTTGTGTATGGAGGTGGCAGAAGAAGATATGGAGGTGCAGGAAGAAACAGTCCTAATTATGGGTCATCATTAGGAGGCTTTGTGGTTGAAAGATATGGCCCTATCAGTAGTAAAATATGGCAAATTTCTTCCTGTACCTCCATGTGTTTATTTTTGTACCCCTACTTCGAAAAATACATAAATTATCTTTTAACATTTTTTATTAATTTTTTTTCAATTGAAGAATATGAAATCCAAAAGACTTTCCAAATTATAAAATAAAAAATTAAAATTTTTAGTTTTTTATATTTTGAAAAACAATATATTCTGAAATTTGTAATATAAAATAAAATTTGTATTTTAAATTGCACAATTTAAAATATAAAATTTACACTTAAGACATGTACCATCTCGAATACAAATTTTGTAGTCTGATTACACAATTCAGTAAATTTATATTTCAAATTAGGATGGCAAAGCGAGATGGACCATATGGGTCAGTCCGTGGCTCGCTGAGAAAAATGCGGGACAGACTGTATATTACAACCTGCTGACCCGCTTAGGCTCGCTCCGCATAACCCGAAGCCTACACGGGTCAAGTGCGGGGCAGAACTGACTGACCCGCATGACCCGCACAACTTAAAAATCTAAAAATTTCTTTCTACACCCTCATATTTTCTTCATGCAGTCTTATATTTCACATTCCCGAATTTTTACTCATATCTTATTACACATGTGTCGTGAGAATAATATTGTGAGACCACTTATCTAATGCATCTAAATAAAAAATAGAATTAAATTTATTCAAAAAAATTATTTAAAATTTTATTCTTTATTATTTAAAAAAAAAAATATTTCTTATGCGAGTTAGCCCGTAGATCAATCCTTATGTGAGACAGGCTAGTAAAATCAACCCTCGTATTTTATGCGGAACAAGTCGATCCAACCTATATTTTACAGGCCAAATGTGGGACGAACCTATAGAGAATGGGCTAGCCTGCATTGTCATCTCTATTTCAAATTGTTAATCCAAAATTAATAATTTTAATATTTTTGAAAGTATGAATATGTAATTTTGAGAAGGTTTGGGTGTAAGAGTAATAAAATCAAATCAAATGATTTTAATTAACATAATCATTTCAAATTTGCATATCTGATATCATATATAAGAACATCATGCAACATATAAGTCAAAATCCAAATATTGAGACTAACACCACGCCTCCAACATTGTGATCGGTAAGTTGACATGAGACATAGAAAAGTCAACGGTAGCTATAATTGCAACTTCATAATTAACTTAGAATTATGCAAGATGAAGGATTCTGAGAATTGACAAACTCATTCCATGCTAATCACTTTCCAACATCACGTCTTCATCCTAATGTCACTCTCTTATTTCAAAAAGGAGGACATTAATTAGGCCAATTACAACATGACCTAATTTACTATGAATCCAATAGGTGCTTTCACTATTGCCAATAAATGAAGTAATCAAGCATGAGATATACTTGAAGATCATAGTTTCTGTATGGACTTTAGAGAGATCCAATGGAGAGAGTCTTCAGTGTAATTGGGAAAGGGAAAATAAAAATTGATAAGAGATATAACTAGGTTTTAGAATCACAATTCTTTTATGGCTGTTTAAGAGATATTAAATATTAGTGTTAGGTTTTAGAGATATAAATAAAAATACTTTTTTATATTATTTGAAGATAAGCCTTCCCTATAGAAAATATTTAAAACTATGAAGATTTAATTAATACTTTTTTATAATTATAAGAATATATAAATAAATTAATTGCAGTTACGAGGACTTACATTTTAGGTCTGACTTATCTTCTTTGCATAAAAGTTATCACAGCTTATGAATCTAAACAGGTCCAATGCGTTTCCAACTTAAATAATTAATTCAATTCACTCAAGTTTGCTTATATTTTATGTGTAGAGTAATCTTAAATTAATAATAAAATTTTGTACGTATAATTATAATTATGTAAAAAAAAATCTAGTTATAGAACTATAAAGTCAAATAAAATCCACACCAAATAAAATACATATGTGGATGTGGGAGATGTAAAAAAAACAAGGCTTTTATGTTGGATTACAACAATATAGAGATAAAACATGGACAAGTATTCGTTAGATAAACATTGAGTAATGTATATTCTCTTCATTTAAGAGAGGTATAACAACCAAGATTTAGGTTAATTTTGATAAATCTAACATAAATTAGTCATTTTTTAAGTCCGTTAGGATCATAACCAATACAAATAATCATTATTTACTTTTATTATGACTATATTTTTTTTTTTTGAGAGAAAGTTATTTGTTTTAACTTAGATGCAAAACTTGTTATACATAAAACTAACAATATAATACACAATCATTCATCCGATATACAATATAAACTACAATATTTTTACCTAAAATTTCAATAAAATTATCTTTAATCTAAATCACTTAATGTTGCAAACAATATGATAAACCTAACTATACTATTTATGTTAAAGAAGATATCATACCAACTCTATATTGTCTATAACATATCATTTTAGGATAATAGAGTTTGATCTTGAAAATTTGAACATTTAATAATATTATTCAATACTCATAAAAGTAAATATAAATTTATCCACATGTTGAGATGGATTACATTTGTTCAAGAATTAGTAATATCCATATAAATGATGACTCACATCTAATACATGATGTAGTACTCACATTCAAATGATCTCTTTACCTATTACACTAGAATGATAAATATATCACAATATTGTTTGAAAGTTTATTAATAAAGTAATTAGTGCATGTATTAAAACTAACCTTAGGATAAATGAATTGCAATGAATTTGCTTTTCTTCTTCCACTTAATTGTAAAACTTTTATCATTTTATCAATCTCTTTCTTTTAAAATAAATAATCCTAAAGTTATTGACAGCCTCATAAAATTATTGAACCATGGTACAATTGGTTCTCCAAATTAGACTTCAAACAATCACACATAAATGATCGTTCTTTCCTCTAAAATGTTCTTTGACAAGATCATATATCATCTCACATAAATGATCGTTCTTTCCTTCTTTAAGGTATGACTAATTTAGAATATAAAGTACTTAGTAACTAAATCATTGGTAGCTAATGTTAAATATCATTTAAAAATTAATTTATAATTTTTTTATTAATAGTAGAAACTAGTTTAGAAATCAATAGTTTCTTAATTTATAAAATAATATCTAACTTAGTAAATATAATGGCTAATTATTTTTTTAATTTTTAAAATTAGTTATTATTTATTGATTTTATTATGGTGATATCAAATAAACATACTTATTTCTTAAACTTGAACAAAATTATTTTCAAACGAATTACATCGTTTTACTTCTATGATACATCTAAACTATATATTTTTTTACTAAAATTTTCCTATAAGACATTTTTTAAATTTCTTATAATTTAATACCTAAAATTTTAAACAATCTAGTGATTAAAATAATTTAATCACTCTTATCAACTAAAATAATCAATTAGTCCTTATATTTTTTTACTATTCTAAAGTCTAAATTACAATTTTAAACAACTTATATTATTCACTCATTTGAAACAAATTAATTTTAATTATATATTTATAAACTTATAAAACTCATAAACACATTGTATTTGAAATATAAAAACCAAAATTTCATTTAACAATAATCTCAGTATTTTTATTTTTATTTTTAATTTCATATTTTATATATTTTTTAAACATTTTATTTTTTAAAAAAAAAGAAAGAGAGTAGAAAACTATTCGGTCCAAATCTCAATGGAGTTTCCGATGCCAGAAATTAAAAAGAAAATAGTTGAAAAAGTTTAGCTCTATGAAAACTGAATTCTCAATTGAATAATAAATAGCATAAATTACTTTCAGCATTGTCCAAATGCAAACCCTTATGCACACAAATTGCATCCACACTGCATGATCACTCTAGTGCAACTTTCATGTGCTAGAAAAGAAGATGGAAAATGACACCACATTTTGATTACATCAAGTGAGGTCTTGTTTATACTTTACAACTGCTAAACTATGAAACTATCAATGATTATAATCACTTTACAAACTTCAGCAGTATCTGCAAATGATATCAAAAGCACTCATATAGCTCAGCCATACTAGGTTAAGCTACTTATGTATACTTCATCGTTGCTAAGCAAAATAAAGTTCTGCGCCTCTGTAACCTTACTGGCACTATAAAAACCTAACATTACGCAACTTACTATTGTAGCTGACTTCTTCAATTGTTAATTATTTCATACATTTTTGGCAAAAAAAATTGGTGGGTTGAGAAGTTCTCCAAATTTTGTCTCATCATCAAATTCTGCGTGCATTATTGGAGTTGGATTGGTCATGTAGTTGTTGAGTTTTGTACAACAAATTAACTAAAAGACTTGGAAATTTAACCTTTTCTTGTTTGATTGCTGCACAAGCTGCTTACACATAGAGTAAATGTGTTATTGCTTTTTCTTTCTCTTCCTCTTTATTCTTTCCATGGAGTCAATTGCGGAGAGTGAAAGAACATATAAAAGATAGGAATCGTTTAAAAGATCAATTTGTAAGTCAGTGTATAAGAAAAGAAAATAAGATAAATAAAAGTTTTTATAAAACTAATGTATGTATATTAAGTTTTTTTTTAAATATATATATGGAAGAAATTTGTTTTTAAATTAATTACGTAAATTGACTTTAATTTATAGTATAAAAAATGTAAGAAGAAGAGATGTTTCTTATTTCTTACGTTAAATTAATTGCATATAATTGATAATTTGATAATTTTTTTTTTAATATATTAGAGAAATATTTTGTAATAGAAAATTATCCTAACAAGGTTTTAGTTCATTTAGTGTAGAAACTGGTATTACCCTGGTTAGTAGGTTCTATACTGAGCAACTCCAGTACAAAATAGCAAACATTTTTCTATACAGAAACTTACTAGGAAGAAAGCAAATAAAATAAAATGACTAGAAAGGAAAAATAAATGAAATAAAATGGTAGAAATTGACACATTATTTTGATGAGAATAAGAAAAGTTGAAATGGCGAATTGCATGGGAGTTTCTTTGACGGTGACAAGTGATGCTGAGGGAATATATTAAAGGAAAGGTGAATTATTCCTATCCTCTGAAGCCACTCAATGTATTTCTTTTGTTTTTGTTTTATTAATTTATACTTTCATTTAGTTTATGTATTCTGGAATAATACTTCATTCAAAATGTAATGGGGACACAGTGAATTACACCCTATGTGTAGAAAATAGGGTGCATGATGAAACTTAAATAAATTTGAGAGTTTATTATTTCAGCAAATAAAACAAATTGGGAAATGAAAAACAAAGTTCAGATTGGAAATAGTTAAAATTAGGATTTGATCCAACTTGGTTAATATATATGTTTTTTTTAAGTACTTTAATTAGAGAAATTTTATCCAGTGATACTATTAAGATTCCATTACAACCAACATAATAATCCTCGTCATACATTAGTTTATATTAATTTTAATATTATGTATAAATAATTTGTCACTGACGCAAAAATGTAGATATAAATTGTTATAATCCTTCTAAAAAATAAATTTTCTCAATTCAGTGTTATAAGGTACTGAAATTTCATCTTTTAATCTTAAACGAAAAACCCAACTTAATTATTCTCTAACAAATGGTACATTTCTAACTAGTTATTTTTTATTGGTCATTCCCAATGTCATTAGTTACATTATAAATAATGTAATTATCCAAATTTAAATTTCTAAATCCCTTAATCAAAATAATGTCATTAATGCTTAATATTTTCAAAGAAAAATTTATTTGTTACCAATTTTAAATCTTTGAGTGATAATTATTATCACACATTTTGAATTGACAAGGAATTAATGTTACAACTTTCTTCTCTTAGCATGAAATAAGACTGTGATAAAAATCGTGGCAATAAACTTCAAAAGTTTTACCTTTATTAGAAAATGTCAAACTGGCCACTAATTAACCCCTTGCTTCACTGTTAGAAAAACTCTATGTATATTCATCATAGTCAACTAAATCCACAAAATAATTATCTCTTAAATTTTCAAGACATTCTCATTGAAAGATTAAATTAACCTTAACACAAGAAAATTTAATTTTAATAATAAATATAAAATTTGTCACTATTTATATATTATTTATTTGTGACTATTTTTTTTTTCACTAATATTGTTTATAATAGTGACAAAACTAAAAAATATCACAATAAGTGTATTAAAATTAGTGATAAAGATAAAATTTGTCACTATTTATCTAATATTTGTGACTACTCAATTTATTTGTCACAAATGTTATTTATAATAGTGACAAAATTAAGAAATATCACAATAATTATATTAAAAGGTTAAGATCACATAATAAATAATTACTAAAAAATATATAATATTTTTTTATAATAAGAATATAATTAATATAAATTTATTAAATATTTATATATTAATAGTTATTTTTATCAATAATAAATTATTAATTATTAGTCTGTTGAAATATGTCTAACATTATTTTCATTTTATGATAATATAATTAACCGTGATAAGTATACAAATTATGACTATTTTTTTAATTTGTCACAAAAAGTTAAAAAATAATTGTTCTACTTTAGATTTGAACTCAAAACCCTTTAATGAAAATAAAATTATTATTTCCACTATACCACTTTAGAATTATCACAATGTTTGTATCAATAATAATATGTCATAAATTCATTTTTGCGAAAAAAAATATTAAATTTATGTTATTTTATATTTAAATGTATGATCTTATTTTTCATAAGTCAATATTGTTTTTATTTTGTGATAATGCAATTAATAGTGTTATATATAAAATTTGTTACTATATGTATATTAGTTATGACTATATTTTAAGTTGTCACTATTTGTATATTAGTTGTTACTATATTTTAAGTTGTCACTATTTGTATATTACTTGTAACTATATTTGAAGTTGTCACTATTTGTATATCGGTTGTGACTATATTTTAAGTTGTCACTATTTATATATTAGTTGTTACTATATTTTAAGTTGTCACTATTTGTATATTACTTATGACTATATTTGAAGTTGTCACTATTTGTATATCATTTGTGACTATTTTTAAGTTTTCACTAAATTTTTATTAAATATAAAAAATATACATGTTATAAATAATTATTTATTAATGTAAAATACCATATGATAAATTTATTTTTCTTTCAATAAAAATATAATTAATAATTTTTTTATTGAATTTTTATAAATTAATAATGATTATTTAATAAAAAATATCATATAATACTAATTTCATTATTATTATATCACTAGTAATTGTGAAAAAAATATTAAATTTTTTCTATTTTAAATTTGAACTCATAATCTTTTATTAAAGAGACAATTTTACTTTCATTGGGTCACTTAACAATTACAATACTTATTTTGACATGATCGGTCGGTCACTAAGATCGAGTGACTGACTCGTCTAGTACCGACCGATAATTAACAATTTAAGAAATTATACAACTAATGTGTTAAAGTGAAAAAGAAAACATATAATCAAAATTCATGAAATTATAGAATAAATAATTAAAAGTACATAATTCATCGGTCAATAATTTTTTTTATCTTTTCTTTTCAATTTAACACTATTTTTATTTGACTATATGTTCTTCTTTTTTCTTCATACTTTATAAATGATATAGACTTTTACTATTTATTAAATTTTATCTCTTTCTAAAAATAAATATAAGTATAAAATATAAATGATTAAGTACAAAGTTTGTTATTATGTATAAATGCATAAATATAGAGGATAATGAATCAATCTTTATTTGTAGGCTTTTATTTATAACTGGTTAAAATATTCAAAAATAACTTTGAAACTTATAATTTAGCTAGTTATAACTAAATAAGTTATCATGTATTGCTCTCCACATATGTTGAAAGATATAAGTTATAACTAAATCAGTTATCATGTATTGTTCTCCATATATGTTGAAAGATATAAGTTATAACTAAATCAGTTATCATGTATTGTTCTCCACATATGTTGAAAGAATATATATCTTCAAATATCTCAGAGTTAAGATATTAATAAGATGTTAGTATTTAGGCTTATTATGAGAAAAATGCAATTATTATCTTTGAAATTAGGTTTATCAATGTTGTCTTACAAAAATATGCAGTGAAACTTGTCATTAACATCATAATATATAATATACAATTATTTAATTGTAATTATTATTTTATTGTAGACCTTATAATATATTTAAATAAATAATAAAATATAAATATAATTATATTTAAGTTAATATATAATCAACACTTATTGTTAAATAAAATAAGATAATTAAGTATTACTTTATTAAAAATATATAAAAATGTAACTTCATTTATTAAAATAAAAAATTATAAATTTATTTAAAAAATTAAAAATATATAATTTTTTTAAAAGATTATGAAAAATAAATATTTTTTAAGAATATAAAAGTTTGAGTCACATGTAAAATGATTTATAACGAGATAATTATATTTTTTAAATTAAATTATAAAAAAGGCATGTTTTTTTTAAAGTAAACTTGAAGATAAACTAATGTTATTTTGTACTTCTTATATGGATCCATCACATATGTAACCTTAGGATTACACCTCTCCTCAACATTACTCAAAAACTCATGTTTGTATGTTTGTGAATATCTCGTGAGATGTCTAACATGAATAATAATAATATTAATGAAATTAATAATATAAATGATATTAATATTATTAATATTATTAATTATATTAATATTATTAATCATACTAATAACTATAACATAACAACAAAACTTGATTCGTGTAATGGTAAAAGTTTCTTCCCTCATTTAAGGGACTTAGCTTTGAATCCCACCCGATGTAGTTTATTTCTAATATTAATAATAATTATAATAGCATATATAATATATTGTGAATAATAATTGAAAATAATACTAAAGGAGTTCTTCTCCAAGAGTGGAAGTGAGCATATATGAAATTATTTCGTATATAAATATTTTTTTTCTTAAAATATGATTAGCATATAATCAATTCACTTTTAAGAGTGCATTAGGATCTTTTAGGAGTTTACAAATCAAATTAAATTTTGCATATGCATCAATCTATAAGAATTTTATATCCCAAACTTATTAAATAAGTAATTACCATATCAAATGTTATTGAATAAGTAATTATCTTATTGGTATATGTACATATCAATAAATAAAAAATCAACTTCAATTCTTGAACACAATTATTGAACAAAAATGAGTGTACCATTTTAAAGTTATACGAGATTTTCAAATTTTCATCCACAATAAATCACAAATTGTCTCGTCTGAAGTCGATATCCCAAGTAACCGTCAAATGGTTAACCGGCTATTCGGATAATTAGTCGGCCTCTCGGTCATTATTCATCAAACACTTGTTAAAGCTAACGACGAATTAGGGATAGTTAAGCATAGTCAAGGGGTCATTGGGCCTACGCTAACCTTGTGGAGCATAAAGCCCAATAGAACAATATAAATAGAGGTAGACCCCATGACACAGAGAGAGGATTGTTGAACACAGAACCCTTAGCGGCTAACATGAGCTTTGGTGTATACGGTCAACAAAAAGATCTATAAGTCAAGAGTCAGAAGAGGAAGATACTCGTTATGGGATATTCAGTCTTTTTGTAAGAATATTTTGGCCTCCCCCATGGGGCCGAAAGAAAAACCTATCGAGACATCACATGGTAGCCACACGAAGCATGATGGGAAACAACAGGCAAATTGAAGAAGGATCATCACCTGATTTGATGGCCCTGATGCTGGAAATGAAGAAAGAATTGGAGGACATGAAGCAAAAGAACACGAAGGAAATAAAACGTCTAAGGGCCGAGAACCAAATGATGAAGGAGAAGTTGGTGTGTGGGTATACTCTGTCTGCCGAGGATAATGTCGGAAGCTGAAGACAATCCGATTACAGAACCCAGGCACACATGCAGGGAGAGAACAACTTGTGGTTGAGTTGCACCTATATGGCCTCAGCTGGTGGTACGGGCATGTCATATCAGAGACACCCTTTCACCAAGGCGATCATGGAGGTACCGGCAACTTGGAAAAGTCCGGCAATAGACAAGTACGACGATAGCACAGATCCTAATGAGCATGTCGATGCTTATGTCACCTAGATCAGTCTATACATGGTTGATGATGCTCTGATGTGTCGAGTTTTCCTTACCTCTCTAAAGGGAACCAAACTAAATTTGTTCACTCGTTTATCGCCATCCTCCATTGATTGCTTCGATACCTTGGTATCCAAGTTCTCAGCTCATTTCGCCACCAGCAAACCCCACCACTTAACCTCCCTCGCTTAGGTGAACATATGGTAGGAAAGGACTGAGGCATTGCGGACATTCATGAATAGGTTTGGGAGAGTAGCTCTTAATATCCAAGACCTTAGCTCAAAAGTTGTGTTACACCACCTAGTGACCGCCTTTAAAGTCGGTCCGTTCTCTGATAGCTTGTGCAAGAAACCGACGACGAGCATGGATGAATTAAGGCAGAGAGTTGCGAAATTCATGTAACTAGAAGAAATGGGAGAATTCAAAACAAAGCTGATAGACACAATCGAGCACCAAAGAGCTAACATGAGAATTTTGGGAGGGATGCGACCACCACTAAGGCCTATGAAGCTTTCAAAACTGCTCTGGTTCTCGCATTATACCTCACTAACAACGCAACAGTCGAGAATACTAGAAGAGGAATTGAATGCCGATTTGATACCACCATATAAAAGAAGACCTACGTCGCCCAATGCAGACCAAAGTCGGCACTACAGGTATCATCGAAATTTCGACCACACCACAGAGGAATGTGTCTCCTTGAAGGACAAAATAGAGGAGCTAATACAAGCTGGTCACCTAAGACAATTTGTGAACAAACGAGAAGGAAAGCATGCTCGATAAGAACTGTAGGGGGGACGCAAAGATTATCGAAGGAGGTCACAGACCCCTAAGAGAAAGGGAATGAAGTAGTTCGCCTGAGGGGGTAATTAACACCATAGCCGGAGGCAGAACCACACATTCGTCCCAAAAGCGCCACATACGAGGCATGCACCCAATCAACTTTATCAGCTGAAAGTGCACCATGTCGCCAATCACCTTCACGGACAAAGATTTTGAAGGAATTGACCCGAATCAAGATGATTCGATGGTGATCATAGTGGAGGTAGCCAATTACACAATTATGAAGACCCTGGTAGATTAGAGGAGTTTTGTGGATGTGATTTTCTTGAAGACCTTCAAGAATTTGGGTCTACCTCCGGAAATGATAGCTCCCTTTGATGAGCAGATTGTTAGCTTCTCTAGTGACTGAGTTGACTCAAGGGGGTATGTCGACCTATACACAAAGTTCGGAGAAGATGACAAACAGAAGACTATCAAGATTAGATATTTGATCGCCGACACGGAAACCTCTTATAACCTACTTTTGGGAAGACCTTCCCTTAACCGATTAGGAGGAATTGTGTCCACCCCACATTTGAGAATGAAATTCCTAGCCGAAAATGGGAAAGTGGCAAGGGTAAGGGCCCATCAAAAAATTGTCAGGGAATGTTATGCAGCCAGTTTGAAAATTCCGCCAAGGTATAAGTTGCGAAAGAAGGTTATAAGAAGGTATATATATGATGAGATAATTTGGATTGAGATAATGTAGATATCTATGGATGTTGTGACCAAATTGTGATTTTTGATATTAAACACAAGAACCTATTAAGAAAAGAAGAAATCTTAATTTTATTGATAGTCAATATCACATAAACTAAGATATCATTAAAAAAAAACTACTTTTACCGATGGTTAAAATCTGTCAATAATTAATAATATTCATAAATTTGTCGATAATATCATTTGTCGTCATAACATTGTATGTTACTTTATAAACTTGTTCTTACCAACTTTCGTTCACGAGAATATAATCTCAATTGAAAATATTTAATCTTTTATCTTAAAGGACTCGAAGCCAAGTCCCTTGAGGAATGTCGGTAGAAGCTTTAACCATTACACCAGACAAGTTTTGTTGTTATTATTATTATACTTATCAGTATGATTATTAATATTAATATAATTAATAAAATAAAAATTAATAACATTCTTCATATATTTAATATCATTATTATTATTAATATCATAATATTGTTAAATACTATTAATATTATTATATATTATTAAATATTCTTATTATTATTATTATTATTATTATTATTATTAATTATTTTTAATATTATTAAATATTATTAATACTATTAAATATTATTAATACTATTAAATATTATTAATACTATTAAATATTATTAATACTATTAAATATTATTAATACTATTAATATAATATTAATTATATTATTTAAATTATTATATTAATATTATTAATTTTATAATATTAATAATATTCATAAATTTTATTATTATTATTTATGAATATTAATTATGATTTTATAATTCTTCGTATTATATTAATATTTTTAATATTATGTATATAATTATTATGATAATAGTTGGTAGGTAATAGAGATCCGTGGGTGATAGTTCCTAGGTAATAGAAATTCGTGGTAATAGTTGATAGGTAATAAATATTCATAGGTAAAAGTTGGTAGGTAATAAGATTTGTGGGTAATAGTTGGTAGGTAATGCTGAATTTACCTACGGATTCAGAATCTGTGGGTAATGTCCGTTGGTAATATTGTTCGTAGGTAATGTTTGTAGGTAATGCTGAATTTACCTACAGACTCAGATGCGTGGGTAAAAATCCGTAGATAATACTGATTTTTTTTTGTAGTATAAATTATATTAGTGTTGTCGTAATTAAAGTTGGTAAAAAACAGAAATTATATATATATATATATATATATATGAAGTTAAAATTGTTAAATAATATTTTGATTACAGTTCTAAATCTGATTTTGAATGGATTTGATGTAGTTTTTCACTTAAAAAATTAATAAGCATCATGGGCAGCGTAAAAAGTCGTGTTTAAAACATATACTTGAGTGTACGTAATTTGGCAAATGTCTCCTTCAAATCCAACTAATTGATGTGTGATATTCATTCAGGTAGGACTATTTCACCATAAGATAAATAAAAAAAGGGTTAGAATTTGAGATAACCTGCATAGTTCTTGAGGTGGCATACATACAACATATTATAAAACGTTGTTATTGTTTTAATACGAAAAATTATCTACATAATTTATTATTTAATTTAACTTTCAATCAGTTTCAGCCACTTAAGAAATTAAGATAGTTGGCACAAAACACATATGTTTCTAAGGTGGTACACTACGTATTTGAAATCAGTGCCTCATATACACCTAATCCATTTGAAATATGACCAATCCAATATACTTGCATTAAATTTTAATATGAGTAAAAAGTAGTACCTAACTAGGGATTCACCTATTAAGAATAACTGGAAATACTTACTTTTAATTTAGATCTTAAATTTTATTTTTAGATAATCAAAGATGAATTAAATTATAAGAATAAGTATAATAGAATCCGTCTGCAATATTTTTTTATGACAATTTAATTAAGTATAATTTTAGAAGTTTGTTATCTCTCAATTTATTAATTGTGTAAATAATTAAGAAAAAAAATATTTCATAAACTAACAAAAGGTGACTTTACGCTTGGAGAACTCAAATTATGTATTTCGAAATTAATACAAATATATTTATTAAATACTTAATAAATTAATATTTAATAATAGAACTTATAATATCATTATTTAAGAGTCAATAAGTGACATCTATCAATACAATAAAATCGAATTAATAAATAAAAAATATACATAGGTTAAGTGAAGTTTAATCTAAATATTTATTTATTTTTCAAAATTTATTGATAGTTTAAGCTCAAAAAACTTTCCATAAAGTGTACACTTTATACGGGATAAAGTAACATTATTTTAATTGAAATTTTAAATTTCGACGCGAGTTCTATCGTGATTAATATTAATTTTTATAAAATATATAACTCACTACTTTCATAAAATAGTAAAAGCCTATACTGTCGCATTAATAAAGTTTCAAATGAATTAATCACTAGAGCTTACACAAAAATCCCACAGTGTTTTATTTAATTAAATTTTATGTTTGAAATGGTGAAATTGAAAGAGGAAAAAGATAGGGTTTCTTTATTACTTTTAATCTTTAATTTTTTTGTCAAATAGAAAAAAATGAAAAGAAACAAAGAAGTAAAAATTCGAATTGAAAAAAAAAGCACACATTATTTACACAACATTGATTATTTTTTATCTTTAAACATGTAAAAAATATATTTAAAAATCTTATTTAGCCGCAAGAAGTAAAATGTGCAAATTCATTGAAAACTACTTAACTGCGGACATTTCATTTAACAAATAACACAAATAAAATCCACAAATTTATGATAAATTAAAAAACTATTTAAGGTTTCTAATTTTGACACTATCATGACATGCAAAAGCTAATTTTAACGTCAAAGTTTAAGGAGGTAAAGTATCGAAATTTGATTCATGCAGATATAATAGAAGACTTTTCTTGAATGTCCTTAAACAAGTGGTCGTATTCAACTAAATCACTCCACGATATAGATAATCCAACTTTCTTACGTTATACTCTTACAATTATTATTATTTCATGATCTAATTTCTAACGTCATTCAATGACACACGTTCATCCCCCTATAATAATAATAATATAATGGAAACAAAGTGTCAAAGTACGTATAAATTTGTAGGATGCTATTGTTTACGCAAAAACCAGATTTGGGTGCAAATGCAGATGAAACTTCTTGCAATAAAAAAACCACCAGAAGTGTAGGAAACTGCAGGGCTATTAATGAAACATTTAATAATATAGTTCCTGGATGAGGTATTACATATAATCTTGGGTTCGTAATTATGGCGATTCTTGAGCCTTAATCACCGTTCTCGAATTGCATACTCTACTGTAATTAACATAATTACACCAGCAGGAAAGAAATTGAGTGTTCGTGAAGCTGCTGAAACCAACCAAATTTTTTAAAACAAACAAGCGGGTCTTATTCCCAACAACATATCCACAAAAGAAAAAGAACAATTTGACTATTTTTCCCACAGAAAAAGTGTAGGGTAGCCTTTAAATAAACCAGAAAACAAAGGGTAAAGCAGTAATTCAGGAGGGTTGTCACCCCATATAAACTACAACAACAGCTCTCAAACATGGACCAAACCAAATACATGTAACACTCATCACTCTCTCACAAACACTGTGTCTATGTACCTGCTCCTTCCTTTAGGCACACACAAAAAATGTTTAGCCCTTCACATCTCAAAACCTTGTACCCTCTTCAAGTCTTCTCAGTAAAACCATCGTCCCCATCTTCAACCATAAGCTCCATGAAGCTGAAAAGAATCGTCCACACCCTCATAGTCTCTCACTTGTGCCGAATCATTCGTGCACTCTCCAAAGTCAAAGCTGTCGTGGTTGAGATTCTTAAGGACAATTCGAGCATCCACTTCTCTCACAAAAAGCATATCAACAACAGACGCAAGAAGATCATCTTAGGCTCCTTCAGGCTTCACTATAACTGGTGCTCCTCCAAATCCTCGCATGTGTTACCGGTTCCAGAACCGGTTTTTGAAGGGTTGTCTGCAGCCGCGAGTTCGGGGGAGCCACAAGATGAAGATTGCCCCTACCTTCGGTGGCTTGAGCAGAAGAAGGTTGAAGTCGAAGGTGGCGAGAAGAAGGGTGCAGGTGCAGGTGCAAATAATGAGCATGAAATGAATGAGATTGATGTGCTGGCAGAAATGTTCATTGCCAATTGCCACGAGAAGTTCAGGTTGGAGAAGCAAGAATCTGATAGGAGGTTCCAAGAAATGCTGGCTAGAAGCATGTAAAGTAGCAAACCAAAAAGCTCAAGATGTTTTGGTGTTTTTTTTTTCCAAGTTAGTTCCCTCGGTTGTGCAGTGCTTTCCCACATTCGAATTCGAAGCTGTTGACAACATGGGAAAGAAAGGTTGTCCATCGGATTTTATTATTTATGGTCATATTTCTTAATTTGCCTTTTTCTTTTTATCCAAACTTTTCAAAAGACCAAGGGAGGGGAGTTTGAAGAATTGTACATGATATGTGATGGGATTGGGAATTGTGCAATTCTTCTGTGTATACGGTCACTGTGGCTTTAACCTTTAATTTTCAGACTTATTTTCATGATAAAATTGAGAACTGCGGAATGGAATTATTATGTAGATCTCATCTTCACTATTCCAGCTCATTGTATACAAGATGCATGACCTCTCTGCTTTATTACCACTTGTTTTCATATCAATCTATGTTTCGGTTCCGTTTTTTTCTCTTTTTTTGTGTGGAAATTATTGTGTTTTGTTAAGTCCGTACATGGAATAAAAGATGCAATATATATAAGCATAGATGTCTGTGTTGATTATTGAATATCTATCAGTTATTGTATGTTCACACTCACGTATTCTCGCTATAACGAAAATATGTGATGAGTAAGTTACTCACATTCAAAGCTAATACCCAATGCACACAGCGTACTGTGTTCCAAACACCTAAATATTGGTATAAATTATTGGACACCGACGTCTTATCCACTGTCAAACGATTTTTGGTGGTACTTTCTTGTTTGCTAGTCCATGTGTAGGTTGTGGCAAAAACAACGAGAAAGAAATATCAAACTTTCCAATTCATTTGCTAACATATTTGTTTTGTAAGACTTTTGGAGATCGAGTCCAAATATGATATTTTTACTTTTTAGCATCTTGAAGCTTCCAGCACCCTGCCATATGATTGCATAGCTATGGAGCACATGTCCATGGTAGAGCTTGATTTTGCAGAAGTTAAGTTTACTTAAAATTGTTAACCATTTTTGTTTGTATCTGGACTCTAGATAAAGAGTGGACTCGGTCTGCACCAACTCACCTACTCCAACTCCTCTCTTACTTTTATTTTTCTTTGAATTTTAGTTTACAAACATTTGATGAAATTAAGAAAAGGGAGAAATTGTTAGAAAGGTACAAAATGAGCTTTATGTAGCACACTGGAAGATACACTAACAGAAAAGACTAGTTCTTGGGTTCATAACAGATTATGAGAATCTTAATTAACCTTAACATGATACAGACAGTAATAATATTAAAATGATGGTCCCCATTAGGTAGGTAAGTGCTTGGATCAAGATGCACGCACTCTCACTCACTACCGGACAGCTACACAGGTTTGAAACTGGCAAGATAGTTAAGGTGATAGATCCAACGTGTGCTACTTTTCAAACCCAAAATCATGTTTACAAGTAAAATAATATAATACTAATCCATTGAGCTTGTCATCTATTTCTGCAATCTTCAGATGTACCAACTTAGAAGGTTATCATTCATTTCCCTTCTACCACTGATTGTGTTCTGTCTTACTTGACTAGAATAACATTTCAGAAAAAGAGAAAAACGGACATCTTGTATCAGCCTTAAAGAACGAGCACATGTTAATGACAAGAGCATAGGTCATTGATGTCATGTGCTTATGCACTTAAAGAAAATAAAAGTTGTATTCTTTTAGCCTAGTTTGGATATAAATTAGTTTTTGTTTACTCAACCAGATCAGCCAAGAGTGGCATATCCTGCCTTTGCACACAAATTCGTACACTAATTTAGAAGCTTTTTTTTTTATTGTCTTGTTGATCATGGACCATGCATATGCATCGGCATTTGCTTAATAGTTCGAGTATCTCAATAATTGAGCAAAAAATAAACATGGTAAAACAGATGGTAAAAGAATTGTTTATCCTCAAGTGGGATCCTGAAAGTCAGAGATAAGCTAATTTATAGTAGCTAATTGCAAGGGTAAATAATTGATATTAGGCTAATGGACTATAGTAGTCTAGGGTAATCTTTGGGATGGGACTTCCTGTCTGATTAATGTTGGATCTTGAAGAAACCTGTGAGGAATTGATAATTACACAAATGATAAATAATTTTGTAAACAAACTATTGAGTATAAACAAAACTGTCTCAGGAAATATGCTAAGTATCACATCAGTTCGTGAATGATTAGCCTATCTTATGTAATTGTTGAGGAATCTCAACTGTTTGATGAAAGGAACACATAAATAGCATCAAACCATTTACACATTAGGATTCAGATTCAAGTTTAGTGGATGAAAAACAATAGTAATTAGAAAGGAAAATCCTACTAAAAGTGATGATGCTAAGATTCTTGAATAGAAATTAGTGACTTGGTGATAACACTCCATATGAATGTTATGTCCTAATAAATTTATTTTAAAAAATAATATATAAGTTTTTGAAAGGAATTAATTTTCAGTTTTCACATATTTGTGTAAGTACAGAAGTACAGGAATTAAGACCAGTCAATAGTCCTTTAGCAATTATAGAGGGTTAATGACAGTAAAAGGAGATAGTTATGGCATCAACATTGATGCCTTTTATTCTTCTGACTTATGCTTTATTCCGAAACTTCTTTAGATGCTTTATTGCAGATATGTATGGAAGCTTTAATGGATACAAACTTGGTGCCTTTGGTCTCCTTGTTACCATAGAAACTGCTTTTACACATAAAAGTGAATGGGTGGAACCACTTGAGATTTTATTCTCTAGGACAGGATCAAATGGATGAGGTGCTTCTACCTGCTCTAATTCCTCACTTCAAATGTGAAACCCAACTTCTTGGACCACTGGCCACTCAGGATCTCTGTTGTACCAGCATTTGGAATAGTTTGTTTTGCTATCTTACAAACTAATTACTCCTATTCTCCATATTTACCAAAACAAATTACACAAACAAACACAATCATACCTACCTCTTGGCTAACTGTTATCATCAAACCTTTTCAAACTCATAAAAACAATTCTCAAACTTTCAGGACACACCAGAGAAATTTGGTACCATCTCTGAATTTGGCAAAATATTGTTAAGAATGTAAACAGGGTAAAATAAATGGATCATCATGTTGCTTAACAATTATTGCTAATACACTGTACATAATATTTGTAAACTAATCACCAAATTGCACCATATCTCTAAAATTGTTGGCTAGACAATACAACAAAAAGGTTAAAGGCAAAGATATCTCCATTAAAAAGCAATGAGTTATAAAATTGATCTTGACATAATATCACACTTAAAATCTTAAGATATATTAAATAGGTGATCATTATCACTTATATATGTTTAATATGTGTGTTTAATGTGAGACTTTATAGGTCATATTCAATGATAAAATTCATTTTAAATTCTTAACTCATTTTATTGGATTCTTATGCGTTTCATTTAAAGCTTCCAATGTTTTCTGTTTGAATGTTAAATTTAATTTGAAGTTCTTAGATATTTTTTAATAAATCTTACAATATATTGTAACTTTTGTATTTCATTTTAGATTGTTTTATTTATAAATAAATAAAAAATACTTATGTACACATAAATCCACATTACTGTTTTATTTTCTTTTGTCTAGAAGTATGTGTACTGATAGGTCAAAGTTAACAACACAAACAATATTTATACTAAAACATTAAAACATTAATTTTTGCAAGATTCTTATAGAGGAATTCATTCTGCATCGAGATGACAACTTTTCTCTCTCCAATGCAAGAATTAAATAAAAACTGGATTTTTTTTATAACAACTTCAGTAAAAATTAACATTTTGAGATGCTATTACTTACACTTACACACCAATATGGCAAAATCCTCGATAGATTTTATCTTAATTCAACAATATTGAAAATTTAATTACATGTCAATGAGTTTGTCTCGAGTTTTTATCAGTGAAATGAGTTATTAATTTATTCATATTTTTGTTGTATACCTTTATAATTTAATTTTCAGATTTGCATTTGGTTTTCATCCACTTTAGTGAATAATTAGTGAACCCTGTCTTTTTATCTTTCTATATGACTAAAGTATTTCTTAATAAATAAATAAAATCTGTAGTTTGAATTGTGGTTTTCCATAGTCTCAACCCGTTTTCTAATTTCTATAGCACCTACCATTTCTTTTCCAGACATTCTGAAAATGTCTTATGAGACATCATTGTTGTCAAAGTTTCTTTGTCATTTAGTGTTTACGAACTATTTGAAATTTTGAGAGAAAAAAGGTAATGCAAACTGCTAAGAACATAGCACTGCACCCACAAAGTACAGGCATAAAAATTATCTCTGAGTTTGTGAAAGTGAAGATCACAAACACTCTCAGCTTTTTACCCTATGTCTGCGATCCTTCATTGATGGGTCATGATCCGTCATTTTCTTTCTTTCTTAATAGCTTTGGATTTTGAATGTTCAAAACTTCATTTTCTATTTTTCTTAAGTACAAGTAAAAAAAAGTAAAGTAGAGTACATGGATTTATACAGTGAAAGTTGTGTTTGGATAATTTTTAGTTTTATTTATATTAGTTTGAAATATCTAAAACTATATAAATTTATGGAGAAGAATGTTTATCATTAATACAGTGTTCTATAAAAGCTTAGGAACTCTTTATCTGAGATAGAGGAAAGAAGATAAGAGAAGAGGGGAAAGAAAAGAAAAGAGAGAATAATATTTATTATATCTCTAGAGAAAGGAAAGAGGGGTATATAATACCCATAACATGCATATGGTATATATAACAACCATTAATTTACTAGATAGGCTATGAAAATTGTTAAAGGCTTATTGAATATATCAACAACTTCAAGAAATTTAACAACATCTTATACGATACTAGAAAATCATCTAATAAAAATCATTTTTAAAGAAAGTTAGTTGCTATATTAATTAAATTAGATATTATTTTAGAGACTAAAATAATTATTGGTATATAAATTAGTTTTTATTATTGATAAATAGTTTTTAAATTGGTATCTAATTAACTACCAATGTTTTAGCTACCAATTATTTAGATTTTAAAGTTGATAACTAATTAGATATCAATTTAAAAATTATTTATTAATAATAGAAACTAATTTAGATACTAATAATTTTTTTAGTCTTTAAATAATATCTAATTTAGTCAATATAACAACTAATTATTTTTTATTTCTAAAATTGGTTTTTATTAATGACTTTCTTATAGTCGTATGGAGTGTAAATCAAGTTCAAAATGCACTAGTGCAAAATGTAGAAACAACTACTGTTTATTAAGTGCGACTTTATGATCAGACGCAGTCTTTAAAAATGCGGTGACATTTTTAAAATTAAGTTCATTTACAAATGCGGCTATTTATAATAGTCACATTCATAAATCATTTTTTACCCTAATTTCTGAAGCGTGCCACTTACGTTTTCTTATTTCCTTTCTCCTCTTTGTGTTTCGCGTTTGCATTGTTCCTGCTCGCATTTGCACTGTTCCTGCTTGTGTTTGCGCTTAGTGTTCATCTCTTCTTCTGCAGCTTCATTGATTTTATTTTCGTGTGATGGGTTTCTTCGATCTTATAAAACTTGGACATGACATGGTGAATTGTTAAATTTACCATGTGTTTGCGTAACTGAAGAATATGTGGGATCCACCATAAATGATGCAGTACATGATGATGTAGATGATGATCGATTGGAGGACATGATTCGTGATGTGGGAGCTCAGTCTTTTGCAAAAGCACATGGATATGGAAGTATGTCAAGCGATGCAAAGACTTCATTGTATCCTGGATCAACTAACTTCACACGATTGTCGGTGGTGTTAAGATTGATGAATTTGAAGGCAATAAATGGATGGACTGATAAAAGCTTCACAGAATTGCTTCAGTTGTTGAAGGATATGCTTCCAGAGGAAAATACTCTACCTAATTGTAATTATGTGGCCAAAAAGATTCTTTGTCCAATGGGTATGAAGTATAAAAAGATACATGTATGTCCTAATGATTTATATTATATTAGAAAGATTTTTAATTGTTGAAAAGGTGTCCGAGGTGTGGGTTATCACGTTATAAGTTGAAATAAAAAGATGATGATACTATTGAAGATATAGAAAAGCATGGACCCCAAATGAAGGTAATGTGGTATCTTCCCATCATTCCAAGGATGAAGCATTTGTTTGCAAACCCAAACTATGCTAAGAATCTTAGATGGCATGCAGATGAGAGCAAATGTGATGGCATGTACCGACATCCAGCTGATTCCATTCAGTGGAAGAAATTTGATGATTAGTTTCCAGAGTTTGGTAAAGAATCAAGAAATATTCAACTTGGTTTAGCTACACACAGAATGAATTTGTTTGGTAATATGAGTACAAATCACAGTTCATGGCCTGTTTTACTAGTTATTTACAACTTACCTCCTGGATTGTGCATGAAGCGAAAATACATGATGTTGTCTATGATGATATCCGGTCCGA